>Ga0210051_1001832_pt1 | contig 21500 bp, 20 predicted proteins | sample CryGey092014_all_FD_185464 | JGI IMG/M metagenome (GOLD analysis project Ga0210051, IMG submission 185464) | Groundwater microbial communities from aquifer - Crystal Geyser CG23_combo_of_CG06-09_8/20/14_all (SPAdes) (version 2) | ecosystem: Environmental > Aquatic > Deep subsurface > Groundwater... | reverse complement strand
TAATACTGCTTTATATAGCAGTTGGCTCCATATCTCTGGGGCGATTAACACTCGCTTTTTGTATTTCGATTTGACCAAGCCCGATCCTTACTACATTTTGCCAGTTCTTTCGGGGTTAGCCCAATTTGCCTATTCAAAACTGATGAACGCCCCTCTTAAAAAAGAAGCGGAATTAGCGGAAAAGACGGTTGCTAAAACGGACGACATCTCTTATAATATGCAACAGCAAATGCTTTACACCATGCCGGTAATGACAGTGATTATCGGTCTTAAACTGCCCGCAGGACTTACATTTTATTGGTTTTTGTCAACTCTTATGTCCTTGTTTCAGCACCTTCTCATCGTGAGAGGAGCGAAAAAGGATGGTTGATTTTTTATGAACGAAATCTTAAATGTTACTAAAAACTTGATGGAGGAGCTTCTTAAAAGATTAGGCGTTAGCGCCGAAACCTCCGTTTCTTCAAGCGGCGAAGAAGATAAAATTATCACCGTTAATATTAATGGAGAAGACCTTGGCGTTTTGATTGGCTATCATGGAGAGCATCTTTCCGCCATTCAAACTATCCTTGCATTAATGGTTTTCCAAAAAACAGGAGAGAGAAAAACGGTTATTGTTGATGCTGGTGGTTATCAGGGCGAGAAAGTCGCTCGACTTGAAGATATTGCTATTCGAGCGGCCGAGAAAGCGCGATTTTTAGCGGCGCCGATCGCTTTATCGCCAATGTCTTCCTACGAAAGAAGAATAATTCACCTCAAAGTGGAGCAACTTGAGGGCGTCCTTTCCGAAAGCGAGGGCGAAGGTTGGGATCGTCACATTGTTATTAAACCTAAGTAATCTTTTTATATTTATAAATGAAACTCTCTGTCCTTAAAGAAAATTTCGCCGCTGGCCTTTCCGTCGTCGGAAAAGCCGTTGCCACCAAAGGCTCGCTTCCTATTTTATCTAATGTTTTAATCGAAACGGAAGAGGGCCGTCTAAAATTGGCGGCGACGGATCTTGAAACAGGGGTGGTTACTTGGATAGGGGCTAAGATAGAAGAAGAAGGAGGAGTTACCGTTCCTGCACGACTCCTCTTAGAATTTGTAGGAAATCTTCCTCCAGTTGAGCTTAAACTTTCTTCCGAAAATCAAATTTTTACTATTTCCGCTGAAAAATCTCACTCCACTTTTAACGGAGTTTCCAAAGACGAATTTCCTTCGCTTCCTAAAACTTCTTCTGAATATTTTCTAAAAGTAAATCCCAAAGATTTTTCGGGAGCTGTCTCCGAAGTTGCTTTTGCTGCCTCCTCTGACGAAACCAGACCGATTCTAACCGGGGTTCTTATGAAAGTTAGTGGTAACACCCTTACCTTTGTCGGAGTTGATGGTTTTCGTCTGGCGGAGCGAGTTTTGATGTTATCGGAAACGGTTAAAGAAGATGTTTCTTTGGTCATCCCCTCAAAAACTTTGCTTGAAGTTTCTCGAGTGGTTGGCGGAAGCGAGGAACCGATTAAAATTTCCCTTCTTCCGGAAGGAAATCAGTTAATTTTTGAAATGCCGAATGTTCTTATTTTTTCAAGAATTTTGGAAGGGCAGTTTCCGGAATACAAAAAAATAATTCCCGCTGATTTCGTAACCAGCGCAACCATTGTTAGGGAGGAACTTTTGAACGCGGTGCGTTTGGCAAGCGTTTTTGCCAAAGATACTTCTTCCATTGTCAAACTTCATTTTAAAGGGAGTGAGGTTTCACTCACTTCGACTGCGGTGGAAGTGGGGGAGGGGGAAAGCACCGCCGATGCGGAAATTACCGGTGGGGAACTTGAGATTGCTTTTAATAGTCGGTACTTAACCGATCTTCTTTCTAATATTAAAGGGGAACGATTAACATTCAGTGGAAACGACAGCCTTTCCGCCGGACTTTTTAAAATCGTTGGCCGTGAGGATTACCTCCATTTGATTATGCCAGTAAGGTTTCAACAGTAACTGACTATTGGTATTGACATACTTCTTTGAAAAGAGGAAACTTAAGCAAGAATTATGGATAATCCAAGCCCTAACCATTCGTCCCCTGAAACCCTTTCGTCGGTTGTCCCGGCCCCAAAGGCCCCAAAAGCAAAATTTTTAGCAATCTTAATTATTTTGTTGGTTCTTATCGCCTCAGCCGGAGCGGTCTATTATTTTATCCCTAAATCTGGTCAAGAAGTCGTAAAGAAAACGGCGGAAGAAATTACAAAGCCAAAGAAGGCGGTTGCTTCCGGCTTTGCCACCTATGAAGAGGTGCCGGTAAATAACACGCCAAAAATTCCTGCTTATTCTGTTGATCCTGATTTAAGCAACGTCGTTAATGCGGACGATTTTTCTTTCTCCGATGAGGCGGAAGATCTTCTTATCAAAAATGCTTTTGTGGTTACTCCAGGCTATTCGAGCGAATTTTTTGAGATTTATGAATCTAATCGTTATGCTTATACTCCTAATTTCGTGACCACTGATTCTATGCTTCACAACTACCACTTGATGTTTGATTTTTTGCTTAAACAGCTTGAGGAACAAAAATTGGCGGCGGAATTGAAACAACTTAACGCCGGCATGTTTTCTGAAACGCTTACTCAATACAATAGTTTAAAGGGTACCGAATGGGAGAACGCCGCCAAGAGAAATCTTGGTTTTTTTGCGGTTGGCAGTAACCTTTTGGATTCCTCGGTAACTATCCCGCCGGAAGTTAGTAGCGAAGTTAGCCAAGAACTGGCCTTAATTGAAGCTCATGAGGGAATTAAAAAATCCCCGGTGATGGGTATTGGGGGAGGGGAAGATATACTTATCGAGACTCCGCAGGGTCCGCAACCGCTAGAAGCGTTAAAAGAAGATTACTCGCAATATGTTCCAAGAGGCCATTATGATAAGACGGAGCAATTAAAGGCTTATTTTAAGTCAATGATGTGGTATGGTCGATTGACTTTCCGGATGAAGTATGAGGATGAGATAAAGTCCGCGATACTGATTACATTGGCCTTAAATAAGGAAAGTAATCAGGTGGGTTGGGATAAAATTTATGAGCCCGTCAACTTTTTTGTCGGAAAGAGTGACGACATCACTTATTATCAATTTTTGGAGTTAGTGGAAAAGTCTTATGGCGTAGGCGCGACTCCGGAAACGGTATCAACCGACAAAACTAAATTTGCTAGTTTTGTTGAGCTGACCAAAACTCTAGAGCCGCCCCAGATAAATTCTATGCCAATTTTTGAAGCATCAATTCAGGCGGACAGGGAAGAAGAAATTAAGGGGTTCCGTTTTATGGGGCAAAGGTTTACCATCGACGCCTCGATTTTCCAGCGGCTTCTTTATCGCGAGGTTGGTGACAAAACAAAATCTTGTCAATCGTTTAGTCCAGGGGAAACAGGATGTTTGTCGGGAGCGCGTTGTCTTCCTAAAGGACTGGATATTCCCTCCGCGATGGGGTCGAGCGAAGCGTTGAGTATTTTAGAAGGTTTGGGGGAAACAGAGTACGCTTGTTACCCGGAAAATATGTCAAAGATGAAAGCGTATGTTGGAAGCTTACCCACCGAAACTTGGACCCAGAATTTATATTGGGGTTGGTTGTATCAACTTCTCCCCCTCACTGAAGAAAAGCCAAATGGTTACCCAACCTTTATGCAAAACTCTGCTTGGGCGAGAAAGGAATTGAACACTTATTTGGGAAGTTGGACAGAACTGAAGCACGATACTATCCTTTATGCAAAACAGGTTTACGCCGAGCTTGGTGGTGGAGGAGGGCCTGAGAAAAAAGACGATCGGGGATACGTTGAGCCAAACCTTTACGTTTACGCTCGTCTTGCTTCCCTTCTTAAAATGACCAGCGAGGGGTTAACCGTTCGGGAACTTCTATCGGAAAACATGAAGGCAGACTTAAATAAACTTGAACAGTTGGCGCTTTCGCTTAAAACTATTTCCGAGAAGGAGTTGAACAACGAAAATTTGACCGATGCGGAGTATGAACTTATTCGTTCTTACGGCGGGCAACTTGAGAGTTTTTGGATAGAGATAAACAAGAACGAGCCGCAGTATAAAGAGCTAGGTAAAGAATATTTCTTGGACCAAAACCCAGCCGCTATCGTTGCTGATGTGGCGACCGATCCTAATGGGGAGGTTTTGGAGGAAGGCACTGGCAAGATCTATTCTATCTATGTTGTCTTTCCGCTTGAGGGAAAACTGAGGATTGCTGAAGGTGGTGTCTACTCTTACTACGAATTTATGTGGCCGTTGTCAGACCGGTTAACCGATACGAAATGGCGGGAGCTCCTTAATTCTGGTAAAGCTCCTGAGCTGCCCGGTTGGACTAGCGATTTTGTCGCCAAATGAACTTCGCCTTGCTTTTCAGCGTTCTCGTTTTTATATTTTCCTCTTTTGCTAGCAGACGCCTCCCAGTTGTCTCGGAGCAGGCAGACCTGGACAATAACTCCGCTCAAGAAACTTATAAATTGGAAAACGGTAGATTGTTTGTTTCCGAAAACTCGAAGCTCGTTTGGCAGTCGCCGATTGACTGGCGGGTAGATAGTTTCGTTCTTGCTGATGCCAATAACGACGGAGTTACGGATATAAATATGTCCGTTTGGAAGAGGGGAAATTATGGTTCCTCAAGGCCATTTTGGGTTAAAGAAAATGATATGAGCATAAAAAACCACTTTTTCGTTTTTGACTTTCTAAAAGGAGCAGTGAGGCCGGTTTGGCAGTCCTCTAACCTGGAAGCCCCGAATTGCGATTTTACTTTTGCTGATATTGACTCAGACGGTAAGAACGATTTGGTCGTAATTGAAGGAAAGTACACTAGGAACTTCAAGTGTGTTGGAAACTATATCGCTATCTGGAAATGGAACGGCTGGGGATTTTCAAACGAATGGCGGGGTGAGAAAGGAAGCTACTCCGATTTTGGCTCCTCTGCCGTCACAAGCTTTTTAGCGTATTGACTAGAAATCCAGCCGGTTGTTCCATCGGATAGAGTAATTTTGTACCAACCTTCTACTTCTTCAGAAAATTTATATTTTTCTCCGACATTCACTTTGCCGATTTCAGTGCCATTTAGAGAGGCTTCAGATCTAACCCGTAACCAACCGGTGCCGGTTTCCAGAACCTCTACCTGATTGGCAAGATTTTCCGGTTTGACTTCTTTTCCGGCCGCCAAACCCTCAATCGCAACTTTGGCCGCGACGGTGACTTCTTTATCATCAGATTTTCCGAGATAAATTATAGTTTTGTCTTTAAGATTTATTTTTTCTTTTGGCAGGTAGATTTCGCCCTTTTCGCTATAAATCTTCCCGAAAGAGTCAATGAAGTAATTGTACTTAATGTCAAGTTTTCTAGTTCTAATGTAGTAGGCAACTGCCTTTGCCCAAGCCATTGTGTCCGAAAAAAGAAGCGGGTTTTGGGTTGATAGATCAAGCAGTTTATAATCCATCGTTTCCGAAAGCTTTATTTCCGAGGGCGATTTTGGCATTGGAATGGGGAAAAGTTGAAAAATAATGTTTATCTTAAACCCCTTAAGCACGGTTACTTTAACTGCTTTTCCCTCGTAGTTTTCTTTAGCTATTTCAATCGTGTGTTCTCCTTCGCTTAAGGTTTCTGTTGTTTGAGGAGATTTCCCAAGCTCTTTTCCATCAACTTTTACGATCGCTTCGATTGGGTTTGAGAGAATGGAGACGGTTTCCCCCAGGTCGCTTTTTTCAAGCCAGATGTTCTCCCCGGCGGAGAAAATTTCAGAGGGACCCAAGCCCCTTCTTATAACCGTTCTTGTTTTGGGGGTAAGGGTGACTTCGTCTTCGTAGGTATAAGCGCCATCCGAAAGAAGAAGTTTGCTTTCTCCTGATGGGACAGTGTCCAATTTTAAGGGGGTGGCGCCCATCTTTTTCCCATCCAGAAAAACAACCGCTTTGCAGTCTTGACAATCAACCGAAAGAGCGGCTGGTGGCTTTATCACATATGGTTTTAGGATTTTAAGGTAAATCAAAGACCCTCCGAGGAAGATGGCAACGGCGGACACAAAAATGATGATTATTTTCTTCATAGTGAGTATTATCAAAGCATAGTTATGCTATAATCGCAATAGTTAGGTTTGTTTATAGCCTGGGGCGCAGCCACGTGTATCTTGGCGATACTTGGTCTGCCACGCACCGTAATATTCCTCGCTTCGCTCAGGATAAACGGTGTCACGTAATCTCTAGGCTCTCCCGATGTGTCACATCGGGAATCGCCAAGATATTACGTGGTGCGGTATCCAAGTGGTAAGGAGACGGTCTGCAAAACCGTTATACGCGGGTTCGATCCCCGCCCGCACCTCCACGTGAGTTCGAGCGAAGCGAGAATTTTACGTGGCGAGATTGGTTTGCCATCAAGATTTAACGTGGCTTTGCCACCTAAAAAACTTATGTCAGCTCTATCTGCACTTATTAAAAAACCAGAAAACACTCATTTTGATGGTCAAGAACCGTCGGAAGAGATTATTTTTCTTCTTCGTCGTCACTGGATAACTAATGTTCCTTGGCTGTTTGGTTCCGTGGTGGCTCTTTTTTTACCCACCTTTTTCTTTACTTTTTCCGGATCATTTGGTTTAGAAGGGTTAAGCGACGTTCAGGAATTTGTAATTAACCTTGTTTGGTGTTTGGCGGTTTTAGGGTTCGCTTTTGAAAAATTCTTGAGTTGGTTTTTTAACGCCCACCTTGTCACCACCAAAAGGATTGTGGACATCGATTTTTGGGGGATTTTCTACACTCATGTTTCTGAGACCTCCTTGGATAAGATTCAAGATTGCACATATCACATGGGGGGAATCTCCCAAGTTCTTTTTAACTACGGCACGATTACGGTTCAGACGGCGGCGGAGAAGAGAGAGTTTGAGTTCGAGCTTATTCCAAATCCCGCTTTTGTTCACGACAAAATTACTGATTTGGCAGACCCTGAATTAAGGAAGAAAATTGAATAAAAATCTGGAATTTATGTTTTTTTACCATGAACATCGATTCTTTAACATCAATAAATTTTATTAAAATCTTCGCCGGTGTTTTTTTAACCGCTTATGTTGTTTTTGCGTTTTTTGTAGTTCGTCAGATTCAGCTTCTTATCGCTGTTTTAAAAACCTCTCTTGCCCCCTTTATGTTTTTTATCTCATACTTACACCTCTTTGCTTCAATCTTGGTTTTGGTTATTGCTCTTATCGCCCTTTAAGAAATGTTATCTTACAACTATCGTATCCAAAAATTGGGCGGGCAACTCTCGGGGGTGGGTTTTTCGGAGGCAAATTTTTCTAAATTAGAAGAAAGCGGCCAAGATGGAGTTTTGGCTTTAGTGATCGATTTTCCGAGCAGAAATTCTGACGCTTGCCCTCTTTGCGTTAAGGCTTTATTTGATCTTCTTTTAGAGGAATACTTATCAAACGATGATAAGCTCCCCAAAGAGGCCTTTACGCTCGCCTTAAAAAGTGCCCTTGCCAAAATGACTTTTTTGGCCAAGGATCTAGGTGGGTACAATCTTATCGCGGTTCTTTTTTCCAAAAATGAAGTTTACTTTGAGCGGATAGGCGACCCCGGAATATTCTTGGTGAACGGTAGCAGGAAGTTGTCTCTTGTTTCTGGGTCTTCCCTTTGCGATAAAGACTTAGTTTTGATCGGGACGCCCGAACTTGTAAAAAAATATCTTCCAAAAAACGCCTGGCAAGGATTATCCGAACTAGAAAAAGATCTTAAATCAGACAAAGATCTTTCTTTAATGTGCGCTTTGGTGGTTGAGTTCTCTTCTTCAGAAACCGTTGCCGTATCCTCGAAAGGTAATTGTATAAAGAATTTTTTAAAGCGGATTTTTAAAAAAGTGTCCAGGTTGCAATAGCGGTCTCTTACCTTTAGTATCAAAGTAGTCATGCAAATAAAGAAAATCAAGAAACCCAGGTTAACCATTGTTCTTTTAGGTCTCGTTTTGCTAATGGGGTTTATTTTGTTTTACTACCAACCAATAGATTTTAAACACCCGCTTGAATTATTTCAGCAAGTAATCCCAAAAGAACTGTCCAATTACCCGGTTATTAGCGATTGTCGCCGCGATGAATCTATTCCTAAAGGTGGTGAAAAGCCATCAACCACCGAACTGGGCCGGATCCTCAGAAACGCCGAGTTTCTTGAGCAGTTCCCGCTAAGAAGAGGGTACTCATTAGGAAGAATTCGCAGGTTATTGTCAGGAATGCCACATGGACATATTTGCACTGAGTATTTCTATTTGGGAATTAAAAATAACAATACGTTAGCAATTCTTGAAGGAGAAGATCAGCTAGAAGCACTGATAGTAGGGGAAGAGCAATTACCAGCCATCGGCGAATGGCTTTATGGCGAACCTAAAAAAGGTTCATTAGAAGAAAACTACAAATGGGTTAAAGAGAGGTCTTGCACCGACCTGTCTGTTAGATTTGGCTGTGTAACTAATCAACATGCTTTTCCAGAGTTGATAGAGGATGGCCAGCTCACTCAAGATGAAAAGGGCCGAAAAATACTACACCGTTTTACAACCGAGGGGTTGGCAGACATATCTCTTGTCTACAAGAAGATAATTATCGATTCTGATAAGAAAGTTTATGTGGAGTCTCAGGAGCTACTTCGGTATGTGACGGGAATTGAGATATAAATCATATTTAGATAGTTCTTCCTCTACTGAAAACAAAAAAACTACCCCCGTCGGGTGTAGAAGCTCGTGAACACGCCCCATGGACTGAAAAATTCTGGATTACTTATTCGAATAAGTAATCCGCAAGATGGAGGCAAAAGTTAAACTAATGGATTTAGTTATGTACGGAAAGTAGTACGATCGTGCTGTTTTCTGTACATCGTAAGTAATACATAAACCTTAGCCTAAGCCCGCTTTGCCGACAGGAGGGGCTGTTTCCTTTGTTTTTCCAGTTAGGTGCGGTAAGATAGACCAAGTATGAGAATAATTTCCGAAAACAAAGGCGCGTTTTGGCGCTATGATATTAAAGATAAAGTGACTGCCGGAATTGCCCTTACCGGTGGGGAAGTGAAGTCGATCAAAGAAGGACGAGTTTATTTAAACGGTAGTTTTGTAAAAGTAATTGGAAAAGAGGCTTTTTTGGTGGGTGCGAATATTCCTCTTTATAAAAAAGCAACTGATGAGAGTTATGATCCAGAAAGACCTAGAAAATTACTACTTCACCGAGAAGAAATCTCCCGTTTAGTCGGGACGGCATCGCAAAAAGGATATACGATTCTCCCCTTGCAAATAATAGAGAACTATGCTATAATCAAACTTATAGTGGGAGTAGGTAAGGGAAGGAAGGAATATGAAAAGAAAGAGGTAGTGATGGAGCGTCAGGAGAAGCGGGATACGGAAAGGTTGGTTAAAGAACTAAATCGTTTGTGAGGCTCCACGGCCAGGATACCGGGGCTTCCTCCAATTGCAGGAGAATGTGGCTTTTGCTCTGCAATTGTAGAGGATTTGCTTTTTTTATTTATTTTGCGTATTCTCTTTTTTGGGATTTGGATATTGTGATTTGATCATTATTTAAAAATGGGGATGACGGGATTTGACTGGACTTTGAATTTAGGACTGCAAGCCGAGAATGATTACACTCTCGTAAATATGTAATCTACATTCATATCTGCCGACTCTAAAGTCGCAGCTCCAGTTTACGCATACGCGTAAATACAAACGGATTTATCCGATTGGGGACTTAATCTAACTATCCTAACTGGTTGGGTCTAAGTTTATATCGTTAGGTTGATCGAATTACGTAGGAGGATTTATCATAAAAAACCTTATCTTACTGACTGTCACTAACGCTTCTTCCGGATGAGGCGGACAGTCAAACAAAAATCCGGGCAAGCTTGTAGACGTCTTAGAGGATAATTTCAGGACGGGGGTTCGACTCCCCCCATCTCCACCACGTAATATCTTGGCGAGTATGACTTGCTTTGCAAGTCAACGAGCTTAGAGATTACGTGACACCGTGGTCCGATTACATCGGACTTACGGTGCACCTGAGGTAGTTTTTGTCGCCAAGATACACGTGGCTTCGCCAGTAAAAGGTCCTTTGTTTTTTTTAGTAAGTATGACTTGCTTTGCAAGTCAACGAGCTTAGAGATTACGTGACACCGTGGTCCGATTACATCGGACTTACGGTGCACCTGAGGTAGTTTTTGTCGCCAAGATACACGTGGCTTCGCCAGTAAAAGGTCCTTTGTTTTTTTTAGTAAGTATGACTTGCTTTGCAAGTCAACGAGCTTAGAGATTACGTGACACCGTGGTCCGATTACATCGGACTTACGGTGCACCTGAGGTAGTTTTTGTCGCCAAGATACACGTGGCTTCGCCCCGTAACAAATTTTTAAACAATTTGCACGTGGCTTCGCAACGTACACTTTTGCTACGCAAAACTTACGTAGCTTCGCAACGTACGAAATTCGCGACGCGAATTTTTCGTAGCTTCGCCAAACAGATGTACTACACTTACATCCTCCAGAGCCTCAAAAATAAATCTATCTATGTTGGTTTTACAATTGATCTTAAATCTCGTTTAGAAAAACATAATAAAGGTGAAGTTATTTCCACAAAAAGCAGATCTCCTTTTAAGTTAATCCACTATGAAGCTTTCGCTAACGAGAAAGACGCTAAGGCTAGGGAGGAATATCTTAAAAGTGGCTGGGGAACAAAATCCATAAAGATACTTTTGGCAAATTATCTTTCTGAATGAATCTTTGGCTTATACCCCTTCATTAAAAGAGAATTGGAGACAACGCTGACTGATGAAAACGCCATCGCCGCCGCCGCAATTGCCGGATTTAAGACCCATCCGGTAAAGGGGTATAAAACACCCGCGGCAACGGGAATGCCGATGATATTGTAAAAGAATGCCCAGAAAAGATTTTGCTTGATTTTATTTAGAGTGTATTTGCTCAATTCGATGGCGACTACCACATCTCTTAAATCATCTTTAATCAAAACTATTTCTCCAGTTTCTATTGCCACATCGGTACCCGAACCAAGGGCGATGCCTAAATCAGATTGGGCTAGGGCGGGCGCGTCATTAATGCCATCTCCCACCATTGCCACAATATTTCCCTCAATTTGAAGTTTTTTTATCTCGGCTGATTTTTCTTGCGGCAGTACCTCGGCTAAAACATAATCAATCCCAACTTGCTTGGCAATTGCTTGACCAACTCTTTTGTTATCTCCTGTAATTATGGCGACTTTTTTACCCATTTTATGAAGCGTTTCGACTGCTTCTTTTGAATATTCTTTAAGGGTATCCGCTACCGCAATAACGCCAATAATGTCTTTGCCTTTGGCCAAAATCATGGCGGTTTTCCCTTGGGTTTCCAGGACAACCATTTTTTCTTCGCTTGCCGTTACCTCAATTTGATTATCGATCATTAATTTCCTTGTCCCAAAAAGGACTTTTTGGTTTTCAAAATTTCCCGAAACGCCATAGCCTGGAATCGCTTGGAATCCTTCGACTTTGCTCAGGACAACTCCGCTTTCTTTTGCCCTTCTAACAATCGCTTGGGCTAAGGGATGTTCAGAGTTTTTTTCCACTGAGGCGGCAATTTGCAAAATGTCGTTTTCGTTTTTGGCGGAAATGTTGATCACGTCGGTAACGCTGGGCTCTCCTTTTGTGAGCGTTCCCGTTTTATCAAAAATAACGATATTTACATCTCGGGCGACTTCTAAGGCCTTACCGCTTTTTATTAAGATTCCATTTTTGGCAGCTAAACCGGTTCCCATCATAACGGCGGTTGGGGTGGCAAGACCTAAAGCGCAAGGGCAAGCGATTATTAAAACGGCAACAAAAATCGTTATCGCAAAAGCAAAAGGTTGTCCCAATAAAAGCCAAGCGACAAGTGATAAAATCGCGATCCCAAGCACCGTCGGCACAAAATAAAAAGAAACTTTATCTGCCAGAAGCTGAATTGGCGCTTTTGAGCCCATCGCTTCCTCGACTATTTTAATGATTTGGGCAAGCATTGTGTCTTTACCAACTCGGGTGGCTTTAAAGGTTAAGACGCCAGTTTTGTTAATGGTCGCCCCGATTACTTCATCGCCTTCCTTTTTTTCGACAGGAATACTTTCTCCCGTAATCGCTTTTTCATCAACTCCGGAGTAGCCGTCAATAACGATCCCATCCACCGGAATTTTTTCTCCCGGTTTTACCAAAATAATATCCCCGACCTGTACTTCGGAAATAGGAATTTTAACTTCCTCGTGACCTTTTAGTATCGTCGCTTCTTTTGGTGTAAGACCAATTAGTTTTTTAATTGCCTCGCTCGTTTTTCCTTTGGTTTTCGCTTCTAAATACTTACCCAAAGAGATGAATACTAAGATCAAAGCGGCGCTTTCATAGTAAAGATGCGCTTCTACTTTTGTCCCAAGAAGTGTCAAAATGGAAATTGTTAGGCTGTAAAGATAGGCTACCGCCGTGCCAATAAAAATTAAGGTGTCCATATTTGGCGATAACTTCAGGAGTTTTGTTGCGCCAGAGATCCAGATATTAAAGCAGGAGATAATAATCGCGGTGGTCAAAACTAACTGGATAATGGCTCCGTTTTTTTCCAAAAAGTTTGGCATAGGTAGACCAAACATTTCTCCCATTACCATATAAATAATTGGCAGACTGAAAATTAGCGCGAGAGAAAATCGTTTTTTTACTTCTTTATGATGCTCGTGGGTTTCTTCCTTAGAATCTTCTTCCGTGGCGGTGTATCCCAGTTTTTCAATAATATTCTTGACTTTGATGATTTCTATTTTAGAGGAATCGAATTCTAAATATAGTTTTTCTGAAGCGAGGTTAACGTTCCCGGATATAATTCCAGGCTCTTTTTTTAAAGCATTTTCAATCGAAGCTACACACGAAGCGCAGTGCATGCCGGATATGTTTAAAATTATTTTTTGATTCATATTTTAAAAAAAAGAAAATTTTTAATTCACAACCTCGATAATTCCGGAAACCATTCCCATCCAACAGCTAAATTTAAATCTGCCCAGTGTTTCGGGGGTAAATTCCTTAATGCTTATTTGTCCTGGGGTTAAAGGAATTTCCCCTTCGAATAAACTTCTTGAGATAATGGCATTGGTGCAGCCGCCAGTTCCGGTATCAGTGATTTCCCATCTTACCGGTATGCCCACCTTTACTTTTAAGTAGTTTGGAGAGTATCCGCTAGCGGAGGCGTTAATTTTTATGATTTGTTTGCCGTTAACAATTGGGGGTAATCCCGCTTCCCCACGGGGCGAGCCCCCCTCACTTTGAGAAGAGTTATTTTTTGTGGCGCTAAAATTGGTTCTCAAATCGTTAAGGCTAGAAATTCCCAAAACGTTTAGCTGGAAATTTACATTGTAAAGAGCAAAAAACAAAACCAAAATTCCGGCAATCTTTAAGAATTTTTCTGATAAGTGAGGGTTTTGGGAAAATTTAACGCTCGATAAACCAATAGTTAGAAGCATTGGCAGAGTTCCTAGAGCAAATAAAAACATGATAAGACCTCCTTGAAAGGCGCTCCCAGAGATTAAGGCCAGTCCTTGAGCGGTGATAGTGAAACCGCAGGGTAAGAAAAAGGTGAACGCTCCCATCAAAAATGGCATGTATCGGTCTTTAAAATTTGACTCGTTCGCGATGTATCTTGTAACGAATTTTGGCATCGTAATTTGGAATTTTCTAAATGCCTTAAATCCAAGCATCTGAAAAGATAGGAAAATCATCATTATGGAAACGGCGATGACTAAAATTGGACCAAAACTTAAGGAAAAGTTAATTTTATTGCCAATGGCTCCTAGCCCCGCGCCCAAAAAGCTATACGCGATAAGTCTACCGGCGTTGAAAATTAGGTGGGGTTGAATTCTTTTCCAGGTGGAAGGGGCGTCCGAGTATAATTCTCCCCATTGTTTCGCCATGGAAAGAATTATCCCGCCAACCAGGGCGGCGCAACTAGAAACTCCGGCAATAAGGCCAAACACAAAAAACATGGGTAAGGACGATTTTGAACTAACGTTAACTAGCCCGGATAAACCCAGTCTATTTAATCCAAGGAAGCTGACGATAATAAGTAATCCAAGGCCAAGAGTAAAAATAAGTTCTTTTGATCGATTCTCTTTTTTATTGCTTTGGTAAGGAGCGCTAGAAAATACGTACCCCTCCTTCTTAAAGAGCGCATCTAGTTTATCAATGGTCGGTCTTTCGTTTTCATATACAACTAATACGGTACCTTTGGCGGTTGAGGCCTCGACTGACTTAATGTTTTCTAGCTCGAGTAATTTTTTCTCGATCAAAATCTCGCAGGAAGGGCAATGCATTCCCTTGACATAATAAATATATTCCTTTGGGTTATTGGTCATACTATTAATTATTTAACATCTTTGTAACTCTTAATATTTCTTGAGTCATTTCCGTCTTCCTTTTCTCGTTTTTTGTTTCCATTGCCTTCTTGAAACAAGTATTAAGATGATTTTCCATAAGCATCTGATGGGCCGATTTTAAAAGCCCTATTACTGCCAAATTTTGCTGCATAATGTCAATGCAGTATTCATTGGCTTCAACCATTTTAGTGATTTTTGTTATTGAGCTTTGGGCTTTCTTAAAGTTTATAAGTGCCTTTTCTTTTTGTGGAGTCATATGTAGACCTATACCATAGGTATAGGTATACAATAACAGGTTTTAAGTATTTGTCAATAAGGGGAAGGTGGGGGACAGGAATTTGACTTCAAACCAAACTATCTTCTGAATTTTTGTCGGGCTCCAAGGTCTTTTCTACTGTAACAATGGGAGTGATTTCCTCCACGATCGTTTTTTCTTTTACCTTATTTTGATTTGGCCTGAAAGGTGGCTTTTGGGGAAAAAAAGGTTTCTTTTGTGGTAATGGAGGGACAGATTCTGGTTTTGGCGGTTCAGCAGGCTTTGAAATTTCTTCTGCGTTTTTCGTCTTTTCCAATATTTTCGTTAATGGGTTTTCCTCCATTTTAACTTCTTCTTTAGCAGGTACCTCTTTAACCTCTGGTTCTAAAACTTTCACTTCCTCTTGGGGTGTTTTTGATACGGGAGTTGGCGTAGTTGCTTTGTTTGCCTCCACCTCTTCTCTTCTCATATCAAGGACTTCTGAAGGCTTGGTTGAGACTAGGCGATGTTCCTCTGGTGAGGAAACAAAGCGAACGGCGGCGTGATTATTGCCGGCAAAAAATATTCCTTCCCCAACGGCGCAGGCAAGAAGCATTTTCTTTTCTCCTTCGGATAGATAAAAAGTTTCTCCCACCAAGTCAATGGCAGCAGGATGCTGGCGTAAAAGTATTTGAATAGAGGAGTTTGTCACAATCGCTTTTCCGTAATCTACGCTTAAAAAGTCGCTCACATCTTGGCTAATGGTGGTTAGCCCCAAATAATATTTCCTTGCTCTTTTGGCGATGGAGAACATGAAGGCGGCCGAGTCCGGAAACTGCATCAGGAGCCAAGCTTCATCTACAATTAAAATTCTTTTTCTTAATTCTCTTTTTACCCGGGTCCAAATAAAATCAAGAATAATAAATATGGCAATCGGTCGCAAAATATCCTCCAAATTTTGGGTGGAGAAGACGGTGAATTGGTTGTTAATCGCAAGATTTGACCTCTGATCAAAAATTCCCGCCAAGGAGCCTTTGACATACCTCTCCAGCTTATGGGCGATATTTTGGGCGTCTGGTTCCCGACTTTCCATTAAAACGTTAAAGAGATCACTCATTACCGGTGGTTCATTATTTTGGGTGGCCGGGTCGAGCGTGATCCCCTTTAGTTTATAAGTGGCGATAAGCGCTTTATCTAAAGTCGCTTCTTCTGAGGAGGAGAGCTCTCCGCACATAATTTTAAGGAGCGCGTGCAGGGAAAGAATTTTAAGACCGAGTTCATTATCGTCACTGGCATCCGATTGGGGAAGATCAAAGGGATTAATTTTTGCTTTCGAAGATGGCGAGAAACTGATGTAATCTCCATTTAAAGCTTCGGCCACTTTTTGATACTCCGCTTCCGGGTCAATCACCATAATTTGGGTGCCAAACATTAGAGACCGTAAGGCTTCCAATTTAACTAGGTACGATTTTCCCGAACCGGATTTTGCGAAAATGACCATATTGGCGTTTTCCATCGAGAAGCGGTCAAAAATTATAAGAGAGCCGTTATGTTCATTTATCCCGTAAAGAACTCCTTCGTTGGCGGAAAGTTCACTAGAAGAAAACGGAAACGTAGTTGCGAGCGAGGTCGTGTCCATGTTTCTGGTGATCATTAATTTATCAATGCAAAGGGGAATGGTTGATTGAAATCCCTGCTCCATTTGCAAAGTGGTGTGTTTAGAGATAAGCATTAAAGAACCCAAAGTTGATTCTACTTTTTTGGTGATGCTATTTAATTCCTCAAGCGACTCGGCGGGAATGGTGATGTAAAAGGAAAACTGGAAAAATTTCTCAATTCCTTTAACCAGTTGTTCCTGCAAAGACATTGCATCCTCAAGGGCGGCGGTGACCGAGGGGTCAATCACTTTCCCATGTTCACTATCAGATCTAACGGTCGCTTCCATTTCCCCGATTTTTCTTTTTAAATCATCCAGAACTCCGCGAGCGGTGACTGGATAGTAAAACATTGAGATTTCCAAGGTGCGGTCGTAATTTATAACGGGTGAAAGCCAGTTGGCTCCCACAAACCTTGGATAACCAGAAATAAACAGAGTGCGATAAAACATGCCCCCGATTTTTACAAAATCAAAATCAACCTCGATTGCGGAAGGAGCAATAATATCCTGGACATTGGTCATTCCTTGTGCAAGAGTCTCCTCCGCCGAGAGATTTGGGGCTACCGTTCCTGGGGCGCTCTTTATTGCTGGGTTTTCGGCAACGTCTTTAGTTTTTTCTTTTTTTGAAAAAAGTCCCATGTTAAGAAGATCAAATAGCAAAGATCAAATTATCCGTTCTCGATTGCTGGTTCGACGATCGGTGTCGTGTACTCTTCTTTGGTTAATCTCGGTCTTTGTTCTTTAGCAATATCCTTATTATAAATATCAAAAAATAACTCAATTAGATCTTTGGTTCTTAAGACTCTGCCCTTAATCCCAATGCGATTTAGTTCCGAAATTATAAACTCTTTCTTGGGTTCCAGCTCAACCTTTGCCTTTTTTAGAACGGCGGTCACATCGACGGGGATCCTTTTGGACTTCATCCCAAAAAGACGTGTAAAAGCGTCAAAGGGACCAGTAGGAGGCTTGATCACCCCGGAATTATAAGTAACCACCAGGTAAAAATTCTTGGTCAAAACCTCGTTTTTGGTGACTAGCTCGGTAATAAACTCTCGGTAAGCGTTTATCCGGTGCTTAAGTTTGCTGTCTTGCTCCTTATTCTCAAGTTCGATTAAGCTTTTAATATATTCAGAAATATCAGTCCTTTTGGAGCGGATGATTACTTGAACGGGGAATGATAGGGAGTTTAAAAGGTTACCAAAAGCAAGAATCATCGCATCCTGCTCTCGTTCTGAAAGCAAATCAAAGTTTACCGAGGTGGTCTGAATGACTAGGGAAGCGCCTCCGTCTTTTAGAATAACCACATCGTCTTTGATGTCTTCAATATCCAAATGTTCCTGAGTTGATGCTTTTACTTCCATATCTTTCTAAACTTAAGGGTTTCCGGAAACTTCCATCGCTTCTAATTCCTGACCGTTTACAACAACTTCAATTATATCAAAGGATTCGCCTTCGTAAGTGACATATATTCTATATTTTCCGTTTGGTACCGGAGTGGCAATGGCAAACTGGCCTAGGGTGTTTGATTTAAGGGCTCTGACCGGCTCATCTTTCTCGTCTTTAACAATTACCAAAGCTCCTTCTAGTAATTTTCCCTTCCTTGATTTTACGATTCCGTTTATGACATTAGGGGCTCCCTGAGAAAGTGAAGGAAGAGTTTTCTGGGGTTTTGATTCAGTCGTTTTTTCTGGTTCCAAAGCATTTCCCGATGGTTGCTGGAGTTTCTTAAGACTTAGAAGTTGGTTACGGTTTTCTTCAACTTCCTTCTCTGCCTCCGTTTTTTCTTTCCCAACCGAAGTTAAGCGTTCTTGGAGTTTCTCCATCTGACTTTTAAGGGAGGACTCTCCCTGGTTTTTTTCCTTTTTCATATTTTCCATTTCTTTGGAGAGATTTTCCAGCGTTTTTTGCATTTCCAGATTTTTCTCCGCCAATTTTCTTGCCTCTTCCTCCTTATCAAGAAGTTTTTTAAGATTCTCTTCTCTTTTTTTGCCCTCCTCTTCCATTTTCATTCCTTTCTCTGGCTCCGCTTTTTTAAGGCGCATTTCTTGTTCCATACTGCTAAGCCGTCCTTCAAGAATTGTTTTCTCTTTCCTTAATTTCTCAAGCTCTCCTTTGACCTTATCTTCTTCCTCATTCTTTGCCGTCATCACATTGACCGTTTTTAGGACTGGTTTTTCAATTTTCTCTGGGGCAGAGACAGTTTTCATTTCATTTACGGGTGGCGCGACCACTTCAACCTTCTTTTTCGGAGTTCCCTTAATCTTATCAACCAGATTTCTTAACTCGTTTGCGGTTACCGAAGCGTCCACTCTTGAAGTTTCCGCAACTTTTGGTGCTTCTTCTCTCCTTTTTGGGAGAGTAATTTCTCCTTTATCCTTTGGCGCTTCAAAGAGTTTTCTAAACGGTCTTGCTTTTTTTACGAATCTAACCGCATTTATCGCTTCTCCTCTGTCAGCGACTACGGGGAATTCCTCAAAGTCTTTAGGAATCGGTTCTTCCTCTACGTATTTGGTTTCCTTGGCCGTCGGCACAACATTTTGAGGAGGATTAACATCAAATTGCAGATTTTTCAAAAACTCAATTTCTTTGGCGTCAAGGTCTTCGTTGCCGCTCTTGATTCCGGAAATGTATTCTTGCATCGATTTTCGGCTCTTAGTTGGGGTTAGGGTAATCACTTCATTTTTAATAAAATTGGCGTAATCGGACATAAAGATTCTTGGAACTTCCGGCTCCTTCTGCCAGACTCTTTGGGTAGGGGAGAATACCGCTTTAAAAAAACTGATAATCCACTCATCCATTCCCCGGTCATTTAGCGGGAGAAAGGCGAAAGAAAGTCCGCCGAGTCCGCCGGTAAATATCAAAAGCCCCCTTAAGTAAAAAGGGAGTTTAGAGGAGATACCGATAAAAACCAAAGCGCCTCCGAAGAGAAGATAGATAAATTGTTTTATCGTTAAATCACCGAAGAGTTTAAACTCAACGGACATAATATTTTGAGGAATAGGATGTTGGAGCCTTTGTTCTTGATTGGGCATATTCCTTTACATTCTATCACGATGAAAGGGATTAATTAACAAGAAACTAAAAGCTCAAATGTCAAAGCTCAAAACCACAACTCAAATGTCAAAACTAGTAACAAAGTTAAAGGGTTTTTAGGCGATGATTTTGCGTTTTGCGCTTTGAGTTTTGAGTTACTTTCTTTTAAATAATTTTGGGATTGTAAAAAGAAGGGGCATGTACTTTGATTCCTTCCCTTGGGTAACAAAATCAATCGGGGGGACGATTTTACCCGAGAGCTCGACTTGTTTGACCAAAGATTCTTTTTCTGAAACATCGATATGGATCGTGTATAGGCCGTTTGGAAGAGGGTTACTCAGTGTGAAATGTCCAAGTTCATTGGTCATTAGGGATCTGACTGATTTTCCACTTTCGTCTTTGATATTTACCACCGCTCCTTTTAAAATGTTTCCGTTCGCCAAAACGGCCGTGCCACTAATGACATTCGCTATTTTTGGTGTAATTTTAGGGGTTTCTTGATGTTTTAAGGAGACCATTTTTACGTTTTACCCTTTCTTCTTAGCTGTTCCGACCGAGGGGACCCACATCTCTGGCGCCTTAAAGGCAGTAGCGATTGCTCCTGGGGCTTTTCGAGCTTGGAGCATAATGCCGAGACCGACCACCCACTTTAAAACGTGCGCTATTTGAGTGGGTTCGGTTTCTTGGTACCCCTGGACGGGGATAATGATTATTAGCCCGATAAAGAATATGGCAAAGATTGCGGGAACGCTAACTGTATTTATAATAAGACCTTTTATCCAGTCGGAGGTTAATTTCTCCTGCCCAGGAAGAATTCCTGCCGCCAGAATTAGGGGTCCGAAAATGGTAGCGATAATAATCTTCAAATATCTTTGAGCTAGAGTGAAAAGAACCGACAACATAGCAATGAAGAAGGCGACAATGAGGACAACTGTAAGAATCCCTATAAAAAGATTAATTTCCCAGTTACCGCTAGATAGAGTTTGATTAAGACTTTCAACCGCCATTTCTGTCATATTCATTTCCCCAAACCTTTCAGTCAGAGCATTTTGGAAGAGTCCTGTGCTCATTGCTAACAAGGCATTCATAAACGGAATGGTTAGAGCGGCAATTGGGTAAGAAAATGTTATCAATATAAGTCCAATAACCAAACGAGGTAGCGAATTGGCGACGGATACGGTAACTTGGGCACTAAGTTTTTTTCTAAACATAACCATAAAGCCAACGATCACAAGAATGAGGACGATTAGGGAGTAGGCGATGTTCCTCATTGTTTTCCATAACTCAAGAACGGTCCCTCGAAAAGTTCCGGACATAATTTTCGCAAGGCCGCTAGTCTCCCTCTTAAATAACTCCGCCTCTGCGTAAGCGCTTGGCGGGTTGACGATTCCCAGGGGAAGGTTAGAGGCGAGATCCTGTGAATAATAGGCTAGATTTATTGGGAGAATATTATCCCCATTTTGTATCTCATCAAAGGCAATTGCCATATAACCAAAAGCTCCTCCGGGAAGATACCCCTTTAGAGGATCTTTGGCAGTGCAGCCGTCCTTTTTGGTCATTTCACTTAAATTGCATCCAGTTAGTATTGAGGAAATTCCTGATGCAAGCGCAGTTGGAAGTGTCTCTCCAACGAAGACAGCAACGTCTTGCTTCTTTTCGGCAATTATTTGCCAGGGATCCCCAAAGATGCCCTCTCTATGTTGGAGTGGATCAAACGGGACCGCGTAGCTGGAACGAGGGCTCGTTAAGAAGGCGGCAGATAGAACAAAAAGCGAAGTTATAGAAAAAAGAATTTTTCTTTTCATAGTCTCAGTCACTATTACACCAACATATTTTATTCTTGTCAAGAAGAGAAAAAATAAAATGCCCCTTGAAAGAGGGATTTTAAGTTCATAGAATAGTACTAATGGAATTTTTAATTCATCCCCAATATCCGGGAAGAAAAATGAAGAGGAAGCCAAAGACCGAAAAGCCGCCAATTGAGGATCGCTATTTCTACATCAAAAACGAGTTTGACAGAGTACTAGACAATGTTGAGAAGTTTACTGTTGGCTTGCCGGTATCACTTAAGGAAGAAATTGCCAAAAATATCCAAAAAGATATGGCGGCGAGATGGCTTACCCGTTATGACATCGAAGACATCCTCACTTCGAGAGAAGAGTACGAAGAATTGCCAGGGGCGACCGGTTTAGCAGTTACTGTAAATCC
>Ga0210051_1001828_pt1 | contig 21515 bp, 14 predicted proteins | sample CryGey092014_all_FD_185464 | JGI IMG/M metagenome (GOLD analysis project Ga0210051, IMG submission 185464) | Groundwater microbial communities from aquifer - Crystal Geyser CG23_combo_of_CG06-09_8/20/14_all (SPAdes) (version 2) | ecosystem: Environmental > Aquatic > Deep subsurface > Groundwater... | reverse complement strand
TGAACCACCTTTTGTGATAGGTCGCTTCCGAGGTAGCCATCCCCTGTACTACATAAGGCAACCAGCCTGCTGATGTACCCGATAAGACAGTTCTGACCGTAAATCCAGAGGGTCCACTCACAATTCTTAAGGCATCTTCAGCCGTATAGCCTGTAACTATACCCCAGATTGCATCCCCGTATGGATCATCATCGAGCATTCTTGTAAGTTGATGTACCTGCCCAACAAATGTAGCTGTTGCATCCAAAGGCTCTGTCACAAAACAGATATAGTCAGGTACATATTCGCTTAGTTTATCGAGTACTGCCCATACATTAGCTATATAGGTAAATACTTCCCCATCATGCCTTACTTTCAATGTATCAACTGCTGCTGCCCATACTGAATCTTCCAAAGTTGACTTCTTTACAACAATAGCATAACGCCCTCCGTAACCTGTAGCTGTAAAAAGAATACAAAATGCTGAAATCATACCTATCATAAAACCTGCTCTTTTCATAACACCTCCTTGAGCTCAGGTAGCTCTGCTTAAAGGCTTATACATGATAGACTTCTTTTCTTAGATTATATTTAATATTTATGGCTCTTAACCATTTAGTGTGAAACTCGTGCGCCACTATCGGAGGAGTATCAGCTTTTTTGTGTCATTAAAGTTGCCTGCTTCCAAGCGATAGAAGTAGATTCCAGAGGCAACAGTTCTGTTATTATTGTCCCTTCCGTTCCATTGGATGGTATAATACCCAGGTTTTTGTCTTTCATCAACAAGTGTGCAAACTTTCTGTCCTGCAACATTGTAAACCTTAAGTGAGAGCTTGCTCTCAGTAGGAAGTTGATATTTGATTAGTGTCATTAAATTGAATGGGTTGGGATAGTTTTGGTAGATAGCAAATACCCTTGGCGTGTTATCTTCTGCCTCCGCAATTCCTATAAATAAGGCTGTATCAGCGAGTACAAGAATTTGCGCACCATATGGGCCAACGATTACTGGGTAATTTGCCAAATCCTCAAGGTGGACTGGGTATGTGATATCGTTTAATACATCATTCAGATAATATTGAGTGTCATCCTGTAGTCCTAACGAATCCACTGGAATGTCCAAGGTACTCGTCAAGGTTGTATCTGCGAAATTGATGTCTACGATAACATTATTGCCTGCTCTTCTAAGATAAGAATAAAGGTTGTTAGGGGTGGAGTTTGGTATTCTATCGAATTTACCTTGCCTTAGTGCAGGATATGTTTTTCGTATCATTATTAGCTTCTTATAATAGTCACGCAAATTCTGAGGATCTGACCAATCTATGTAGTATCGCTGAGTTAGCTCTCCTACCTCCTGCCCAGCATAGACCAGTGGAAGGCCAGGTAATGTCAAATAAAGTGCTGCTGCTATCATACTCTTTTCTTTACCATAAGTACTTATAAATCTTGTATAATCATGATTTTCTAAGAATCGAAATGGCAGGGCGTATGAAGGATATTGGCCACTTTCATACCATTCAACCAAACTATTAAGCTGATCAATGGTTGAACTACTCTCTATTACATTGCCAAGCTTGGTTCTGAGTGACCAATCATATCCTGAATCAAATCTCTCATCGAATAAGATTAAGTCCTCTGATGAGCTTGCTTCTGCCAACAAAAGAATGTCGGGTTTAAGCGTCTTTAGCTCTTGTCGCCACCTCTGCCAAAATGCAGGATATCGCTCCTGTATACCCCAGGCAACATCGCAACGATAGCCATCGATATCAAAATTCTCTATCCAGTACTTGGATACATCGATGAAGTAGTCTCTTACCTCAGAATTATCATAATTTAGGTTAGGTAGTGTCGTCCAATTGAAGTAGTAAGCGTAGTTGCCAGCTTCATCCCATATATAGAAATTATAATAGGGGGAATACTCACCATATCTGAGTGCATCCTGCATGAACGGATGTTCAATCGAAGAATGATTAATTACCAGATCCATTATAAGATACATGTCATTTTCGTGTAATGTGTTTACAAGTTCACGAAAGTCATCTTTTGTTCCTAAGTCTGGATTTATGTCATAATAATCAGTAATAGCATAACCATGAGCTGATGGTCCAACATTTATAGGGGTTAACCAAATACATGTAACACCTAAATCTTTGAGCTCAGGAATTCTAGCAGTAATTTCACTCAGATGGCCACTCGAACTAAAGGCAAGCGAATAAATCTCATAAATTACGGCATCGTCTACCCATTTAGGATGATCACTGAGCTCAACGGTGTGTGCACCGAGTGAGTCCACCGCGATTACTGTACGAGCGTGGCTGGTATCGTCGGAATCGTACACGATTAGGTTAAAATAATATTCACCTGTCGTTGTTGGTGCAATGAAGTTTGTTCTGGCTGAATTTGGGTTGGTCAGCGTTACTACTTCAGGGTTATCAGGATCTACGCCCCAACTGTAAAGTAACGCTTCAGGGTCGGGGTTGCTGCTACCACTAGCGTTAAGTGTCACATTGCTGTCCTGGACTGAAGTTACAATATTTACTATGGGTGAATGATCTCTTAGCCAGGTGAAGGTAATTGTCCTTGAGCGAGTGGTATCACCTGCACTATCAATAGCCGTTACGCTTAGGTTGTTTTCACCCTCAGATAATACAATTTCTGTTGAGAAAAGGCCATTTGTAATAGGAATCTCAGTATCTGACTCATTCAAAGTTAGTGTGGCAGTTAAAACCGTGGTATCACTTATCGTCCCACCTATTAGTAGAGTGTCCTTATAAACCCTTCCACCTTCCGAGAATATGGTTATTCTTGGCCCTTTTCCAAGAGCTGTATCTATTTCACTAGCAAGTATTCCTCTCATCCCCCTATTTGAGGGTCCTATTGCTACTAACCTTGGCCCTCCTACATCATCTGCTGCAATGTAGTTAGAGAGAATACGATTTTGAATCCCAATATCAGGCATGAATGCAACATCATAGATATCAGGATCTTCTAATGCATCAATTCCACCTTCTTGAGATGAGACCTCGAATTCACCAGTAGGGAGCATCACATAGGCATAAATACTATAATACCATATTGTTTTGTCGTAGGTTGACATGATATTTTCTAAATCAGCAAGTGCTATGTTGAACACAAGCTTATCAGTCGCTTCAGCATCTTCATTAACTGATATCATGTCACCCATCATTAATGGGTCACGAGAAACGTATAGTAAATTATCCGTGGTGCTGTCAAAAGCAGGCGAAGTAGGAGAAATTATATTTAGATGAACGCCCCTACTATTCCAATCAGGAGCCTCTAAATCAACTTGTGGTAAGATTTCCTTTCGTATATCCCAGGTAGAATTTGAAATTTGTAATCCCAACTTGGTATGTTCGGTTATGTCTGCTAATTCAATCTCGAAATGCAGTGAATCGTTATTAGAAGTAGTTGTGATATTTACTGCTCTAATATCGCAGCAATTTGTAATTCCCTGTGGATAAACATAATTGCCATCACCCTTATCGTCATCAAAGCCATCAACATAGTGGAAACCTGTTCCAGAAGGATAAATCCCAAAAGCAATACTTGTTTGATCAGCTTGTCTACCATGCAGGTCAGCAATATCGAAGGTTACCTCGTGTAGTTCTTGCGACAGACCAGTGGCAGTATAGTCAATAGCGATTGTAGAATCGGTGGGTGTGATGATAGGAGTAACTCCTACCCCATCTAATTTGACTACTACTGAGGATGGATCTAGATTAATTGATGAATCTCCTCTGATTGCAACTGCAGAAAAATGTATTGAATCAATAGGCAAATAAAAAATTGAACCATTCGGTGGGCTAAGATTTGTTACTCTTGGCTTTAAATTTATTACTGGTGTAACAACTGAATTGTATTCGCTACCTTCAGGATTAAGGGATATATGTGGGTTGTCGGGATCTAGAAACCAGTCGCTATTTACCACAAATTTATATTGATAGCTTTTGCCAGGTAGTAATTTGATGGAGGTTGTCCAAACTCCATCACTATCGCTATCACTAAGATAGTTTAAGCTTGGGCTCCAGCTATTGAAATCACCAGCTACACGAACTACATTTACCTCTTCAGCAAATTTGAGATTAGGGCTGTAAGTATCTAATACAAATGTTACGGGTACAGCAAGTGGCAATGTAGTAACGGTGAAAGTTGTTGTATCTGCATCAAAGTCACCATCGCTGTTTGAAACACTAACCACTACAGTATGTTGGTCCCTGGAGAGAGGGCTTTCTACATGATACTCTATCGATCGGCTTACCGACTCGTAATAGTTGGGGCTGTTGGGGACTTCAGAGCCATCAATTTGAATAGAAATAGAGGTTGTATCTATAGTTGTTTGTGTAGCAGTAGAAATTTTAGCTGTTATGGTCGGTTGATTGTTACCTATTTCACTTCCATCCAATGGAAGCAAATAATAGACCATTGGACTTGTTACCCGAAGTTGTGAGTTACGATAAGTACCTACTCTAAGAGGATTATCAGGGTCAGTATACCATTCATTGACATTTGGATATGCGTCTGATACCGCAGGATGAGTTGAGTTGAGGGTAACGAATTTATACTCATAGTAGCCTTCTACCAAGGATAGTGTTTTAGTCCAGAGATTATTGGTGTCAGGGTCCTCCATAAGGTCATACTTTGCTGCTGGATTTATGGTAGGATTTGCCCAATAATTGAACGTACCAAGTACAGCTACTGCCGAATCTAAATGAGAAAGCTTGTATTTAAAGTGAAATTCAACTGGAACAATTTTAGAACCAATTGGGTTGGCAGCATCTCTCATAAATGGAAGTTGTATTTCTGGAAATGAGAAGTTATAACCCTTGGATTCTAAAGGTACTGCATCTGCCCTGGGTACTGCTTGAAAAAACTATACTGACAAGGCTACACACAATGAAAGTCTAAACAATTTTTTAAAAGACATAAGCCCTCCTAATCTAAATTTCGAGTAAATGGGGTCAGACCTGAAAAAAGAATCTACTTTAATAAGTATAATATAAAATTCCCAATTTGTCAAGTATTTTTTCGGAAAGCTCTGAAAAGGTACCCCATGCCCTCCAATAGTAAAGAAATCAGGGGTAATCAGCGTTAATCCCTGCCTGACGGCAGGCAGGTGCGTCCAATTTTTTTCTTGACAAAAATGCGTTCATATGGTATAATACATATAACGAAGCCCCTGATAGCTCAACGGACGGAGCACCGATCAAGGTTTAAAATCCTAAATTCGAAACTCTAAACAAATTCCAAATTTCAATCTTACCTGTACAGGAGTCACAAACAGCTTAGAATTTAGAAATTTTTAATTTTTGATATTTGATATTTAATTTTACTTATCGCCCCTGTAGCTCAGTAGGATAGAGCACCGGTTTCCTAAACCGGGTGTCGTGCGTTCGAATCGCACCAGGGGTACATTATAAAATATCAAAAATCAAACCTGCCTGCCGGTAGGCAGGGAGCACCGATTTCTTAAGGAAAGTATGTCCTACTATTTATACGCACTGGTCAATGATAACGGAAGAATATATGTAGGAATCTCCTGTAACCCCCAAAAACGATTAAGGGAACACAATTCTGGAAAGACTAAATCAACCAAAGGGTACAGGCCTTGGAGTATATTCTTTGTCGAGCAATATAATAGCCGACGACAGGCCAGAGAAAGAGAGAAATACTGGAAATCGGGAACAGGGAAAGAAAGATTAAAAAGGCTTTTATCCCTTTTTAGTAGCTCAGTAGGATACCTGCCTGCCGGTAGGCAGGGAGCACCGGTTTCCTAAACCGGGAGTCGTGCGTTCGAATCGCACCAGGGGTACTTGGGCGCTTGGCGCAGCTGGTTAGCGCGTCTGACTTACATTCAGGAGGTCGGGGGTTCGAATCCCTCAGCGCCCATATTTAATAGGATACTATGAAAAATAATATGAAAGAAACCACAGAGGAACATTCACCCCGACGTATCGTCGGGGCAAGGATGTTGCCTAACGGCGACCTTCGGTTCACAGATAAATAAAAACAATCAGTGTAAATCAGCGTTAATCTGCGTCAGAAAAACTAAACCACAGAGGACACAGAGAGAAAGAAACAATGTAAAATGCAAAATTAGCAGTTAGCAATTTAAAAATGATTTTTCGCAAATTGATAGTTTTGCATTACCAAGGTAATGCCTGCCTGACGGTAGGCAGGCACTCCATTAGCAGTATTTTGCTATTCTACACTTCCCGAATCCGTATTAAAATATAAACACTATGCAGCGTATACTTACCTGTAATATAGGAAATACAAATACTCAGATAGCAAACTGGATTGAAAACAGAATTGAAAAGGTAATACAAGTTGACACTCAACATCTGTATAAGGGAAAACTGAATTTGAAAAAACCCGATGCAGTTTTTACTGCTTCAACTGTACCAGATAAAGCGGAAGAATGGAAAAGAATTGTAAGGAATATGTGGGGACTTGAAGTCTCTTTTATAAGTAAAAGAACTAACTTTGGTGTGGAAATTGAGTATAAAGACAATCTTGGGCAGGATAGGATATCAAATATTGCTGCTGGGTATCTTCGGGCAGATAATAATTTTATAGTTATAGATTTTGGGACTGCAACAACTGTAGATGTTGTTATAGATTCAAGATATATGGGTGGACTTATCTTTGCTGGCATAGATTTAGGACTTAGAGCGCTCTATAGATATACTTCCCTTTTACCAAGGGTTGAACCCAAAAAGGTGGATAAGATACTCGGAAAGGGTACAGATGAATGCCTTCTGTTGGGTGCATATTGGGGTGAAAAAACGAGAATAGGAGGCATTGTGGATAGGATAAGGAAGGAATTTAAACAGGATTTTCCTGTTTTAACCACCGGTGGTATGGGTGAAGAAATATCAAGAGAACTGGGATACAGATACGATAGATGGCTTACCCTCAGAGGAATAAAATACATTGCGGATAAAACTGGTATACCTTAAGTCGTTCTTGTGTCTTCGGTCTTGTGTCGTCAGTCTTTCACTCACGCGATTACAGAAACGATTCCAAGCACTTCTTTTACATCTCCTTTAAGCAGTGTCCTCGCGCACTCGTTCAGGGTTGCGCCTGTCGTTAAGACATCATCCACAAGAAGAACAGTCTTATCTTTGATGAGCTCTATCCTTTGTTTGTTAACTACAAACGCATCCTTCACATTAGTTGCCCTCTCTTCCGATGGGAGTTTTGTCTGAGAAGGGGTTGCCCTTACACGGATGAGGGCGTCGGAGACGAGGGGTATGTTTAATTCAACGGATAGTTCTTTCCCAAGTAGCTCTGCCTGGTTATAGCCTCTTTCTCTTGTTCTTGTTGTATGCAGAGGAACAGGTAATATTACATTACAATTGCGATATATCTCTTCTTTTAAAATTGCCTGTATCATAAGCCTTCCAAGGATCTTTGCCGTTCCTATTTTCCCATTATACTTCAGCAGGATAATTAAGTGTTCTGCAATTCCATCATAGGGAGATATTCCTCTTATGTAAGAACAGGGATGACGCTCTATTATACAGGTATTGCAAACTTTAATATCGGGGGTTGGAAGAGGCCTTCCACATCTTTCACAATAAGGTGGGGATAACAGCCTTATTCGCGAGTAACAGTCATTACATATAATGTTTTCTTCACTCTTCAGTCTTCTTTTACATATATAACATACGGGAGGGAGAATGAGGTCTATCAGGTCTTTAAGAAGATGCATAAGGTTTTAGAACTCTGTGCCAACCTGGAAATGTGGCATCCATCCCTGTTCTCCATAGGCAAAATCAAATCCCAGAAGTCCCATCATCGGTATCTCCATTCTTATACCAAATCCTATACCCCTCTTCAAGTCAAACAGATTTATATCTTCAAGATTATTCCAGGTATTTCCAAGGTCCATAAAGACTATTGGATATATATTCTGGTCAAAAGCAATCTTTGCCTCCACTGTAAATAGAAGTGCATACCTGCCGCCTATGAATTTACCTTCTTCAAAAGTGCCTATAGATAAGTCCGGGTATCCCCGTAGTCCCCATGCACCTACACCGCCGAGTATAAATCGTTCATATGCAGGAGCGTTTTTGGGATTGAGTATGCCAAGTTTACCCCTTACAAGGGTGGCGAAATTGTGAGGCAGGCGATTATAAATATGTGATTCGAGTACGTACTTTTGGAATTTGACATTACCACCGAGGCCTGATAGCTCCACGCTTATAGAATTTTTTGAACCCTCTTTCGGGTTCATAAAGTTATCCCGTGAATCCCTTCTTAGTCCAAATGTGATAGCACTTTTCCACCTCTTGCCGGCTTGTATTATCAATGACCGCGGTGCAGTACTGTCCGCTTGGATAAAGATATTCTCAATACCGTAGTTGATATATCCACTTGTGTAGGCTAATCTTGGTATTGGTCTTGTTAAGTCTATTCTTCCACCTCTTCTCCTTTCAGTGAAGTTGAGCTGTTCTATCTCCAGGTTAAATATATTCAGTCCTACAGATAAAGGGTTATCGAAGAGCCATGGTTCTCTGAAACCAAGTTCGTAATTTGTGTATTTACCCCCTTTGTCTGTTCTAATATACAGGAGCTCACCGAGCCCCCTCAGATTCGGGATTGATATACTTACATTTCCTGTGAATTTTGTCTCTGCTGAATATCCAATACCAACTGAAAACTGTCCAGCCTGTTTCTCTTCTACATTAAATGTAAGATCTATATCACCACTATCGTTTACGACTCTTGTATCGAGTGTCAGATTTGAAAAAAATCCAAGGTTGTATACCTTTCTCTGAGAGCGTATAAGTTCGTTCCTTCGTAATATATCACCGGGAAAAATTGTAAGTTCTCTCCGTATAACCTTCTCGTGAGTTTTAGTGTTGCCTTTGACCCCAATGTAGTGCACCCTTGCAGGATTTCCCTCTTTAATATTGTATATTATATTTACGATAGAATCGTTCAGCTCTTCTTCTACACTAACATAGAGATATAGATATCCAAGGTCTCCATAGATTTCATATAGACTCTGAGTGCTTTCTTGCAATTTCTTGTTATTGTATACATTATCTTTTTTGAATTTTATGCATTTATACAATATTTCGTTGGGTATAATCTTGTTGCCTGAAAAACTGGCATCTCCAAAATATAGCTTCTTTCCCTCATCTATGGTTATTTCAATCTTCACCCAGGTTCCATTTAGTTGGATAAACTCTATATTCTTTATCTCCGCGTTTGGAAACCCTCGTTCTGCATAAAATTGTTTTATCTTATCCTTGTCTTCCTCAAACTTATCCCCATTGAATATTGCCTTTCTATACCATGTTTTTTCCCTGTTCTGCATTGTTTTTTCGATTGCTTTATCAGGGAATGCGTTATTTCCAATGATTTCTATTTGCCTTATTCTCAGGTTTACCTTTTCTGTAATAAAGAATCTTATGATCATTCCGTCTTCTGTCATCTCCATTTTTGGTTCAACCTCTACAAGAAAGTGCCCTTTGTTCTTGTACTCTTTAAGGATGTTAACCTTGCCATCAAATATATGCCTATCAGAGGCTATATCTCCTTTTTTTACACCGCACACCTCATTCAAATTTTTGTCCTTTATCTTCTTATTACCGATGAATTCAACCTTGCTTACTCTTGGATACTCCTCGACCTGAATTATAACTTTAACGCCGCCTCCCTTTCGTTCGCTGTCTATTATGATATCACGGAAGAGTCCAAGGGCGTATAATTTCTTTATGCCATCTCTTGCACTCTTAGAGGTGAACTCTTTACCCACAGCAAGCCCTGAGGCAGCAGTTATCAGTGTTTTGTCCACGAGTTTATTGCCCTTTACCTCTATGTCAACCACAATCTGTGAGTAGAGTGAGGAGGCAAGAAGAAGAATTATTATCAGGAGTTTCTTCATCTATACCCAAATATTACCGTCTTTCCTTCGATCCCGAAGGTCACGGCTCCCGACAGCTTATCACCGTGATTCAAAGACAGGAGGGTTTTTTTCGAACAGATCCCGGGTGCGTTATGGGGTCTACTTCTTATTCTTTCCCATAATTTCCAGAAACGGTTTTATTATGTCGATTGGAACAGGGAATATGATTGTTGAATTTTTCTCTGCCGCTATGTCAGATAATGTTCCAAGGAATCGCAGTTGCAGTGCTGATGGTGACTGGGCAAGCACATTGGCGGCGTCTTTCAATTTCTCAGATGCCTCGTATTCACCTTGTGCATGGATAACCTTTGCCCTTCTCTCCCTCTCAGCCTCTGCCTGGCGTGCCATCGCCCTCTGCATACTCTCTGGAAGATCCACATGCTTCATCTCTACCATAGACACCTTTATACCCCAGGGGTCAGTCTGTTCATCTATTATACGCTGTAATACCTTATTTATCTGGTCTCTCTCTGAGAGTAACTGGTCTAATTGAGAGTCTCCAAGTACACTTCGCAGTGTGGTCTGTGCGATCTGAGATGTGGCATAAAAATAATCCTGTACCGCCACAACCGCCTTCGACGGATCCATAACCCTGAAATAGACAACCGCGTTGACAGATACGGAGACATTATCCTTCGTAATGACATCCTGCGGAGGAACATCCATCGTTATAACTCGCAGAGATATCCTGACCATTCTATCTACGATGGGGATAAGAAGAATAAGACCGGGCCCCTTGACTCCGACTAATCTCCCAAGCCTGAATATCACTCCTCTTTCATACTCCTGCAGTATCCTTATAGCATTTGCAAGGATTATGATGACGAAGAGTGCGACTATAATCCATACACCGATCGTAACACCTCCTTATTTAAGTAAGTGAGTCAATGGGTCATTAGGTCAATGGGTCGTTAAGTCAATATTTTTAGATGCAGATACTCAAGGACTCAATTACCCAATAACCTAATGACTTAATTACCTAATAACTTAATTACTAGATCTCCTGATAGCTCGATTGCCTGATAGCCAAATTACCTAATGACCAAGTTTTTCAAATATCTTGCGGGCATCGTCAATATAGCCCTGTTTTTCATACAATTTTGCCATTGTCTCGGTAACAAACGGTGACTGCAGTTTTTCTGTAGCGGTCTTTATCCATTCGTCCTGAGGAAAAAGAAGAAAAATTTCCTCAAGTAGTTCTCTCGCGGATTCCCGATTACCATACTCTAAGTAAAGGTTTATGATATGCTTTTTGAGAACTAGACTGAATGGTTCAAAATGTGTTGCCTCAAGGAGTATCTCAAGCGCCTCTTCTGTTTCACCATTCTTATGTAGTGCATTTGACAGCATAAAATAGGGAGATAACCAATTTGGATATTTTGAGACCATATCCTTAAGTTGCTCTATTGCTTTGTTGTGATTCTTTGTGCGCAACATTCTTTCAGCCATCCTCAGCTGCTTTGCAAGATTAGTTTTTTTATCCTTACGCATAGTATATACCCAAACCACAGAGGTCACAGAGAGAAAGAAACAATGTAAAATGCAAAATTAGCAGTTAGCAATTTAAAAATGATTTTTCGCAAATTGATAGTTTTGCATTGTTAATTGATAATTTTGAATTGATTCCTCTGTGCTCCCTGCAGTTTTTTTCTTATCTGCGTTAATCTGCGTCCAATTTTTCCCTTGACATTTTTTGGTTTTTATGTTATAATAGACATAAGCGCCTGTAGCTCAACTGGATAGAGCATCGGATTTCTAATCCGAGGGTTGAGGGTTCAACTCCCCCCAGGCGTATTTTTATTTACGTCTGTTACTATTGCCACGCCTGCGGATGTCCCTATCCTTGTTGCGCCTGCTTCTATCATATCCTTTGCCTGTTGATAAGTTCTTATCCCTCCCGATGCCTTAACACCAATTCTTTCACCTACTACACCCTTTAAAAGTTTTACATCCTCTATAGTCGCTCCATATTTAGAGAATCCCGTTGAGGTCTTCACAAAATGGGCACCAGCCTCCATGACAACCTTCGCCGCTTCTACCTTTTCATTAGTACTCAGAAGACAGGTCTCTATAATGACCTTTACAAGAAGTCCTGTCTTTCTTACTATTTCTTCTGTTTCGTTCTTCACGAAGTCTATATTTCCTGATTTAAATGCCCCTATATTCATAACCATATCGATCTCTTCTGCGCCATCTTCCACGCATCTTTCTGCTTCGGAATATTTTACCATCGTGTGTGATGCACCAAGAGGAAAACCCACCACAGAGCATGTCTTTATCCCACTTCCGGTTAAAACTTTGCTCACAAGTGATACCCAGCATGGATTTACGCAACAGGATGCAAAGTGATATTTTTTTGCCTCTTCGCATAATTTTGTAATATTGCTTTCGGTTGCGTCTGGTTTTAACAGTGTGTGATCTATAAATTGTGCAATATCCATTTTAATTTATTCAACACCGAAGAACACTGAAATCACCGAATGATACTCCATAAGGAGAAAGGCACAAATTCAATTTGTGCCAGCACGGTTAAAACCGTGCCCTACAGGATTCACGAACAGGGACATCATCTTTCAAAGTATATCAGGATACCAGTGGATCAGCAGGCAGAGTATCTGAGTATCAGATTATCAGCATATTGGGCAAGAATTCTTTTTAATCTGATATTCTGATGTCCTGATTTTCTTCCTACTGATATTCTGATCGTCTGATACACTATTCACTGTTTTTCGGTATTATTCAGTGTTTAATTTAATTTGTGTCTAAAATTATTATAACATATACTATCTTATTTGTCAAGGAAAAAAGTTATATCAAGGGCTAAATTCGGGTATCTCTTCACAGGGAAGGTTGAAGTATTTTCTTATGTATGCATGTATACGCTGGCTTGCCTTACCATCACCGTAAGGATTTTTCTTGCCAGACATAGAATTGTAGAGTGCTTTATTTTTTAACAATCTGGATACCGATTCTACAATTTTTTCTCTATTTGTGCCCACAAGAGTTGCTGTGCCTGCTTCTATCCCTTCTGTCCGTTCGGTCACCTTTCTCATTACAAGCACAGGCTTGTTGAGGGAAGGCGCTTCTTCCTGTAGGCCACCCGAGTCCGTGAGCACGAGATATGAACTTGACATCAGATTGATAAATTCAAGATAGGGAGGAGGGTCTATTATGCTTATTCTCTCTACGCTTTTTAATATATCATTTACTGGCAATCTTATGTTCGGATTCGGATGAAGAGGATATACAATTTCCACATCCTGAAAATTTTCCACAATATCCTTTAATGCGTAACATATCTCCCTTATAGGTTCTCCAAAACTCTCCCTTCTGTGGCAAGTTACAAGAATAAGTTTGCTCCCCTTATCCTGTACGGTTACAGGATTTTCTTTCAGTTGTCCGATTGCCCTCTCTATTGCATCAATTGCTGTATTTCCCGTTACATATATATTTTCAGTGATTCCTTCCCTTAAGAGATTCTCCCTTGCCTTTTTGGTGGGCGCGAACAGGAGGGTTGATAAATTGTCTGTCAGAATTCTGTTTATTTCTTCGGGGTATGGGTTGCATTTGTCAAAACTTCTCAGACCGGCTTCCACATGTGCGACAGGTATCCCCTCATAGAAAGCTGAGAGTGCAGCAATAAATGTAGTGGTCGTATCTCCCTGAACAATAACCATATCTGGTGATAAATTTTTATATGCAGTTTTGAACTGTGTTAGTGCCTGAGTAGAGATATGAAACAGGTCCTGTCCGTCTATCATTATGTTGAAGTCGTGGTCTGGAGAGAGTGAAAATACTGAAAGGACCTGGTCAAGTAGCCATCTATGCTGGGCTGTAGCTATAAGAATAGTTTTAAATGACCTGTCCTTTTTCATTACATTAACGAGTGGTGCAAGTTTTATGGCATCGGGTCTTGTACCTATCACAATAGCTATTTTTTGCATTTGCAATCTCCCTCGTTTAAGTTTTCCCCGCAGTAAGGGCATAGTCCCTTACAATCAGGTGTGCAGAGAGGTTTTATAGGTATTGCAAGCAAAATTGTATCCCTTACAAGTGGGGTAATATCTACCTTATCCCCCGCATAGTAATATTTCTCTGTGTCGGTTGTTGTAAGTTCTATCTCTTCTTCTTTGATTATACAAGGACTTTCCCGCTCAAATATACAGTCTACCTTTTCATTAAACTGCTTTGTTACTACCTCAAGGCATCTCGCACAGGTTATATTGAGCTTGAATGAGACATCTCCCTTTATTCTTACCCTCGTCTTTAATTTTGTGAGGACAAATCTACACAAAACCATTTCTCCAAGTTCGTCTACATCAAGTTTGTCTTCTAAAAAGGAAATCTCTAGCTTATCCCCGTTTTTGATTTCATTGATATTTATGAACATGCTTCACCTGTTCTGGTATAGTTATGATGAGTGGAAGTATCCTTTTAAACTCCGTATTTTTTATTCTTCCGGTTATATCATCCACGAACTTCTCCTCAAAACCTACGTCCAGGAGTTTTTTTCTGGAGTGTTTCAATTCTATAATATGATAAAGTAAATTATCTATCTCATTGTATTCGTATCCCAGTTCTCCCTCATCTGTCTGTCCCTTCCATAGACCTGCGGTTGGGACCTTTTTTATGATTTTATCAGGCACTCCTATACAGGAAGCCAGTTGCCTCACTTCTGTTTTATAAAGGTTTCCTATCGGATTTATTGCGCAAGCACCGTCCCCGAACAATGTGAAATATCCAAGGTTATATTCTGTTTTATTTCCTGTTCCAATAACAAGTGCATTTTCAAGCGCTGATATGTCATATAGTATGCTCATACGCTCTCTTGCCATCTTGTTACCTCTTCTCTTTTTATCTGCGTCCGGAAAATTTTTAAAATAGTCATCTACCATAGGTTGTATGTCTATCCTGTAGCTCTTTACTCCAAGATTCTTTATAATTGCAACTGCATCCTTCACTTCCTCTTCGCCCATACCATTGTATGGTAAAATGACACCCACTGTATTCTCTCTTCCCACTGACAGCGAGAGAAGTGTTACCGCCACAGCTGAATCAAGTCCTCCTGACACACCCACGACTCCTCTTTTAAATCCCCTTCTCTCAATTTCGTTCTTCAACTCTTCTGTAAGGTATTTCTTTACTCCTTCAATATCAATCTGACGCATAGTGTCTCCTTTCCTCTATCTTTAAAACGGATTAGACACAGAGCACTGTTTTTCTTCCTCCCAGCTACCCAATATCACACATATATGCATATGACATAGATTCTGTGTTATAGCCAAACCCTACATTGCCGTGTTTATCTATTCCTATTGCGCCAAAGTGTGTATTCTGTTTACGCCCTTCCTCTATTAACTGCCCTATTGCCTCATCCGGTTTCTTCTTCATTATAAGTTCTGTGATTCTCCATGCTACACCGAGTTTCATAATGCCCTCTCCATAACCAGTCACAGATACACCGCCCCATTTCGAGGCAAATGTTCCCGCTCCTATTATTGCAGAGTCCCCAACTCTTCCGGGTAGTTTACCAAGTATGCCTCCGGTTGATGTGGCAACTGCAATCTCGCTGTTTCTGTCGAGTGCGCAGGCACCTACTGTACCTGGTTCATATAAAGGTAAAAGTTTCCTAATCTTCTTTAAATGCATGGACTCTCCCTTTTCTTTTAATACTTGTAGTCTCTTTTCCATCTCAGGGGTTATTGGGTTGCAAGTTTCGAAACCAAATAGTCTTGCAAATCTACCTGCTCCCTCTCCTACTAACAAAATGTGGTCTGTCTCTTCCATAATCTTTCTTGCTATATCAACAGGATGCCTAACATTTTTTATTGCGCCAACAGCACCAAATTCACCACTTCCAAGCATAACAGACGCATCCATCTCAACTTCTCCCAGAAGATTAAGGGCTGAACCTGTTCCGGCATTGAATGTGGGATCATCCTCCATAATTTTAACTGCAGTAATCACGGCATCAAGAGCATTTCCTCCTTCTTTCAGGACTTTATAGCCCTCTTGTGCTGCAAGTTTCGTGCCCTTCTGGTGTGCCTCCTCATTTCTGATTTTTCCGGCACCACCATGAACTATTATACTTAACATATAAAAAAATCCTTCACCTCATCTATGGATGAGGCTGTCTTGGATTGTGGGATAGAGGATAGGAAGAATTTACCATAGTATTTCTTCCTTATTCTGGTATCAAGTATTGCAACCATTCCATAGTCCGTCTTTTTACGGATAAGTCTCCCAAATCCTTGTTTTAATGTCAGGATAGCTTTTGGTAATTGGTAGGAGAGGAATGCGTTTCTTTCCTCCTTCTTCAAGCTTTCTATCCTTGCCTCCTCTAAAGGATCTGTTGGAACATCAAACGGCAATCTTGTTATTATTACCGATATGAGAGAGTCTCCCGGCACATCTACACCCTGCCAGAAAGTGGATGCACCAAGGAGGACTGCTCTTTTACCATATCTAAACCTCTCAAGCAGGATATCCCTTGAGGTCTCTCCTTGTTTAAGAAGGTTATAATCCGGCAAGCGGTATAACAGATTGGTATAGACTTCGTCCATAAGTTTATAGGATGTAAAAAGAAGAAATGTCCTTCCCTCTGTAATTTTGACGAGTTTTTCTGTCTCGTTGGTAATAAACTCTGGATATCTATCGTTTCTTGGGTCTGGTCCATCCTGTGGGATGTATAGGATGGAATTATTCATGTAATCAAACGGCGACGAGAGGTATATGGTGGTTCCTGATGAAATTCCAAGTTTCTCTTTGATGAAACGAAAGTCATTAGGATGTGTTGTTATCGTTGCAGAACAAAGTACCACAGGTATGTCTCCATTGAACACGGTTGAGGCGAGCGAATCTGATATATCTATAGGCGCACTCTGCAGGACAATCCAGTTTTTATTGGTCTCAATCCAGTAAACACTATGTGGGTCTTTCAGGGATATAAAGCGCTTGATGGTTGTCTTTACCGCTTTGACCCTGTCTGCAAGATTGCTAAGATCTGCCTTTTCCTCTTCACTCCCGGCTTCGGTGTTGGAGAGTATTTTTGCGAGTGTGTCAAGATTTTGAAAAAGGTCGTCTGTCTTTATATCAACTGGCTGTTTTATTCTTGTGCTGGGAGAGATAAATTTTCTCTTAATGGAATTGAAGAAATCCTCTCCTGCATCGTGTGTTGCCTCTAAGACAGGCTTTATCTTGCTTATATTCTTCGTTTTAATCTCTCGCAGAAGATAGGTGAGTGTATAGTTTGTAACGCTTTCTCCAAAATAGGATGTTGCAACATCTTCAAGGTTATGTGCCTCATCAAAGATAACTGCGTCGTATTTTGGGAGAACCTTGCCACCGCAGGATAGATTTGCAAAGAATAGATGGTGATTTGTAATTATGATCTGGGAAGAATAGGTCTTGCGTCTTGCATATTCATAATAACAGTTTGGTCTCTCCTTGCACAATTTCCCAATACAGGTGTTCCGTCCTCGACCGATATCGTTCCATATCGAAATTTTACCCTCTTCCTCTGCCTCGCTCCGCAGTCCTGTTCGTGTTGTCTTTTGCCACAGGATTATCCTCTCCAATTCATCCATCTGGAAAGGCAGAAACGCTCCCTCTGATAGAAGATTCTTGAATCTCCTCCTGCAGAGATAGTTTTCTCCCCCGAATGCCACGTTGGCAACAACAGGGGAACCAAGAACAGATTTTGCAAGGGGAATATCGCTGGACAGAAGCTGGTTTTGTAGCGTCTTTGTATATGTGGATATTATAATTCGTCTGTCTTCTTTCAGCCATAAGATTGCTGGGATGAGATATGCAAGGGATTTACCAATCCCCGTTCCCGCCTCGGCGATCAGGATGTCGTTTTTATCCAGTACCTCCTTTACCTTGTATGCCATCTGTAATTGTTCTTCCCTTCTTTCGTATTGCTTTATCGTGTTTGCAAGAAGAGTATTGAATATATAATCCAGGTCAGACATAGTATGGGTTAATTATATACCATAACGGGATAAATGTCAAGAGAAAAAATCAAAAGTTAACCACGAAGTCCGTTAGCTAACGGAAAGACACGAAATCCACAAAATATTGGTTATTGGTAATCAGCCACAAGGGCCTTCCCAGCCTCGATAATTAAGTTAGCCTTTTATCTGGAGTGCATTACCTTGGTAATGCAGCAGATGTTAGATCCTCCCATCCGTTAAGTCTGCTTAATCCCTGCCTACCGGCAGGTCTATCAATCGGTAGACAGGCAGGCGTTGATTCATCCGATGAAATTTTTGGTTCTTCTCCAATTTAGTGGGTTCACCTGCCTGCCGGTAGGCAAGGAATACTGACCAAATGCTGGACAGGCTTGACAATATGGCTTTTTGTATTTAAGAAGTAATCCATTTCTACCTGTCGGTAGACAGGTTTCATTTCATAAGAGTGGGTTTTCGGAAATGACTTTCAAAAATGTAGACACGCCTGCCTGACGGCAGTCAGGATTTCAAATCGTGCTGGCACAAATTGAATTTGTGCCTACAAGTGCTCAAGAGAATTTGACCTTATACTCTACCCACTAAATTGAAAAACCCCAATTTTTTTCTTGACAAAGTGCTATTTTTTGATTATAATGTAGTAAGAATTATCCAGAATATGTTTGAGGTATAGCACATATTTTAATTTATTTAATCTATTATCACCTCAATTCTGGAGTTTAAATAACCAAAAGGGAGTAAGAAAATGATTTCTGCTTTCTCTATATTTTGGTGGTTTCCGGATTTTGAGCAGACTGCTTTTTTGAACGAAAGCAGTGATATTTCTAACTTCCGTTTCCCTTGGGATACAGAGTGTATTCTGAGGGATTTTTTATTTAAAACTTGGTCCTTTTATCGAGAAGTAGATTTGAAGGAATCGGGAGGCAGTTAATAGCACAGATTGAATCCCTGACTGCCGTCAGGCAGGTGTGCCTACAAGCGGACCAGCACGAATTGAATTCCCCGCCTGTAGCGGGGCAGGCATGCCTACAAGCTTTTTAACCACAGAGTTCACAGAGAAAAAGTGATTAAGAGATTAAGTTAATTGAGTGATTGAGAGATTAAGTTAATTCACTAATTTATCGCTCTCTGTGGTTAGTTTTTTTTGACAATACCTTGCGGATTAAAAGGGGGTTGTATGTGATACATAAATTATTGTATCTGTTTTGTTAAGGGCTCCATAAGTGATAAGAAAGCAACTTAAAGGAGGTTGTTATGCCAGTAAAAAAATTAAAAGATTTCTTGGACAGTAATAAAATCAAATATGTGACCATCAAGCATTCACCTGCGTATACTGCCCCAGAAATCGCAGGTGCTGCTCACATCCCGGGAAAGGAATTAGCCAAAACAGTAATCATTAAGGTTGACGGTAAGATGGCTATGGCTGTTCTTCCTGCTTCCCAGAGAGTGAATTTTGATCTTTTGAAAAAGATCGCTGGAGCGAGTAAGGCTGAACTTGCCAGTGAGCAAGAATTTAAAGACCTGTTTCCGGAGTGTGACGTTGGTGCTATGCTACCTTTTGGAAATCTCTATGGAATGGAAGTTTTTGTGGACGAAAGTTTATTAGAAGACAAAGAAATTGCATTCAACGCAGGTTCTCATACGGAACTGATCAGATTAGCATACAAGGATTTTGAAAGATTGGTAAAACCAAAGATGGGGAAACTCTCAATCTGAATAATATTCATCGGTGACAGGAGAACCGAAGGAAGGGCGCTGACCCGAGTTGCCGAGAAAATCGAAAGGTTTAAAAAACTGGACGTGAAATGTCGTTAGAAAAAACTGCCACAACTATTAAGCGATTGATTACGGAATATGGTAATCTCTACTCAGAACAACTTGGCATAAATATCAAAAACGGAGATGAAGAAGAGATATTTAAATGGTTTTTGGCATCCCTACTTTTTGGAAAAAGAATTAGTGAGAATATCGCAGTGAGAACATATCGGGAATTTGAAAGGGCAGGGGTCTTGTCTCCAAAAGCTGTTCTTGCAGCAGGATGGAATAGGCTTGTTGAGATACTTGACGCTGGTGGATATGTGCGATACGATTTCAGCACTGCAACCAAATTACTTGAGATAAGCAAAGACCTCTTGACGGGATACGGGGAAGAGCCATTAACAACAATCCATAGAACCGCAAAGAATAATAATGAATTGGAGTCAATCTTACAATCTTTCAAGGGCATTGGGCCTGTGACCACAAATATTTTTTTAAGGGAACTTCGTGATGTTTGGAAAAAGGCAGACCCAGAACCACTACCCAGCGTGAAGATGGTTGCCCGGAGATTTAACATTGATCTTGATAAATTAAACCGCAAGACGGAGGAATTTATAAGGCTCGAGGCTGCATTAATCAGAGTGAGAAAAATGGGAGATGGGACGGTATAACATTTGGCGATGGCATATCTACCTGTCGATAGACAGGAAGAGCAGGAAAATAATGCTGACTCGATCTCCTATCCAGGCAAAATTTTTAATGATGAAAAGGCGAAGAAAAAAGGATTTATTTAAGAGAAATATGAAATTCGAAACAAAAGCAATTCATATAGGAGAGGAGCCAAAATTCAAAGAAGGTGGCTTTGGTGATGTTGTTATACCTATTCACCTTTCTTCTACATTCGCAAGAAAAAAGGTGGATAAACCGACATATGGATATGAATACTCAAGAACTGGAAATCCAACGCGAAATGCTTTAGAAAGACATTTAGCTGCTCTTGAAGATGCCAAGTTTGGTTTGGCTTTCGCATCTGGGGTGGCTGCCGAAACAGTTTTGTGTTTATCTTTATTAAAATCAGGAGATCATGTAATTGCTTCTGGCGATTTGTATAGTGGAACAAGAAGATTATTTAATACAGTATTCAACCAGAATTTCGAAGTTGAGATTAGCTATGTAGATGCAAGAGAAGTAAAGAATGTTAAAAAAGCTATAAAATCTAATACAAGATTAGTTTGGTTGGAAACACCAACAAATCCGTTAATGAGACTTTGTGATATTAAGGCAATTTCGGAAATAACAGAAGAGAAAGATATAATAGTTGTTGTTGACAACACATTTATGAGTCCATATTTTCAAAAACCGTTAAATCTGGGGGCTGACATTGTAGTTCATAGCACGACCAAATTTCTCAATGGACATAGCGATTCAATAGGAGGTGCAGTAATGCTTTCTGACGATAAAACCTATGGCACACTTAAATTTTATCAAAATACTACTGGTGCGATATTATCACCTTTTGATAGCTTCCTGGTTTTAAGAGGAATAAAAACCTTGGCAATAAGGATGGAAAAACACAATAAAAATGCTATTAGAATTGCTGAATATTTGGAATCTCATCCTAAAGTTAAGAGGGTAAATTACCCAGGATTAAAGAGTTATCCCCAACATAATTTAGCCCGAAAACAGATGTCAGGATTTGGTGGAATGTTATCCTTCGAAATTGACGCAAATTTAAGAGAAGCAAAAACATTTTTAGAGAACCTTAAAATATTTGCATTGGCGGAAAGTTTGGGTGGAGTGGAATCATTAATTGAACATCCTGCTATAATGACGCATTCTTACATACCTAAAAAAGAGAGAGAAAAGATGGG
>Ga0210051_1001827_pt1 | contig 21525 bp, 23 predicted proteins | sample CryGey092014_all_FD_185464 | JGI IMG/M metagenome (GOLD analysis project Ga0210051, IMG submission 185464) | Groundwater microbial communities from aquifer - Crystal Geyser CG23_combo_of_CG06-09_8/20/14_all (SPAdes) (version 2) | ecosystem: Environmental > Aquatic > Deep subsurface > Groundwater... | reverse complement strand
TATAGTATTTTAATTCTTTTTTGTGCATTATGAATTCTATTTACGCTAACGCTGATTTTCAGAATGTCATCTTGACCGTTTTGGCCTTGGTGGTTATTTTGGTTATCGTCGGATGCATCTACACTTTCATCCGTGCGATTATCCTTTTCATCTTCGCTCATAACAAGGAAGAGAATAAGAAAAAATGACGGAATAGCATCAGATTCATGATCATCTGAGTCGTTTTGACTATCGTTCTCTTATTCCTTGTACCGATGGTCTTGAAACGGATGAAAGTCCCTAAATATGATCTCTATACGCCGACGAATATTTTCAGCAGGGCGGGTGAACTTGTAAACTGACTTTTCAATCTCGGTAACATCATCAAACAAAGCCAAGAAAATAGCCAGTATCGCGGTGAACTTTACGACGGCAATGTGAATTCTTCTTCTGACGGGACGCTTCCTGAACCTATCACGAATGATGCATATAATCTCTAAGTAAAATTGTTTGAAAACGAGGAATAAATCATTAGTAATCTAATATCATATACCGACTGCTTTCGAAAATCCGCAATCACTTCACTTCATTCATGCTTCCAGTTTCTCAAGTCGTCAGTACCTCTCTCACATCCATTTCCTATGTATTACGGAACTGGTGGTCGAGGTTGTCTTTTAATTTTTCTATTTTGAGATGCACAAAAAATTTAATCTTTCTGAAAGGATTTCAAGATTCACTCAAAAATTCTGAAGATTCACCAAGCATCAAAAGGTGTTTGTCCTCTATCTTCGGGCTCTTGCGTTCTTCCTTGTGGTACTGCCATTGATCAAAATCTCTCCGGTGAATGATATATCGCACTCAGTATGGCTGTTCAACGGACACCTCTTCAAAACGCTCTTGATCATCCTTGTGAGCATCGTTGTGCTCTTGAGCCGGAATATGAGCTTTAAATTCAAAAATTTCGTCATCGGATATTTCGGATTCAAGGAAAATGATTCGCTCTTCAACTTCGGATTCCTCCGGATCATCGCGACAGCTTTCCTAGGGATCGGAGATGCCATCAATGTCGTAGGAACCAGTACGCAAACCATCAAGCTCAGCTGATCATATTATTTCATCCAACTCTTCCTGCTTTTGGGACTGGTTCTGACATTGGTGTCTGTCATCAAACACGCCAAAGAAAATGCGAACAAGACCAAGATTGTGAATGTAGTCGATGAGGATGCCATGAAAGAAATCCAGCATAAGAAATCATTCAAAGGACTCTTCGACGAAGAAGAATGAGAACAACCACAAGAACATCATCATACCTATGAACATCACGAACATCATTCTGAAGAATAATTTTATTTGCTTTATATAAATTCCAATGGCAAATGTAAACGATCAATGCATCGGATGCGGCACATGCGTCGCAATTGATGATAAACTTTTCAAAGTGGAAGGTACTCCTCCCAAAGCTAAACTTCTCAAGCAACCAGAGACTCCTGATGAATTAAAAAAATATGACGAGGCGAAAGCTGCTTGTCCTGTAGGCGCTATTGAATAAACTCTAGAAGCTTAGACTTTTAGAACTTTGGAAGATCAAGAGTCTAAACATCTAATAATCTAAGAGTCTAACAGTCTGCATATTAAAAATCGATAATCCACGGTAGAGAGAATTTATACTGGATTGTTTTTTTCTTATCCCGCAAAACCGCTCTCACCTGATCGTTGTTCGTCAGATCGCTTGCGAAATCCGCGAATTGGCAAGGGCATTGGTTGCATTGGGTAGGTTTGACGACCAGCGTATCGTTGGTTATGCCGACCAGCGTATCGTTGGTTATGCCGACCAGCGTATCGTTGGTTACGCCGACCAGTGAAATTATTTGATTGCATCCGAGTTCTTGATCCACTTCCGGACATCCGTCTTCATCGGTCACGCCATTACGTGTCTCTTGGATGGTGGGACAGAGATCCTGCGTGTCAGGTATTCCGTCACCATCAGTGTCTACCGTTTCTCCGCTGCCCAAGACCGGTGTGGTGTCTTGGATGTCGCCGATACCGTTCTGATCGAGATCAAGCTGATCCGGATTGTTGTTGAAAGGTGCATTATCGAGCGAACATACGCTTTGATAATGTGCAGTTAATATTTCTTGGTTGAGGTTCGCGTTCGCTGTTGCAGGATCGCTTTCATAGGCGCAATTCTTATTTTCGAAATTGATGAGTCCGAGCAGATTTGGTACGCCGTCGTCATCGATATCCGTATCACAGATATCAGGTATTCCGTCACCATCCAAGTCGCATTTGTATTCCTCTTTCAGTGTTCACGCTATCTTAGCATCCAGACAAGAATCCGTCCCTTTGATCGATATGGTCGCTTGGTTTCTGAGGTAGGTGCATTGATCGATATACATGCTGTCCTGCGGTGTCAACGATCCGTTTTTCTGATATGAATGGATGAAGAGGCTCGGCATCTTTTCCGTACCTGGTTTCTGCTGTGTCACTCCGTCTGCGAATTCCACTATCTGGATGATCGGTGTCTTGATCGGGCTTCCTATGATACGTGCAGAGAAATTTATCTTTTGCCCTATATTTGCAATCAAGGTTGACGGTGTCATCATCAACGCGTATGACGCCAAAAGCGATTTATTCACGATATTCATCGTGATGATGCTCGTCAGTTTCTTCCCGTCGATAGTCGTTATTACCTGTGTAATCACCCTTTTTCACGGTTGAGTGAATGCGTATTCCAGCGTCAGCGTCGTGTTGCTTTTTTTTGTTCCGTCTCCGAAATCCCGATTTACGGTTACGATATCGGCTTGCTGTATATTGTATGTCTTGGTGTCAAACAAGACTTTTTCGTTTATTTCCGGATTCGCCGTATTGCTTTTGAGTATCGCTCATCTTCATCCGTCTATTCCGATGGTGAAGTAGCTTATGCCCGCCAATTCTCCGTTGCTGTATCATTTCACCAATACTGGATTTTCTCCCGATTCTTTGAATATCCTTTTGAAACTTTCGTTGATCGTTTTTTTGGAGCTGATATTCTCCTTCTGGAAGATCCGTTCGATGTCGTCGAAACTTCCGAGCAATGACGCTGAAAGCATGCTTTCCGTGTTGCTTGGCCCTCCCACGACGCTTGCTCTTGTCTGGAACGCCTTATCATCTCCTATCTGTCAGCCTACGATGACGATGACTTGAGCTCTAGCGTCGGCGGCGCTTCCTTTGGCTGTCGCTTGTACATTATACATGCCTGGCGCGAGGAATGTGTGCGTGATGGATGTTCATTTTCATTGCGTCCCGTCTCCGAAATCCCGATCAATCTCATTCACATTTCCTTTGGTGATCATTCACATTTCGTTTGGTGATTGCCGTAAATGCCGTCGTCAACGGCGCGCTTCCTTCTAATTTATCGATGCCGATATATATTCCTATCTGATTGCCCATATTCTCGCAGAGATCGCCTATGCTGTTTTGACTGCTGTCTTGCTGGTTCGTGTTGACTATGAACAGACAATTATCCGTATCCTTGGTCCGTTTTGCAATATCTATCCTTCCTTCATCATCTACGATACCGATAGGATTTTTCACTCAGTCGCCGTCGATATCGTCATCGCAGGGATCTCCTATTCCGTCGCTATCAGTATCTTTCTGTTTAGGATTATAGGCGTTCGGACAGCTATCTTTCGCATTATCCAATCAGTCGTAATCATAATCGTTGTTGAACGCGCAATTCACTTTCCCGTTGAGTTTGAACAATGTTTCTAGAACCGTTTTTCCGTCTATATTTTTGTCTGTGTTTCTCCGTTGGGTCTGATCGATGTCTATGATGCTCTGATTGTAGAGCAGATTAAGCTCGGCAACCGGTCGATATCATTGTTTGATTTTGCCTACTTTCTTCATGTTGCATTTCGCTATATTGAACATACAGTATTTCAGATACAGATTCACTTCGTTGCTGTTTTGCAACGCGCAGATATTGTCACAGCTCTTGCTTTTTTCTGTAATGACTTGTTTATCGTCAGTAGTGAAATTTTTCGCTTCATAACTATCTGTTTTCAGCTTGCCGATCCGCGTGTTCACGTTTTTCCGGTTGAGAGAGATGTCCTTGTAGATATATTTAGCAAGAATATTTATTACCACCTGAATGAATTCCGCCGTCGTTGTCTTTTTGGTTCCGCAGAATTGTCCACCGCAGACCGGGCTTGTCGCCTTAGGATATCATCTCATATAGGTATTGTCTCCTACATAAGCTACACAATAGTAATATGATGAATTGTTATACAATCAGCCGAGAAAGCTGATGTCGGCAAAATCTTTACCAACCGTAAATGTTGACCAAAAATTCTGTACATATTTATTCAGCATATCTTGGTTAGGATTGATACAGTCCTTGCATTCTACGATATTAAGCAGTCTTGCAAGGTCATAACGCGAAATGCTGTCTTGGGATTCGATAGCATTGACGTCCAATCACATGGTTTCGAGCTGATTGGAAAAATCTTCGTAGGCAGCAAATGCCGACGTTCATATCCACAATATTCCTGATACTATTACTATTCAGAGATGTCTTTTCATATTATATAAGGGACGTAAAGGCGCAAAGGTGCAAAGGACGTAAAGGCGCAAAGGTGCAAAAGTCCCTGTCTGCCGACAAGCAGGCTTGTTCCTGAGTCCTTTTTCCTCCTCCCTGTTATTAAGTATACCTAAAATTGTTTTTTTTGCAATTACATCAACATTTGTATCCAGTTTTTTTCTTGTAAATAATCTATAAAAAGATAGAGTGTGTTTTTGATACCAGATCATTTTTTACTTTTGTATCATTTTTTTCCATGAAACTGATTGTTGTTACCGGCGGAGTTATGTCGTGATTGGGGAAGGGGATCACCGCCTCTTCTATCTGAAGGTTGATCAAGTCATGCTGACATTCGGTGACGATGATGAAACTGGACCCATATCTCCAGATCGATGCTGGGACTATGTCGCCATTTGAGCATGGGGAAACGTTTGTGACCAAGGACGGATTTGAGACCGATCTGGATATCGGACATTACGAGAGATTCATCGATGAGGAGCTTACCAAGGAAAGCAGCTTGACGACTGGACAGATTTATCTTTCCGTGATCCAGAAGGAAAGGGAAGGGAAATTCCTCGGCCAAACGGTCCAGGTGATTCCGCATATCACCAATGAGATCAAAGAGAGGATCCGTGCTGTTTCCGAAGGCAAAGATGTGACTATCATAGAAATCTGATGAACGATAGGAGATATTGAATGACCGCATTTCATCGAAGCGCTCAGGCAGTTGAGGATGGAATTAGGCAAGGAAAATGTCTGTTTTGTCCATGTCGTGCCCATCATCCATGTTTCCACTTCCGATGAGATGAAAAGCAAGCCCGCGCAGCATTCTGTCATTAAGCTGAGAGAGATATGAATTCATACCAGCTTTTTGGCCTGCAGGACCAAGGCGCCGCTGACCAAGGAAGTGAGGAAAAAGTTAAGCATGTTTTGTGATCTAAAAGAGGAATGCATCATAGAGAACAAGGACCAAAAAAGCATCTACAGCGTGCCTTTGGCTTTTTATGACCAAGGGTTGCATGAGAAGATTTCCAAAAGATTTCGGTGAGTATCAGCAAACTGCGATATGGAGGATTGGAGAATATGTGTGGAATCATTGCTGCATCCGGAGCATGAAGTGAATATCGCTATCGCAGGAAAATACACCAGATTGGACGATTCGTACCTTAGTGTCACAGAAGCATTGAAGCATGCGTGAGCCGCGTACAAAGCCAAGATCAATATCCATCGGCTCAACACGGAAAAACTGGAATGACCTGATCGGCAATCTGTCCTTGAAAACTTTTTACGCGAAAATGCTATTTATGGCATCTTGGTTCCAGGCTGATTCGGCAGCAGGGGGATAGAAGGCATGATCAATGTCGCCGATTATGCAAGGAGGAATGATATTCCGTATCTTGGACTGTGTTTGGGAATGCAAATCGCCGTCATCGCTTTTGCAAGGCATGTCTGCTGACTCAAGGATGCGCATTCCACTGAGTTCAACGACAAGACTTTAGCACCCGTCATCGATTTCATGGAAGACCAGAAGTGAATCACCATTAAATGATGAACGATGAGATTGGGTAATTATGAAGCGGTTTTGAAGCCATGAACCAAAATTTTTGGACTCTATGGACAATGAACCATATTGGAAAGGCATAGGCACAGGTATGAAGTGAATCCGAAATATCATGCAACATTAACCAAACACTGACTGACCTTTTCATGAATGTCTCCTGACGGCATGTTGGTCGAGTTCGCCGAATTGTCTGACCATTCTTGCTATATCGGCACTCAAGCGCATCCGGAATTCAAATCAAGGTTGCAAAGGCCGCATCCACTCTTTTTGGCACTGGTGAAAACATCATTGCAATTAGCAAAATAATTAATGAATTACGAATTACGGATTACGAATTACGAATTACGAATTAATTCCAAAAACCATAGCATCAATTTGTTTACCCCACAGAGCAGAAAGCCATATATGTAAGCTTGTAGATGAATGCTATGTATGAACTGCTTGCCCCATAGTCCTACGGGGCTTGCAGCTTATTTGAATGCCGTGGGCGTAAGCCCGCGGTGCTTTACCTTTCTTCAGCTATATGTTTAATAAGTATGCTAATCTCAAGGATTTCATGCAAGGAAACGATTTCTCTGGCCAGAAGCCGGCTTTTTTGGAGCATTTATTGAAAAAATTAGACGAACATATCGCGAAGAAGTGAAAAGTCCTTCTGCTTACATTGACCAAGAAATCATCCGAAGAGGTGACGAATTTCCTCGTATCCAGATGATACAAAGCGTTCTATCTGCATAGCGAAATAGCGACCATCGACCGTCGGAAGATCATCAAGAAGCTGAGAATGGGAACAATCGATATCATCGTGTGAGTGAATCTTTTGAGAGAGGGGATCGATCTTCCTGAAGTCACGTTGTTGGCTATTTTAGACGCTGACAAAGAAGGTTTCCTTCGTTCGACAACATCACTTATCCAGATCATCTGACGCGCATCCAGAAATCCGAACAGTGAGGTGATTCTTTATTCCGACAATTTCACCGAATCGATGATCAAGGCTCTGCGAGAGACGTATCGTCGCCGTGGCATCCAAGATAAATATAATAAGGAACATCATATCACTCCGGAAAAAGCCGAATCCAATGTCAAAGGATTGGACGTCGTAAAGACGGATGAAGTGCTTTCTCAGGGATTTTCTTCATTGACGAGAGGAAAAACGAAAAGACTCAAAAGGATGACGAAAGTCGAAAAGGAAATCATTTTGAAGGACTTAAAAAAACAGCTGGATGATGCCATAGCTGCATGGGAATTCGAGAAAGCTGCAGTTATCCGTGATCAGATAAAAGAGATATCAGGGGAATAGTTTTTAGTATTTATAAATACATTATGAAAAAGAAATTTGTTTTATCTATATTAAACATTTTAACGCTTTGTGTAATAATTGTTGCAGTAAGTGTTTTTTTTATTGATAATGCCCGATGGATGGGTTTTGTTCTAATCGCTCTGTCCTTGTTTTGTGTAGCTTCTCTTCTGCTTTTTAATATACAATTAAAATCTATTCAACCGGATATACTGTTTGGTTTGATAGATAATGGGATTCTGGCTATCCTGGCTATTTTCTGAGGTCATTTTGCTGGCGTGACCGGTGCTATCCTAGGCGGTGTTGTCGGTAATGCGATAACGGATGGTATAGCCGGCATATTCGAATGATATCATGCCGAAAGATTGAGATCGAGACAAGTCTTAGAAGAAAGAACAATGCTCAAATCAGCTATCGGAAAAATGGCCGGCTGTCTTTTGGGTGCGGGTATTGTTCTGCTTATCGCTAATTTTATAGGTTTTTAACCTTTTACCATATTTCCATGCTTAAAACAACTATGAAAAAACTCTGAACATTGAGTGTCTTTGATCGGGCAGTTTTCAAAATCTGTCTCATTGCTTTGTCTCTGATGCTTGCTGTCTTGATTCCCGCTTTGGTACAAGTAAAACGATGGGTGTATGCGATTATCGGTGTAGTTACCTATATGTATGTTTTGTGGAGGTTGTTCATAAAAAAATAAAAAGATATTCTTTTATCACATAGGAATTTCAAAAATTCCTATTCAGCATAGCTGGATAAAAACGACGTTAGACTTCTTTGGAAGTCCCGGCGTCTTATTTTAAGGAGAATAAAAAAATCACTTTTTTTGTTAATCACATAGGAATTTCAAAAATTCCTATTCCCCTAAGACTACGCTTAGGACTAAAGAGCATAGCTGGATATAGTTTTCCAATCGAATATTCATTCGTTTTGGAAACTACATATTATTCAATCAAAAAGATGATATCAAAGACGATATATCTTTTTGAAGGATAATATGAAAACGACAGCCTGTCCCGCAAGGCGGGATTACCCCGAATGGTCGGGGTCGGCGTCTTATTTTATAAAAAATATTTTTTAAATTATTCTTCTGCGGTAAGCGTGATGTGAGGATATGGAATGTTGATTCCGTATTTTTTTAAATTAGCTGCGATAATTGGTCTTAGATCTCTTGCTATCATGAATGGTGATTTTGCTTTTGGATTACCAAAAAATACAGACTTAATCTGTAAACCCCTGACATCAAAATTTTCTATCCAGACATTTGTATATTCTTTGTATAATACTTTTTCGTGGGCATTTATTGTGTCTATTAGTATTTGTTTGATTTGAGGGATATGTACATGACGTGGCACTGTAAATAAAATCTCGCCTCTGATGAGCGGTTCTATCTTATATGTTTTGATAGGCGTTTTGGCTAAAACACTATTTGGTATGATCACCCTTTTCTTATCATATGTTTTTATCACAGTATATCTTATGTTGATATCTTCGATTGTCCCCATTACTTTTAAGCCTCAAAGCAGCTGGACATAATCCCCAAGTCTGATTTTTTTATTTGTTATAATCATAATACCTGCGATCATATTTCCTATTGTTGTTTCCATCGCGAATCAAAGACTCAAAGATATTCATCACATAATGATTGCGGTATCGAACCCTATAACCTGGAACACTACCAATACCAGAAAGATTATCAATAAGATAAACACAAATCTCCCTACCAAACTGGAAGTTCTTTTTGAATATACATCTTCTTCTAGGCTGTTTCCTTCTATCCTTGTCTTTATTTTCCTGATTATCCGTTGAATAAAAATATACCCTACAATAAATACTCCTACAGCTAAAGCTGCTTTAAGTAATAAGGATACTCAATTTTCTTGTAAATATGTTATAATATTTGTTATGATATTCTCTTGCATATGAACAAAAAGGATAAAAATTTATACTGATATTTTCTTCTTTATGAATGTTTTATCTTCAGGTGTTTCAAACGTCAATGTCGTCATATTATATGGAATGTTGATATTGTTTGCTGCAAATACATCATTGATTTTTTCGTAGATATGCCCCTTGACCATCTCCGGCAAGAGTCATCCGTTCGGATCGAAGCTTATAAATGCTTTGAATTCAATACTGCTGTCCAAATAATCATTCAGGAAGACTTTCGTATTTTCTTTGTCTTTGACAAATTCACAACTATTTACTGTATCTTTTATGAGTTGCAAAACTAAATTAGCGTCACTGTCATAATGTGCCCAAAAAGGAATCATCATTTTGATGAGCGTTTCGGAGCTGTATGTTTTGATTGGTACAGAAATCAGTGTCATATTCGGCAAAACCACTTGTCTGAGATCGATGGTTCTGATAATTGTATATCTGATGGTTATCTCTTCTATTTTCCCCCAATATACTTGATCGGCCTGTACTTCTATGATATCTCCCAATTTAAATTCTTTGGTATAGAGAATCATAATGCCCGCTACCATATTCCCCAATATCTCTTTGAATGCTAGTCATACTCAGAATGAGATACCTCACACGATAAGCCCGACATTAAATCCTACCATTTCGAATCCTATGAAGAATGAAAAGATTACGAGGATATAAAATGTGATACTACCCATGAGTTTTCATATTTTTTCTGCTTGTTTGTTTTTTTCATCTGCATTTTTTATGATATTTCTTCTGACTACTCCTGCAATGAATTTGGAGATCAGCAAAAGAAACAGGATGACCGCTATAGCTCATAAAATCTTGAGTCCGTAGGTGACGAACGCGCTATTCATGAAATTCTGGATAGCTGTAGGTTCTGGTGTTTGAGTATTCATTAGATGATATATGAATGTATAAAATTCACCGATTGTCGGTATGATTCTCGCATCCAATCCGCTTTTGGCGGAATTGGTGTTCGAAATATTTCTAAAGTATACTCCTGAACGCTGATTTTTCCAAATCAACAGGCTAAAATCATCCAAAATCCTTGCCTAATTGATCAAAAAATTATACAATATGGGTTATAGTGTTGAAAACCCATTTTAATTTCGTACTATTTGGAATGTAGAGATTTTTTTTATTCTCTTATAAACCCTCAATGAATTTCAAAAAGAATGTTGTTCCTCCTACCAAGAAACCGTTATTCACCGGTTATGGGAATGACTATATGATGCAGCCGCCAAAAAGGTCCGTATCCTTGCTTACTTTGTTTATCGTAATCCTCTGCACGTTTATCTTGGCGTTTGTGCTTTTCAAAAATTTCGATCGTATCAGCAACCGATTCTCTTCTTCGATAGAATCTACAACCGGATTCGAAATCGGTCAGGAAGTGTCATTGTCCGGTATGCTGCAAGCGGACGGCGATCTCATTTCATATACACACACCCTGACATTGGCTGATGCCACTATCGTCGGTCTCAAAAGCAGGACTTTGGATCTCAGCGTATATAGTTGAATGATAGATATCCAAGGAACCGTAGAAAAAGAGCTCAATGATATCTATATCATCGAAGTGAAGCTTGTTTCCTGAAATTTAGCGGATACATGAACCGCTGAATCGTTATTATGATCAGGAAGCGGCATCTATATCTCTCAGGCGGGCATCTATCTGCCTGCAGAATTCGGTGCCAGCTATACGCTTCTCAATCAGTGAGAAAACGGCGTTTTGAAAGTTCAAAACATTGTTACCAATCAGATTATTCAAATTTCATATTTTGCCTGCAAGAAAACGGATCCTAACAAAAACTGTTCACAGCTCCAGCAGAATATCTGAGCTAGCGCAGAAAAAACTGTTTCCACTTCCTACGGAGCAACCTTATATAAATTAGAATGAGTGACTTCATGGTTCCTCACCAACGGAAACTTCTATGGATACTTCATCAACGATATCCCTGAAGAAGAAGTTGTGAATGTCGTTAACGCATTCATCCTGCCTACCGCATATTATGTTCAAAATACTATGTTATCAAACATACAATGACTTTGTACTGACGGTTTCACCTCGCTTATGCAAGTGACAACACATTCGCTTGGTGTAGATCTCAATTGATTAATCGTTAATATCCAATGACCTACTGCTGACGGTTCCGCTACCTGTAAAGTGTTTATCGATCCGTCACAAGCCGCAGGAGGTACTAAAATCAGTTACATCTCCAATACGACTAATCCTACGTCAGATGATACAACTTCAACCACTACAACTACGATACCGACCATTGATACATCTGTAAAACAATTCCCTATCAATCTGGATAAAACGATGACTTTCACTTCCAGCAGAGGATTCTCCATCATCTTTCCATCAAGCAATATCGCATATGAATCGTTCAATGTGAACGAAGATCTCGATCTTTCCGGTGTCCGTTGTTCCACCAAGATGAATGTCACTAAATTCGCAGACAAGGCCACTATGAACGACGATCCTAAAGTAAGGATTTTCAGCTGCAGCATCAAAGGGACATTGAACAATGTAGGGAACAGCATTCTTCAAAAAACTTCCGCTAACTGAATCAATTTCCTCATCCAGATCATGGATCCTGCCCGGGCTGAATTCGCTACGAATATACAAATCAACTAACAGTGAACAACTAACAACGAAGGAAAAATCTATAATATACGAAAAATCCGAGCATTGCTCGGATTTTTGCTATGTAACTGAATTTAGACTATGCGGCTTCTTTCGCTGGCGCTGAATGTTCAGCGATTTTCTCTTTATACACTGTCGGAGGATTCACTCCGGTAATTTTATCTATCACTTGGCCGTCTCTGAGAAAAAATACCACTGGGATAGAAGATACTTGAAAAGTTCAAGCAAGTTCTTGATTTTCATCTACATTTATTTTCGCTATTTTGATGTCTGGATATTCGTCTGCCAATTGTTCTATGATTGGTCCCAACATCCTGCATGGTCCGCATCGTTCTGCTCGGAAATCGATCATTGATAATCATTTGTGTTCCAAAATTTCTTTTTTGAATTGTTCGATGTTTTCGATATGAATCGCTCACATTACATTATAATTACTATATAAAAAGAACTTAGAACTTAGTGCTTAGAACTTAGATTTTTATTTGTGAGTGTTGTAATAAAAGAAGCTAACATTTTTAATATTTCTTCTACTTTGTTTAATAAATCATTTTTTTCTTTTTCTGATAAGAATTCTAGCTCTTTGGATATTATTATTTGTGTTTCTAATTCCGCTGCCGATCATTTGGCTATGTATAAAAAATTTATATGCTCCTTGTTCGTATTTCTTTGGTTTCATTCTGCTATATTACAAGGAATTTAAGTCGACGATCTCCTCATTTGGCTGACAAGTCCATAAAGTTCGCTTGAAGGAAATTGTTTAGTTACTTTATAAATATCTTTAGTCAATTCTATCGATTTTTGCCAAACCGTTAATTTTTGATAATTACTAAACATTTTCTAAGATCTAAGTTCTAAAATCTAAGCTCTATTTGTGTTCTTGTAGATATTTCTGTGCTTCAAGTGCTGCCATACATCCGGTTGCTGCAGAGGTGACCGCTTGTCTGTATTTCTTGTCCGCTACGTCTCCGGCTACGAATACTCAGTCTACATTTGTCGCTGTATGAACGGGCATTTTCTTGGTTACGATATATCCGTCGTTGTCGAGCGTTATCTGTCATCAAAGGAATTCCGTGTTCGGTTTGTGTCCGATCGCATAGAATAATCCGGCAGATTCTATTATTGTTTCTTCCTTGGTTTGATTATTAACTACTTTGACTCCGGTAAGCATATTTCAATCTCCGAGCGCTTCTACTGCCTCGGTAAATCGTCTGATTTCTATCTTTTTGTTCGCTTTCACTCTTTCCTGCATGACTTCCGACGCTCTGAATGCATCCCTTCTTACGAGCAGAATGACTTTGGATACAAAATGCGTCATATGCAACGATTCTTCCATTGCGACATCTCCTCATCCGATGACGACAACGGGTTTGCCTCTGAATATTGGTAGTCCGCCGTCGCAAATAGCGCAGGCAGAGATTCATTTCTGTCGATACTCTTTCTCTCCTGGGATTCCGAGACGTTTCGCTATCGCTCATGTCGCTATGATGACTGATTTCGCTTCAATCACTTCGTTTCCGCTGAACACTTTCAACGGCTGTGAGCTGAAATCAACTTTATATATGGTTTTGGTCTCTATCCTTGTTCACATATTTATCGCTTGTTCCCTCATGTTAGCCATCAATTCGATTCCGTCGATTCATTTCGGGAAACCGGGAAAATTCTCCACTATGCTGGTCGTGGTGAGCTGTCCGCCGGCTGCGATTCCGCCTGCCATGAAGCCTTCGAACATCAGCGGTTTGAGATTTGCTCTTGCTGCGTAAATGGCGGCAGTATGTCCTGCGGGACCCGATCCTATGATCACTAAATCTTCCATGACTCAATAATTAAATGATTAAAATATTAACGAATTACGAATTGCGGATTCCGAATTATTATTTCTGCATTCTAAATTCTACATTCAGTATAAATTAGCTTGCCGTATAGGAATAAAAAAATTTCTATAGATAGAAACGACGTTACCCCGAATGGTCGGGGTCGGTGTCTTATTTTATAGTTATTTTAATTGTTTTTTCAACTCTATCGCTAGATTTTGTTTTGACAATGAGACTTATTTTACTATAATATGCTTATACACGACTGTTTTCGAAAACTGTAATTACTTCATTTCACCTGCCTGTCCTCCGGGAGGCGGGCCTGCCGCAGGCAAGGTTCGTAATGACAGATTCTCAAATCGTCGGTATATATTCTCCTTCAAAAATATTTTCCATTTTTGATTGAAGAATATATATTTACTATCACAATAATTCCTCATTACATTTCAGACTTATTTGGATAGTAAATATAACTCAATCATCCAAAGAATTTTATTTCACCATATAGGAATTTCAAAATAATTCCTATAGATAAAAATGACGTTGGACTTCTTTTGGAAGTCCCGGCGTCTTATTTTACTTATTTTTTGGCGTTTGAGTATAAAGCTTTAAGCTTGAAGCTTGAAGCCTAAAAATTATACTCACACTATCTTACTATAAAAACTTATTAATTTTAAATTCTTAATTTTTAGTTTTATGAAAGTCGTATATCCGAAAAACATCAAAAGATGATTGCTTGCCGGTATGACATTCAGTATCGGGCCCTTGAATATTTCCATCGTCCAGATGTTCGTCCTCGCAATCGGAGTCGCGCTTGCGTTAGCGGCTTTCAACGGATTCTCGAAATCAGGATCCAAAGTCGTCTGAATATTCTTGGCAATCCTTATACTCATCGTCTTTATCGTAATTGCGTTTTTCAAGATTTCGGAATTGTGACTTCTTGCGTATATCGCCAAACTCATTAGGAATAATTTCTTTGACGCGAAGAAGAAATTCCAGGTCAATTACGAAAAAAAGAATCCTCTCGATATCATGATCCAGGAGTCCAAGACCAAGGAGGAAAAGCAGATCATCGAGCAAAAGGAGAAAAAATTCGATAAGCAAATCCTGACGGACATAGAAAAAAAATGATTGATTTAGCATATCCATGAAACCTATATGTCATTTTCTGTAAACGGAATACGAATAAGCCTTGCACTGGTCGCGCTTTGCGGAGTGCTTTTCTTTTTTAATCAGAAACCGAAATTCATTATTCCGTTGAAACACATGAAGCAGAGGAGCCGGCTTGCCTACAATATCCTGCTTGGATTGCTTGTTGTTTCCGTCATCCTTCTTCCCTTGCGCGTCTCTTTTGTGAGCGATAGGCAAGTGGTTGTAGAAAAAAATCTCCCTATACAGATAATCCTTGATGTTTCGTTGTCCATGTCCGCTAATGATTTGGTCCCAAGCAGATTTGTCGCTGCAAAGACATCATTGATTTCGCTCATTCAGCAATTGGATGGCTACTATATTTCACTCATCACCTTTTCGTGAAAACCGTTTGTCTATATTCCGTTTTCTTCTTCGTCCTCGGCCATCATCACCAAGCTGCAATCCATGAATCTCGGAGATTTTCCTCCGGTGAAGGATTTCCTGTGAACGGCTATCGGTGATGCGCTTCTGCTTGGCGTGGAAAATCTCCAGCAGTTCTCCAATCAAGAGACCTATAAGCCGTGAATCGTCATCCTGATCACCGATGGTGATTCGAATATAGGATTCGATCCGATGCAGGTGATTTCCTATTATCAGAAAACCGAGGTCCCGCTTTTTGTTCTCTGAGTAGGACAGGAGAACTATCTTATCGGCCGTAATGGCTGGAATGATGATGTGACGACGAACATCAATCTTACCTTACTTCAACAGCTCGCTGATAAGACATCAGGAAAATTTTATAGAGTGCTCGGCGGAAAATCTTTCAACGACTTTTTCGCTGAACTTTCGCAGAATATTGTCGCTAATCAACAACAAAAGATCCAAAATATACTCCGAGAACTTAATGATTATCTGATTTATGTTCTCGTTCTCGCTCTTCTTGGACTGTTTATCTTCAGATTGTATACGACTTTTTCTCCGACGAAAAGGCAGTAATAAAAATTTGAAAAACACATATATTTAACTATACTTATAAATGATGCATGATGCATGATGCATGATGTAAGATATAATTCAGTTCAATAAAAATGTTTTTTAATCTTATTCTGTGTGAATGAAAAAAATTATATTAGCTCTTATGTTTGTTTGCTATACGCTTCCGCTTTTCAGTTTCGCTCAAACCAGCCGAGGACAGTATGGAGACGATCCCATCAAGATTCTGGATAAGGTTGTCGGTGAAGCGAATGATGAGTACAAAATACAACAGACGGCGCTTGATAGCGCGACTGATAAACAGTGAGCGTATGCGAGCCAGTATAAGATAGCGAATACTTTGGATCGGTTTAGGAACAACATCAATCCGTATCTGCAACGGGCTGTCTATATATGACTTTCTGTGGCGGTTATTCTGCTGATCTACAACGGATTGCTTATGGTGACCAACGCAGTCCACAAAGAAGGCGAAACAGCCAAAATCAAAAAGAATATCATCAATATCGTCATATGAGTCGTTATCTTGACGTGATTTTACTTTATCATCAAGTTGACGGTCTCTATCATCAATTCAATCTTCTGAGGATACGGAGGAGACACTTGATTTTAATTACGAATTACGAATTATAGTTTGCCAATTGAATATTTATTCATTTTGGTAACTATATATCCTTTAATCATAGTTGACCAACAAATAATTAAGAAGTAAAACGAAGAATTATTGTTTGGTCAACTACGTATTGTTCAATCAAAAACAGAAAACATTTTTGAAGAACAATATGAAAATAAGAAATATATTTTTGAAGGAGGATATACAAATTACGAATTACAAATTTATAATTTATAATTTTAAAACATGAGCAATATTAAGAAAGCGATATTAATTCTTACGTTGGTTGTGATAGGCGGAGGATTCAGCTATGCTGCTGCGCCGTCATTCAACGATAATTTCGCTAATTATCTCACTGATGCTACTCCTGACAAATACGGAAGAGTGGAAACGGTGTTCAATATCTGCATCGATAGGAATCTTACTTTAATGGAAAACATAAGGAATCTCTTTTATCCTAATCAGGTCGCTACCACTACATGATGCTGAGCTACCGCGTGAGGACAGCTTCGGGATGTTATCAGAGCTTTGTGATTCATTGTCCTCTTCATCTTCTTGGTCATCACTTGAGTCAACTTCATCATGAAAGCCAAGGAACCTGATGGCGCCAAAAAAGCGTTTACGAGCCTCTTGTATATCCTGTACGGCGCGTTTCTGATCTTTTGAGTGACGTGGATATTGGGAACGGTCTTGAATATCGGTGATATCCAGGGAAGCGGACAGCTCGTAGATAGGCTTCAGAATTCATTATTCCTCCAGATATTGTCGTTCTTCAAGGTGCTCGCATTTTTCGCCGCCATCATCATGCTGGTGGTATCAGGATTCAGGATGATGTCGGCAATGGATAAGTCCGAAAAAGTGACCATAGCGAGAAAATGAGCGATTAACGTTGTGATCGCATTAGTGATGATCAAGGTGATCGATTATATCTTCTATATCGCGCAGACTCCGTCGTTCGGTGCAAAGGCCGCAGATATGATCGTCAATGTCGCTGTCGTGCTTGGATGGGTTCTTGGATCGGTCTTTGTGCTTGCCTTGTTCTACGCCGGTTATCTCTTGATCACTTCTTCGGGAAAAGAAGAAGCCATGAAAAAAGCCAAATGAATCATCATAAACATCTTCGTGATTGTGTTAGTTGTGTTTCTATTTCTCTTGCTTGTGTATCAGATATTCAACGAATTCTCATAGGAGCAAGATTTCGGAAGATAAAACCTGATGATTACAGAAGATAATCAAAGTAGCGTCTGGAGCTATATGTTTCGGATTTTTTTATGTTTTAATAAATGGCTATATTCTCAAGTTCGGGAATAATTAGGGAATAATTTTAACGATACAACAACGCCAGATGTACGACCCGACACTCTCTATGCTCGAAGCAATTAATTCGAACGAACCGGAATGGACCCCCGGTAATTACCGGGGGTTGGACCTGCCTGCCGCAGGCAGGGGTGAGATAGGAAATCTTTCGTTTTGAAACGACAGTTTGTTCGGTTTGCATCTGGCTAGAGTTTTTTCGTTAGTTGGCGCCTGTCCCGCACGAAGCTGCGGGAGGGCAATGCCAAAAAGTAACCCCTGCGGAGCGTTTAAATATTTTATAAAAAATGATATATTTTCTATCGCCTCGCCGGCTGGGCGTTTCTTTTTTGCTCCCAGGTCAAAAAAGAAACCAAAAAACCCCTCGTCGATTGTGATCTTCATATTTATTGGGAATCGATATTCATTGAATTGACTGCTTATTAAGCGATATTACAATCGACCTTTTTGTAATATTATGATATAGTAGAAATCAGAAAATTACGTAAAAATTTACTTATCTCTCTTGTTTTTTTTATATTTTTTTCCCGAAGTTAAGAATAAACCCTCGTAAATTTGACTTTTATGTGAAAATGTGTATACATATATTATAAAACTATTTTATATGCTTATATATCACCATGGTACCGCCAATTGATGTAACAGATATCAATTCTGTAGAAGATGCAAAACAGCTATCAAAACTTGAAAAATTGTTCAGGAAAAAGCAAAATTTATTGCTCAAGCTTTAACTGAAATTGAGCAAAAAAAAAGGGAAGAGGCTAATCCTTGTCCTTATCCTAACTGGAAAGAATATGCAAAAATACGAAAGGTTCTTACTCCTGATAAACAGAAAGAGATGCAAGCAAATATCGGGAAAAAAGATGTTGAGAAAAAGATAGAGATATTCCCGATGAAAAAGAAGTTTTCCATATTTACCGCAGAACATAACGGCAAAGATATCTTCAAGGGAGAATATAAAGACAAAAACGGTGATAAAGGAATCAAATGAGTGACATACCTGACTGGTAAAGCTGCCGAAAATGAATGCAAGAAACAATGATTAATCCCATGACTCCTTAAAGATAGAGCAGAAGTGGCGCAATTTATCAGTTATTTTCCAGGAGAATCTACTAAAGAAAAAATATTCAACTTTGTCCAATTATTTGGCTTAGAAAAGGCCGGTTATTGGGATCCAAGTAATGAGGGATGGGGCAATGTCGGTTCCGTCGGCTGCGCGAAATTGTCGAGAGTAAGTGGAAATGATGGTGTATATGGAGTGGGATGGAGTGATGATGATGCGAATATAGATCGATACGGTCAGAAATTTCCTTCGCCTTTTGTCGCATGTGAGGACTGCTAACCACGAGAAGCTTAGGATTTTAGAAGTTTAGGACTTTAGATGTCTAATAGTCTAACGTTCTAATCTTCTAAGCATCTATAATAGTCTATTTTTTTCCTTGATTTCCTTGCCTAAAATACTATAAGATGAAACTAAGCTCAAATAGGGACTATTTTTTTTCGTCTAAATAACGGAGAAACTTATCGACAGGTAACAATAAACAGTGGTGGATTCTTTGTATATAAAAAAATACCAACACTATTCACTGTTCACTATTCACTGTTCACTATAAAATGCTCCCGTAGTTCAGGTGGATAGAACGACTCTCTCCTAAGGAGTAAACACAGGTTCGACTCCTGTCGGGGGTAATAACTCAAGAACTTAGATTGGAGAACTTAGACCTTAGAAAATATTTCAATCATCTAAGTCCTAAGAACTAAGCTCTAAGTCCTTAAAGTAAGGCATTACCAAATACGGCTAATCACTGTTGGTTTTGCTTTGCATCATTACCGATTTATTCGGTACAATTCTCTCATCCAAAACAATTTGTTAAACAAATTTTTTGGTGGTCGAATTGCTTTTATTTTTCTAATCTTATTTTTACTATGCCAAAAAAAACAACAAAAGAGATTGCACCGGAATCATTCAAACTTCATGACAATGATACGGGATCTGTAGAAGTCCAAATCTGACTTTTGACTGATGAAATCGCTGAATTGCAAGCGCATCTCGCTTTGCACAAAAAAGATTTTGATGCCAAGAGATCATTGCTCAAGAAAGTCGCTAGGAGAAGAGCATTCCTCAAGTATCTCAAATCTAAAAAGTTGTCCACGTACAACAACATATCAAAACATGTACAAGTTAAGGTATAGACTTAGATATTTAGAAGCTTAGATGCTTAGATTTTTAGATAAATTTCTAATCTTCTGATTAATCTAACGTTCTAATAGTCTAATGTTCTAATAGTCTAATTTTTTATTTTCTAACGTTTTATATTCTAATGGCTACTGTAAGCATAACAGAGCAATTGCGCTCTGGTCAAATAGCCATTCCTGTAATCAAGGAATGACAAAAAGTAAAAGGAATTGTCCTCAAACAAATAGAAAACGGAATTTTAGTTGATTGTCATAACAACGCATTTACCTGAGTTATCTTATCAAAAGAAGTCAAAGAACTCGAGAGATCATGATATGATCTGGAACCAGGAAGAGAGATCGAACTGGAAATCGTCAATACTAATATTAGGCATGAAGACTGACATTATATCGTATCTATCACTAAATTATTGCAATACGATGTATGGAAATCCATCATGAAGAAATTCGAGGCTGATGATGTGATCACCGTGGTTCCTACTGAAGCGAACCTTTGAGGTCTGCTCGTAGATATGCATGGAATCAAAGGATTCGTGCCATTGTCGCAACTAGCTCCTATCCACTATCCGAGAGTGGAAGATGGCGATCAGGAAATCATTTTTGAGAAATTATTGGATCTTATCTGAAAAGAGCTCAAAGTAAGGATCATCAATATCGATGAAGATGAAAAGAGGATCGTCTTATCAGAAAGAGAAGCGCTCAAGGAAGAAAGAGAACATATTCTCAAGGATCTTGAAGTCGGAAAAATCTACGACGGAGTCGTGAGCGGATTATCTTCTTACGGATTATTCGTGACTATCGGATGAACGGTCGAAGGATTGGTTCACATCTCGGAAATCACCTACGGACATGTCAACAATATCGAAAAGCTTTGAAAGATCGGCGATAAGATCAGCGTAAAAGTCATCGGATTGGAGAACTGAAAGATATCATTATCAAGCAAGAAATTAAAAGACGATCCACGGACAACGTTGCCGAAAACATACAAGGTCGGTGATATCATCGAAGGAGAAGTCATTAGATTCGTACCATACGGAGTATTCGTGAGAGTGTTCCAGGATATCAACGGATTGGTTCACTTGAGCGAACTTTCCCAGAAATCCATCCAGAATCCGAACGAAGTGGTAAAACTCGGACAGATCGTGAAGACGAAGATCATCTTGCTCGATTCAAAAAATAGGAAGATCTGATTGAGCATGAAGAGCATGGGTGATGAAAAATCCCCAGAAGAAAAGCCTGTCGCTAAGAAGCCTGTAGCTGCTGCAAAAACCGCTACAACTGAAACTTCTGCCACAGCAGATAAACCTGCACAAAAAGAAACATCTACGGCACAAGAACCGGCAAAACCAGCAAAGAAATTTGAAGGCAGGGGATTGGCAGGCGTAGTAAAGAAGCTCTCTGAAGAAAAACTTGAAGACAAAGCAAGGAGGATCACAGAGAAGCTTGAAAAGAATCCTGACAAAAAAGATAAAGTAGTAGAAAAAGAAAAGAGACCA
>Ga0210051_1001826_pt1 | contig 21535 bp, 22 predicted proteins | sample CryGey092014_all_FD_185464 | JGI IMG/M metagenome (GOLD analysis project Ga0210051, IMG submission 185464) | Groundwater microbial communities from aquifer - Crystal Geyser CG23_combo_of_CG06-09_8/20/14_all (SPAdes) (version 2) | ecosystem: Environmental > Aquatic > Deep subsurface > Groundwater... | reverse complement strand
CCTCCGATACCTTTAAAGGAGGGGTCTAATCCAGAAAGGATAGGCCTTCCTAATCCTTATAAAGGAAGGGCCTAAACGCTTGTAAATTTCTTCGAAATTTACTTCGCAGGCTTCGGGGTTAATTCGCCCAAACAACTTACGTTCACTAACGTTCCGTAAGTCGTTTGCTCATTAAAAATGAATTTAGAGAAGAAATTAAGCCGTTTAAAAAAAATAATCTCCAATATGGATTCGGTCTTGCTTGCCTTTTCTGGCGGCGTGGATAGTACTTTTCTGCTTAAAGTTGCCTCGACGGTATTATCGCAGGATAAAATTCTTGCGGTTACAGCCTATTCTGCCACTTACCCTAAAGAGGAATTATTATTTTCCCAAAATATGGCGCGGTCCTTTGGTGTAAGGCATAAAATAATCAAAACCTATGAATTAGAAGATAAGAGATTTACGGCGAATCCAACTAATCGCTGCTATTTCTGCAAAAAAGAGCTTTTTAGCAGATTAAAAGCTCTGGCAAAAAAATTTAAATTAAATTTTGTGGCAGATGCAAGTAACGTATCAGACAAACAGGACTTTCGGCCGGGTAATATTGCCAAGGAAGAATTCAAGATACGTTCGCCGCTTCAAGAAGCAGGTATTAGCAAAGAGGATATCAGGCTCTTAAGTAAGAGATTGGGGCTGAGCACTTGGAATAAGCCGGCTATGGCCTGCCTTGCTTCCAGAATTCCTTACGGCAGAAAAATTACCTCTCGTATATTAGCGCGGATTAATAAAGCTGAAGTATTTTTAAGGCAATTGGGTTTTTTGCAGGTAAGATTAAGGCACTATAACGGACTTTGCCGTATAGAGGTATTGAGAGAAGATATCCCTGCACTTATGCATAAACGCAATTTGATAGTAGAAAAATTAAAAAGATTAGGTTATAATTATATAACAGTAGATTTAGAAGGTTATCGCACAGGCAGTTTAAACCCCGTTAGAAATACCAGAGCTATTAGACATAAAAACAAAATTTCTAACGGGGTAAATGAGGTGATTAAGCGATGAGAAGAATATATTTAGATTATGCTGCTACCACACCTTGCGACCCGCTAGTTATAAAGGCAATGGAGCCGTATTTCTTTGAGAAATTCGGTAATCCCTCCAGTATTCATACCGAAGGACAAGAAGCAAAAGGAGCAATTGAAGAGGCACGCGAAAGACTAGCCGTGTTTTTAGGGGCAAAGCCTGAAGAGATTATCTTTACCTCAGGCGGAACAGAATCCAATAATTTTGCCATCGAAGGCGTAGCTTACGCCCAAGAGAAGAAAGGTAACCACATCATTACAACTAGCATTGAGCATCATGCCATAACCGAACCCTGTAAATTTCTGGAGAAGAGAGGTTTTAAGATTACTTATGTCGGTGTAGATAAATACGGTTTAGTTTCGCCTTCAGATATCAAAAAGGCAATTACGGATAAGACTATTCTTGTTTCAGTAATGCATGCCAATAATGAGATAGGCGCAATCCAACCTATTGCCCAGATTGGTAAAATTGCTAAAGACTCAGGGATATATTTTCATACGGATGCAGTGCAGACAGTAGGTCATATTCCCACGAATGTAAATGATTTAAACGTCGACCTTTTATCATTATCAGCGCATAAATTTTATGGCCCAAAAGGTGTGGGTGCGTTATATGTAAGGAAAGGAACGCGCATAGAAAGATTCTTACACGGAGGAGACCAGGAGAAAGGCAGGCGCGCATCTACACATAATACACCGGGTATCGTAGGTTTAAGCAAGGCAATAGAATTGTGCCAGGATAAGATGAAAGATGAGGCAAAATTCCAGACAGGCCTGCGCGATAGGCTTATTAAAGAGATTAAAGAGAAAATCTCAGATGTTTATCTCAATGGTCATCCGCAACAGAGGCTTCCCAACAATGTTAATTTTTCTATAAAATATATTGAAGGCGAGTCTATTCTGCTTAACTTAGACATGTTGGGCATTGCCGCATCCACAGGCTCTGCCTGCACCTCAAGTTCCTTGGAGCCTTCCCATGTATTATTAGCTATCGGTCTTTCGCACGAAATCGCCCACGGTTCATTAAGAATTACCTTGGGTAGGTGGACAAAAGAAAGCGATATAGATTACCTATTAGAACACCTTCCTAAAGTTGTTGAGAAGCTGCGGCGGATGTCTCCCCTCTATGAGAAAAAATAAGTGAGGACATCTCGACGTTACGTCGGGATAGATTAATAACCTGTATCCTCTCGCTTAAGCACTTGAAAATTTCTGCGAAATTTTCTGCGTAAGCTCGGGATTAATTCGCGCAAATAACTTACGTCGTCCGCCTGCGGCGGACTTCCGTAAGTTATGCGCTTATTAAAATGATGCAAGAAAAGATTCTTGATTTTTTGAAAAGAAAACAGGACTATGTCTCAGGCGACCAGATAAGCCAGCGATTAGGTATAACGCGGCAGGCATTGTGGAAGCACATCCATACACTAAAAGATTCTGGTTACGATATTGTGGCTGTGCCGCACTTAGGATATAAACTTCTTTCCTCTCCGGATAGGCTCATGCCTTTTGAGGTAGCCAGGCAACTAAATACAAAGTTTATCGGAAAGAAGATTTATTATCTTGATACAGTTTGTTCCACGATGGATATTGCCTTACAATTAGCTATGCAAGGTTCTTCGGAAGGAACAGTTGTAATAGCCGAGTCTCAGACAAAAGGCAGGGGTAGATTAGGCAGAAATTGGTTTTCGCCTAAATATAAAGGTATATATTTATCTTTAATTTTAAAACCCAAGATTTTACCTAACCAGGCGCCCTTACTTACCTTAATGAGTGTAGTGAGCATTTGCGAGGCAATAAAAGAAAAGACAGGTCTGAATGTACAGATAAAATGGCCAAATGATATATTAATTCACCATAAGAAATTAGGCGGTATATTGACCGAATTGAATGCAGAGACAGACTTAAGCCGTTTTGTTGTTGTGGGTATCGGATTGAATGTGAATAACGATAAAAAGACACTACTTTGCGGCGCAACATCATTGAAGGAGCAGAAAAAAGAAGAGCTAAGCCGCTTAGATTTATTACAGGAGATATTACGCAAGATAGAAGAAAATTATCTTGTCTTTCAAAAAAATGGCGGTCAATCCATTATCGATAAATGGCGCGACTGGAACATTAGTCTGGGCAGAAGAGTAAGAGTAGCTTGCCAGAAGGAACATATTGAAGGCCAGGCCATTGATATAGATACAGACGGAGGCTTATTAATTAGAAATGATTCTGGTCTAATCCAGAAGGTGATGGCTGGCGACGTAGTGCACTGCCGCTAAATTAATTTCCCGCCTATTAACAAGCCAAAAATTCCTATTGCAAAAGTAAACCTAATATATTAAAATAGTTGACGGTTCGGCTTCGTTCGCCGTCAACTAATAATCGCACTTAAGTAATATCTTTTTATGGTAGAGGAAAGTATAAAACTTTCCTCTACCACTTGAAAATCGCCTGCCTGGCCGGTGAGGCAGGCAGGAAGCGATTTTCTTGTAAGGGATATCATATGGATAGACAGGAACTAAGCGCACTCTGCCAGTTACCCTTAACGGAGCTAATCTCTATGGCTAATAAGGCAAGGCAGGATTCCATAGGCTCAAAATTGGAATTATGCAGCATAATGAACGCTAAATCCGGCCTCTGTAATCAGGATTGTAAATTCTGTGCCCAAGCCACTCGGCATTCTACGGGTATAACTATTTACCCTTTGAAGAAGAAGGAAGAAATGATAGAGCATGCCTTGCGCGCCAAAGAGATAGGGGCAGAGAGATTCGATATCGTTACCAGCGGTGATAGGCTGTCTAAGGAAGAATTAAATATTATTGCTGACGCGATTTGGGAAATAACAAATAAATTAGGGATTAAGATGTGCGCATCTCTCGGTAAACTGAATGAGGAAGAGCTTCTCCTCTTAAAGAAAGCAGGCCTTAGCCGTTACCACCATAACCTGGAAACCTCGCCAAACTATTTTACCAAGATTGTAACCACACATACTTTTCAGGACAGGATTAACACAATCGGGGCGGCAAAAAAAGCGGGTTTGGAGGTCTGTAGCGGCGGGATAATCGGAATGGGAGAAACTTTAGACGATAGAATTGATTTGGCACTTATGCTAAAGGAGTTGGACGTGGATTCTATTCCCATAAATATACTGGTTCCTATAAAAGGCACACCCTTAGAAACCTTAAAGCCGCTTTCCGGAAGTGAAGCGATAAGAACAATAGCTTTATTCAGAATCATATTAAAGAATAAGATTATTAAAATAGCAGCGGGCAGGGAATCCATACTGAAAGATTTTCAGGCTTTGGCATTTATGGCAGGCGCCAACGGCATGCTTATCGGCGGATATCTGACAATAAAAGGCAGAGACGTAGATGAAGATTCCAGATTAGTTACAGAGATAAAAAGATTATGGCAAATATAGAAGAATTCTTAAAAAAAAGAGCAAACGAAGGTTTATTAAGGACTTTAAAACCTATTTCTTACCGCCGCGAAGGCAGAATATATTTTAATAAAAAAGAATACATCGATTTCTCCTCCAACGACTACTTGGGTTTATCAGGACACCCCAAACTTATTGAAGAAGCTAAATCTGCAATAGATAAATTCGGCACTGCAGCTTGCGCTTCCCGTCTAATGAGCGGAGATTTAGAGATACATCATCTGTTAGAAGAGAAAATCTCTCAATTCAAAAATAAAGAGGCGGCACTGGTTTTTAATTCCGGTTATCAGGCAAACATAGGCATAATAAGTTCTCTTTACGGAAAAAGGGATTGTATATTCTCAGACCGGCTTAATCACGCCAGCATTGTTGACGGCATATTATTATCCGGGGCGCATTTTTTTCGTTTTCAGCATAATGATACCGGGCATCTTGAGACACTGCTTCAGAAACAAAGAGATAAATTTAATAAAGCCCTAATCATTACTGAAACTATATTTAGTATGGATGGAGATAGGTTTCCCTTGAAAGATTTGGTTCATTTAAAAGATAAATATAACTGTTCAATCATGGTGGATGAAGCCCATGCCACAGGCATATTCGGTAAAAATGGAAGCGGGATAGTTGAACAAGAGGGCTTAGAGAAAGAAACAGATTTAATCATGGGAACATTCAGTAAAGCATTGGGAGGTTTTGGCGCTTACTTAGCCACTTCGAGAAAGATAATTGAATATTTGATAAATACTTGTAGGAGCTTCATATATTCTACGGCATTGCCTCCCGCAATAATAGCCTGTAATTTGGCCAGTATCGAATTAATAAAAGAAGAATCGTATCGCAGAGTTAATCTTTTAGAGTCCGCACAATATTTACGCGAGGCTTTAAAAGCCCGAGGCTTTCAGGTACTGGGAGATTCTCAAATAATCCCTTTAGTTATAGGCGAAAATGTAAAGACAGTAGAATTTGCTAAAAGGCTTCAGGAAAAAGGCTATTGGGTTTTACCTATAAGGCCGCCGACTGTTCCTTTGGGTGAGGCGCGTTTAAGATTTTCATTATCTTTTTACCATAACAGGGAAATTTTAGAAAATCTTATAAATGATATCTCGAGCATCAAAATTTAAATTATTCAACAGAGGCTTTCAGAAAACCATTATCTTGATACCCGGATGGGCAAGCGATTATAGAATTTTTAATACCTTAGACTTAAATTATAATTATTTATTGCCTGTTGAATTCTATCCTTTTAATTTTGAAAGAGACTTAAAGGGAATATTGGATAGAGAATCCATAGATAAGATTTCCCTATTTGGCTGGTCAATGGGAGGATTTCTGGCATCGCATTTCGCCTCAAAGAACACCGATAGAGTAGATGAGCTTATTTTAGTAAGCGTACAAAAAAAATTCAAGCCCCAATTACTACAGGATATAAAACTAAAGCTTAAACAAAATAAGAGGGCCTTTCTTTATAAACTTTATTTTAATTGTTTTTCTAAAGAAGATGAGGAAGGCTTAAGTTGGTTTAAGGGGCATTTATTAATGAGTTATATCGATGAATTAAAATTAGAAGACCTTTTATGCGGTTTAGATTATCTTTCCGTGACGCAGATAAACCCTGAATCTTTGGCAGGGATAAAAAGAATAAGAATTTTTCACGGCCAGGACGATAAAATAGCATCACTCGATGAAGCCCACCAGATTAAACTTGAATTATCTCAGGCTGAATTTATTTGTTTGTCAGGGCTCGGGCATAACCCATTTTTAAATCAGCAGTTTAAGAAAAAATTTTTGCCCAGCAAGAGCACACTCAACAATCCTATATGTTGAGGTGTAAAATGAATAAGAAAATTATAGCCAGGAATTTTTCAAGATGCGCTTATCTTTACGATAGGTATGCCGATGTGCAAAAAAAGGCTGCCTTAGAAATCCTAGGAGGAATAGAAGATTATAGCTTTAGCAAAGTCTTAGAAATAGGTTGCGGCACAGGAAATTATACCTTTCTTCTTAGAGAGAAATTTAAAAAAGCAAGAATTACAGCCTTAGATATATCTGGTAAAATGGTCGAAGTTGCCCGGGAAAAATTAAAAGATAAAGATATTGAATTTATTGTAGCCGATGGAGAATCTGTGAATTTTCCAGATGAAGATTTCGACTTAGTTACTTCTAATGCCTGCTTTCAGTGGTTTGAAAATTTAGAAGCGGCTTTACAAAAATACAAAAGCTTACTTAAAAAAGACGGTTTAATTTTATTTTCCATATTTGGCCCATTGACTTTTCGGGAGTTAAATGCATCTTTAGAATCCCTCTTGCAAAATATGCCTATTGCAGCAAATAACTTTATGAATAAAGATAAAATAAAGAAAATCCTCAGCAATAATTTTAAAGAATTCAAGATAAGAGAGCTAAGATACGAGGAGTCATTTGCCAGCCTTTTAAGGCTACTAAACAAAATAAAATATACCGGGATAAGAGGAAATGGTTTGGGCAGTAAGATTTCTTTGGGCTGGCGATATCTAAAAAAATTAGAAGAAGCATATTTAAATAAATTTCAACAGATTAAGGTAACTTATCAGATTTTCTTTTGCCAAGGATTGGTAGAATGAAAGGGATATTTGTCACTGGTACAGATACAGGAGTGGGCAAAACAATAATTACCGGCCTTTTGGGGAGGTATTTGTCGGATAAGGGATATAATGTCATAACTCAAAAGTGGATACAGACTGGCTGCCGGGATAGCCTGGCGTCGGATATCAAATTACATCTTAAAATTATGGGGCGTGATAAAAATGATTTAAAGGATTATGCGGGGTCTGTTTCGCCTTACACATTTAGAGTGCCGAGTTCTCCGCATTTGGCAAGCCTTATCGAAAATAAAATAATCAATCCAAATAAAATTATAAAAAGTTTTAAATTATTATCCCGGCGTTTCGATTTTATAATCGCTGAAGGCGTAGGAGGAGTTTTAGTCCCTTTCAATAAAAAGCGCTTAGTGATAGATATAGTCAGGGACCTTGATTTGGCTGTATTGGTGGTAGCACAAAATAAATTAGGCGCAATTAATCATACGCTATTAACCATCGAGGCATTGGAGAAAAGAAAAATAAAGATTTTAGGCATAATATTTAATAATCTTAAAAAAGAGAACAGCAGAATTATCGAAGACAATCCCCTTATTATAAAAGCATTAACTAACCAGAGGATTTTCGGTGTCCTGCCTTGGATAGAGACACACGTTAAATTATACAAAAGTTTTATCCCCATAGGCGAGCAGATAACGAAGGAATTAACCGATGGATAAGTGGCTTAAGAATGATTTAGAATTCATCTGGCATCCTTACACACAAATGAAGGATTGCGGCAGGTTTCCTCCCATTTTAATAAAGAGGGCAAAGGGCATTAAACTCTATGATAGCCAGGGTAATTTCTATTATGATACTATCTCCAGCTGGTGGTGTAATGTCCATGGTCACAATCACCCCCAAATAAAAGCCGCCATAAAAAAACAGTTGGATTCTTTGGAACATGTTTTGTTTGCTGGTTTTACGCACACACCGGCTATTCTTCTCGCCCGGAAACTTATTTCTATTTCTCCGGGAAAATTAACTAAAGTATTTTTCTCGGATAATGGTTCAACTTCTGTAGAGGTAGCGCTTAAGATGTCCTTTCAATACTGGCGCAATATTGGGGAGATAAAAAAGACGAAATTTGTTACGTTAGATTACGGGTATCACGGTGATACTATCGGAACTATGAGCGTAAGCGGGGTGGGCCTATTTAATCAGGTATTTTCACCGTTATTTTTCCCTTCGTTTAGAGTGCCTTCGCCTTATTGTTATCGCTGCCCTATGGATAAATCCCGCTCTTGCGCGCAAGGCCGGGATAAAGATGAGACTCCCTGCGATATTGATTGCATAGCTTCATTGGAAAATCTATTGGAACAAAAATCAGAAACCATTTCCGCAATAATCCTTGAACCGATGGTTATGGCAGCAGGAGGTATGATTGTTTATCCCAAAGAGTATCTATTAAAGGCAGCAAACTTAGCCAAAAAATTTAATGTACATCTTATCCTTGATGAGGTAGCCACTGGTTTCGGCCGGACAGCAAAGATGTTTGCCTGCGAATATGTAAATAATGTCGCGCCGGATTTTCTTTGTCTTTCCAAAGGCCTGACTGCGGGATATTTACCTTTGGCTGCAACATTAACTACAGACAAGATTTATAAAGCATTTTATGCGGATTATAAAGAAAAGAAGACTTTTTACCACGGCCATACTTATACGGCAAATCCCCTTAGTTGTTCTGCTGCCTTGGCAAGTTTAGAAGTCTTTAAAGAAGAAAAAACATTAAATGAAATAAAGAAAATAATACCTTTATTCCACTGCGGTATGGAAAAATTTAGAGATTTACCTTTGGTGGGAGATGTAAGATATATAGGGCTGATCGGCGCGATAGAATTAGTCAAGGATAAATTAACAAAAAAGAGATTTGCTTTTGAAGAAAGGATTGGTTTAGAAGTATACAAAAGAGGGCTTAAAAAAAACCTTATCTTAAGGCCGTTGGGAAATATAATTTATCTTTTTCTTCCTCTTTGCATAAAAAGAAATGAACTTCAGGATGCCCTGGATAGGACTTATGCAGTGATTAAATCTTTGACTTAATAAGTGACGAGGTGGTTATGGTAGGGCGCGTAGTTGTAGCGATGAGCGGAGGAGTGGATTCATCGGTTGCAGCAGCATTGTTAAAACACCAGGGTTGTGAGGTGATTGGGATAACTATGTGTTTTAATTTGCCGGACTCCACTACCAAAAGGCCTACTTGTTGCGGTCTCCAAGGGATAGAAGACGCCAGGAGAGTGGCGCATAAATTAGGAATTAAACATTATGTTTTAAATTTTAGCCGGGTTTTAGAAGAGAAAATAATCAAAGATTTCTGCCGGGAATATCTTAAAGGAAGAACTCCTAATCCCTGCGTAAGATGCAACCAGTATATAAAATTTGATGCATTATTAAAAAAAGCCATTTCTTTAGGTGCAGGGTTTCTGGCTACTGGTCATTATGCCCGCATTCAAAAAACCAAAGAAGCTTATCTACTTAAGAAAGCCAAGGATTTATATAAAGACCAATCCTATTTTTTATACCGACTGGGGCAGAAACAGCTTAAGGCAATACTTTTTCCTCTGGGCAATTATACAAAAGACCAAGTTAGAAAGATAGCCAGGGAATTTGCGCTGCCGGTGGCGGACAAATTAGCCAGCCAGGAGATATGTTTCTTGCCGGATGCGGATTACCGCAGATTTTTAAAGGCAAAGATTTCCGCCACAGGAGGATCCGCCTTCGGCGGAAAAACAGATATAAAGCCCGGCCCAATCATAGATAAAAAAAATAATATATTAGGCCAACATAAAGGTATTGCCTTTTATACCATTGGCCAGCGTGAGGGTTTGGGTATTGCCAGAGGTTATCCTATATATGTGATAGAGATAAACCCTAAAAATAACTGCATAACAGTGGGTAAAAAAGAGGATGTTTATGCGGATGAATTTCTGCTTAGAGATGTACATTTTACTCTCGCACCTATAAAAAAGAAGGTTGCCCTTCGGGTGAGGATAAGGTATAATCACCCCGAGGCACCTGCGAGAATTATATTTTTAAAGCACAAGATAAAAGTTAAATTTAAGAAGCCACAGTTTGCCGTAACGCCGGGGCAATCCGCGGTATTTTATGATAAAGATGTAGTTTTGGGCGGCGGCATTATTGACAAAGTCCTCTAGATGGTAAAAAAAGAATATACAGATGGTCTGGAAAAAAAGATTAGCGAACTGAAGAAAAAGCGCAATGCCATAATTTTAGCGCACAACTATCAACTCCCTGAAGTTCAGGATGTGGCTGACTTTCACGGCGATTCTTTAGAGTTAAGCCGCATGGCAGCCAAAACCGAGGCGTCGGTGCTTGTTTTCTGCGGTGTGCATTTTATGGCAGAAACCGCATCAATTCTATGCCCGCAAAAGTTAGTGATTATGCCGGATTTATTCGCGGGTTGTCCGATGGCAAATATGATTACCGCAGACCAGCTAAAGAAATTAAAGAAAGAGCATCCCAAGGCAGTGGTTGTAGGTTATGTGAATACTTCCGCCGAGGTAAAAGCAGAATTAGATATATGCTGTACCTCAACTAACGCAGTGGCAGTGGTCAATGCGTTAGAAGATAGAGAAGAGATTATCTTTGTACCGGATAAATATCTGGCAGATTATGTTGCAAAACAAACCAGAAGAAAAATTATCTCCTGGAACGGATTTTGCCCTACCCATGTCAAGATATTGCCTGAAGATATTAAACGAGAAAAGAAATTCCACCCCTTTGCAAAAGTTATGGTGCATCCAGAGTGCCTCCCCGCAGTCGTAGCTATGGCGGATGCCGTGCTTTCTACAAGCAAGATGTGTAAATTCGCAAAAGAAACAGACGCAAAGGAGATGATAATAGGCACAGAGGTCGGCCTTATTCACCGGCTCAAAATAGATAACCCTGCCAAAGAATTTTATCCTGCTTCGGAACGGACAGTATGCCCAAATATGAAACGCACTACCCAGGAAAAAATCCTTTGGGCATTGGAGGAACTTAAGGAAGAAGTAAGGGTTTCTGATGAAATTCGCACCCGCGCCAAAAAGGCCATAGACCGAATGCTCCAGATAGCCTAGCGTGAATATACCCATCATTTATGAAGATAATTGGTTATTAGCGGTCAACAAACCCTCTGGGTTATTAACCATACCTACGCCTAAAAAGGAAGAACGCACTTTAACCAGTATTCTGAATGAAGATTCAAAGCAGAGAGGATTATCATATCGGCTTCACCCTTGCCACCGTTTGGATAGAGAGACCTCCGGGCTAATTCTTTATGCCAAAGGCAAGTCCATCCAGAAGAAGATGATGGAGCACTTTTTGCATAAGAAAATTAAGAAAACATATATTGCCTTTGTGCAAGGGGCCTTATTTAAAAATCAAGGCGAGATTAAAAAAAATATAGAGGGTTTAAGCGCAATAACTAAATATAGGGTTATTCAAAGAAGAAAAGATTTTACTCTGGTGGAAGTTATGCCTTTGACTGGACGCACAAACCAGATAAGAATACACTTCAAAGAGATAGGGCATCCTGTGGTGGGTGAAACCAAATACGCCTTTCGCAGGGATTTTAAACTTAAGGCAAAGAGGCTCTGTCTTCATGCAAAGAGGTTAGAGTTTGCTCACCCTAAGACCGGTAAGTTGCTTGAGTTAACGGCAGGCTTGCCTAATGACCTAAAAGAATTTTTAAATAAGTATCCCTAAACAAGAGGGACGAAAAGGAGGTTTTATTGTTAAGTTCTATAGATAATTGCCTCTTCTATTTAATAAATAAGGGTTGCAGCAATCATTTTTTTAACGTTGTTATGCCTTTGTTAAATGAATTTGGAAACTGGAAAGTTTTATTAGTTGTAGCTATAATATTGCTTTTTCTAAGGAAAAAAGAAGCGAGAACATTGGGGATTCTTTTGTTCATTGGCCTCATTGTTTCATACACCGTTGTTTTTATTTTAAAGGTATGGATAGCAAGGCCGCGGCCTTTTCTTGTGTTACCTAATGTTAATTTATTGATAAGAGACACAAGCTTTTCTTTTCCTTCCGGATACGCCACAAGCGTATTTATGGCAGCAGCATTATTATCTGCCTATTCTAAAAAGTTATATTATTTATATATAGCAGCAATTGGAGTTGCTTTCTCAAGAATTTATCTGGGTGTTCATTTTCCTTCTGATGTCATAGCTGGCGCATTGATTGGCATCATTCTGGGTTACGCTATCATGCGAATAAGTAAAATCAAGTTAATAATATAGGATATTTTCGACTAATGAGCATAATTGTTTTAGGCACCGTAGCTCTGGATACCGTTAGGACGCCTTTTGGCATAAGAAAACATATGTTAGGGGGCTCAGCCGCACATTTTGCCATGTCTGCGCGTCTGTTTAGCAATGTGAACTTGGTAGCCATAATCGGAGAGGACTTCCCTTCCAAATACATCGATTTCTTACGTAAGAAAGGCATAATCCTGACATCCCTCATTAAAGGAAAAGGCAGGTCCTTTAAATGGGAAGGCGAATATAGGGGAGATTTAAATACTGCTCTTACACTTAACACAGAGTTAGGCGTATTATCAACCTTCAGGCCAGTTGTTTCTGAGGAACAGAGGAAGATAAAATATATATTTTTGGCTAATGTTGACCCAGATATACAAAGGCATCTTTTAGAACATATGCATTCACCTAAACTTGTGGGTTTAGACAGCATGAATTATTGGATACACCATAAACGCCGCGCTCTTTTGCGTTTATTAAAGAAAGTGAATATTTATGTGGCTAATGACCAGGAAGCGAGGAGCTTATCTGGTGAGTCTAATTTAATCAAAGCCGCCAAGTGTCTATATTCTTATGGGCCGAGAATGATTCTGATTAAAAAAGGCGAACACGGGGTCCTGTTCTTTAGTGATAAATTTATCTTTTCTATTCCTGCCTATCCGACGGATAAAGTAATCGACCCAACTGGCGCAGGCGATACCTTTGCCGGCGGGTTTATGGGTTATTTAACCAGGGCAAAGAAGATAAATGCGGAGACTCTTAGAAAGGCAATTGCTATAGGCAGCGTTGCCGCATCTTTTAATGTAGAGGATTTTGGGCTAAATAAAACCGCAAGACTTACTATGCGCGGTTTAAAAAAGCGGCTTGGACATTTTAGGGAGATGACCATTTTTTAAAGGAGGCCACGATGTTAGAAGAAAAAATATTTAATGACTATAAAGAGGCGATGAAAAATAAGGATACATTAAAAAGCTCGGTATTAAGTTTTTTGCGCGCTAGCCTAATGAATGCAGCAATTGAAAAGAAAAAAAAGAGCCTTCTTGACTTTGATGTCATTACTGTGATCAGAAGACAGATAAAGGAACGCCAGGATTCTATTGAACAATTTCAAAAAGGCAACCGCCAGGATTTAGCAGATAAAGAAAGCAAAGAATTAGAGATTTTAAAGTCCTATTTACCTGCAGAGCTCAGTAGCGATGAGATTAAGAAGATAATTGAAGAAACTATTTTATCTACCGGTGCATCTGGTATCAAAGATATGGGCAAGGTGATGAGGGAGGTAACTGCTAAAATTGCCGGCAGGGCAGATGGTAAATTAGTCAGTGATTTGGTAAGGGATAGATTAACGAAACCTCTTTAAGCCATCCCGTTAGCCATCCCTTTTTTCTTGACGCTGTGAGAAATTATAGTATGATAGGTTCAACATTTTAACGGGGTTGACCCGCCGTTTTGTAATTACCCCATGCCCGAAACACATCTCATAGAAAATATATTACAATACCTCGATAAAGAAGAAAAGTTTTCTTCCAAGAGATTTAAAAAAATATCTATATCGCTTTCTGAATTCGGCGGCATCAACAAGACATGTTTAGTCTTGAGCGCGTCAGGGAGGCCAAGGAGAAAGTGTTGACGCTCAAGCGAAGTCGAAGTGTCTAAAAAAATAGCGGTAATTGGCCTTGGTAACACCTTAAGGAGAGATGACGAAATAGGGATAATAATTCTGGAATCTCTCCTTAACAGTAGTTTGTTAAAATTATGATTTCACAGATTAAATACAGATTACACAGATTAGTCAGTGACGGGACAATCGGTGAAATCAGCTTTATAATCTGTGAAATCAACCTCAAGGGATAAGATATTTATAACTTGTTATTTTGAAAGCAGTTATGCAATTCACAAGTATTAAAAAGAGTCAAAAATTAACATAGTACTCTCCTTAAGTTTTATCAGCGCAAAGACATAGATTATCTTAATTTTGGCAGCGCCAGTTTTGATTTGCTACACAGGTTAAAGAATTATGGTGCAGTTTTTCTCATTGATGGTATTAATGTAGGTTTCTGCTCCGGAGAACTGAAGATAAGCGAGTTAAAAGATATAGAGTATAAACTAGATAATTTTGTTAGTTCTACGCACGAACTTAACTTAAAAAGTATCTTTGAGTTCTTCAAGGATTTGGGTATTAAGACAAAGATATACGTAGCGGGGATAGAGGTTCAAGATACTTCTTTTGGCGAGGGTTTAAGTGAGACATTAAAGCAGAAAAAAGAGGATATTATAAAAGAGATTATTTCGTTTATTGAGAAAACCTTCTTGTAAATTATAGCCATGTTTTCTTCATTAAAGGTAAAAAATTTTAGACTCTATTGGCTAGGGATGTTTGTTTCGCTTATCGGTACCTGGGTTCAAGTTGTCGCCCAGAGCTGGCTTGTGTTTCAATTGACCAATTCTGCATTTTTATTGGGGTTAGTCGGGTTTTTAAGTACTATCCCCGTATTCCTTCTTTCTTTATTCGGAGGCGTAGTCGCGGATAGGATGAATAAAAAAAACATTCTTTTGTTTACGCAAAATGCCTTTATGCTTTTAGCTTTTCTTCTTGCTATATTAACGCAGATGAAATTAATCACACCTTCACAGATAATACTGATTGCCATATTGAATGGCATAGTGATGGCCTTCGATGCACCTTCCCGTCAGGCAGTAATAGCGGATTTAGTGGAAAAGCAGCATCTCTTAAATGCCATTGCCTTAAATTCCGCTGCTTTTAATTCCGCGCGTATCATCGGGCCTGCTTTGGCAGGTATACTTATAGCAAGCATCGGGATGAGCGGTTGCTTTTATATAAACGGCATAAGTTTTCTTGCAGTAATAATAGCCCTTTTATTAATAAAAATCAATAATGGTCCGAGGAGGCATACCAGAACTTTTTTGATAAAAGACCTAACTGATGGTTTAAAATTTATAAAGGATAATCGCATTATACTTATATTAATTAGCATGGTAGGCATAACCAGCCTATTCGGTATTTCTTATGTGATACTTATGCCTGTTTTTGCAAATGAAGTGTTGAATGTGGGAGTAAAAGGCTTAGGGTTGCTTATGTCCTTTACTGGTTTTGGCGCTTTGATTGCGGCATTGTTATTGGCGCGTTTAGGTGATTTTAAATATAAAGGAAAATTGCTAATTTCATCTTCTATAACATTTTCTATTTCTCTAGTGCTATTTTCTCTATCCAAAACATATTTCTTTTCGCTTATTACTTTAATATTAATAGGCGCTGCTTCGGTTACAGCCGTCGGCATTATAAATACTTTATTGCAGACAAAGGTTGCCGACGAATTCAGGGGTAGGGCGATGAGCGTATTTATGTTGACTTTCGCCGGATTCATGCCTTTTGGGAATTTGCTTGCGGGAATGTTTGCACATATCTGGGGCGTCTCACTAACGGTCCTTATCGGCGGTATTATCTGCACTGTTTTTTTTATAATTATAAATATAGTGTATCCGCAGATAAGAAATATAAGTGAAGCCACAACTTATGGAAGTTCGCAAGAACGAGATAAGTTGTATGGCTGAACTTCTCCCTCATGTTTCGTTTTGTAACGCATAAACGAAACAAAACGGTGGGGGTAATTCGCAGACGCTCATTAAGATTTCATTTGATTTTTTTTAAAAAAGTATTAAAATAACTCTATTGTTGAAAAGAAAGGGGGATGAGAAGTATGAAAAGATTTGTATTTATTATTTTAGCGTTAGGATTAGTTGTTTACCTGGCTGGTTGCGGAAAAAAACAGCAGCCTATTTCAGAGATACAAGAACCAATTTCAATAGAAGAATTAGGCAAGCTTAATATCTCAGCTCAAACAGCACCTGAAGTGGCAACTGAGACCGCACCGGCAGTAACGGTGACACCGAGTTCTACGGTTTCTCCTGCTGAGAGTAAATTAGGACAATTGCCGCCATCCGGACCATATAAGCCGACAGTTCGCGAGATTCAGACCGCTTTAAAGAACGCTGGTTATTATACAGGGTTAGTTGATGGTAAAAAAGGACCTATGACTAAGAAGGCGATTGAGGATTTTCAGAAGGCAAATGGCCTTGCGGGAGACGGTAAAGTCGGGCCTAAGACTTGGGCTGCATTAAGTAAATATCTTAATCCAGAACCTGTTGCACCAACAACCACCAAGAAAAATAGATAGATGGTCTTGAAAAATAGATAATTTTGTTGTATACTTTAAATGCCGATAAAGGTAAACTCCGGGAAACCGGAGGGCGCAAAGCCACAGACCTAAGTTACTTTTACTAAGCCATATTCTTTGAGGAGGCGAAGAAAAGAATAGCTCGGCAAGTAGAGCTAATATGGTGGCTGGGTTGCCGAAAGGAAAAACAGCGTTTCAGATTTAACCTTTATCGGCTGTTTTATACATACGCGGCCAAAAACTTCGACCTTCAGCTCGAAGATAGACAATGGCCGTTTTAGTGTTCCGCCCTTAGGAACCCCAGGCTAAAGCCGGAGCGGGCTCCATTTTATATCCCAACATTTCTGTTGGGATTTTTTATTTAAGTGAGCACATAAGTTATGGAGCTTACCACCAATAGTTAAGCGACATAACTTATGTGTGCGAACTTATCCCGACGAGTGCACTAAAATTTTCTTTTGAAAATTTTAGTGCATCTTACGAGTTGGGATAGATTAATAACTTTCTTTCATAAATTGTCTGTTCATTTAATTTTAAGCTGTTATAATATTAACCATTATGGTATTCCCTCAAGATTTCCTCTGGGGTGCGGCTACATCTAGCTATCAGGTCGAAGGAAACAATATAAATGCTGACTGGTGGGAGTGGGAGAAAAGAATTAATTTAGAAGAGACTTCTGGTCTTGCCTGCCGGCATTACGAGCTTTATAGAGAAGATTTTGATTTAGCCAAACTTCTCAATCACAATGCATATCGTTTATCCATTGAGTGGAGCCGTATAGAACCTCAAGAAGGTAAATTTTCAGAGCCAGAAATAGGGCATTATAGAGATGTTATTCTTTCTTTGAAAGAGCGTAACCTGGAACCTATAGTTACCTTACACCATTTTACTAATCCTTATTGGTTTGCCAAGTTAGGGGGCTGGCAAAATAAGAAGGCCTGCGAGTATTTCCTGCGTTATGTAGAAAAGATTGTTGGGGCTCTATGCGAAAATGTAAAATACTGGGTGACCATAAATGAGCCGATGGTCTATGTGTATCTTTCCTATATCCTAGGTATTTGGCCGCCTCAGGAAAAATCCTTTGTAAAAGCTAAGCAAGTAAAGGAAAACCTAATCCTTTCCCACATAAAAAGCTATAAACTCATCCATGAAATTTATAGAAAAGAGAACCTGAATTCTCCTTTAATAAGTATTTCCCAGAATATGCAGGCATTTGTGCCCTGCGTATTAACCCTAAGAAACAGGATCGCAGTTTATTTGAGGGATAAGTATTTTAATTTTGAATTTATTGAAAGGTTGATGCATGCCAAAACCCTTGATTTTATAGGCATAAATTACTATACTCGGAGTTTAGTGGAGACGCGAGGTTGGGGCTTTAAGAATTTAGTGCTGGATGTTTGTAATAAAAATCATAGCAAGCTCAATAGAAATTCTTTAGGCTGGGAGATATACCCAGAGGGTTTATATAGCTTACTCCTGAGGTTAAAAAAATACGGCCTGCCCGTATTTGTTTTAGAAAACGGCATCTGCACGCAGGATGATAACTTAAGATGGGACTTTATCTGTAAGCATTTAAGAAATATTCATCTGGCAATGGAACAAGGCGTAAAACTCTTAGGTTATATTTATTGGTCGCTAATAGATAATTATGAATGGGATAAGGGTTTCAGCCCGCGTTTTGGCCTCATTGAGGTAGACTATAATACTTATAAGCGCACAGTTAGAGAGAGTGCTAGAAAATATTCTCTTGTGTGCAAAACTGGGGAACTAGACTAATGGAATTGATAAAGAAAGAGCTAATATTACAAGAGATACCTTTGTTTGCTAGTTTATCTGGCGAGGAACGCAGTCTTATTCAGGAACGAATTAGTTTTAAAGAGTATAAAAAGGGAGAAATTATTTATCAGGAAGGCTCACCCGCCGATGCGCTTTCAGTTGTTGTCTTGGGAAGAGTTGTAATCTATACGCAGGATCAAGGCGGAAATGAGACTTTATTAGAATATCTGCATCGAGGAAAATATTTCGGAATTATTTCACTTCTTACGGGTGAGCCACATTCTGTAACTGCCAAAGCAATAAATGATTGCCTCCTCTTAATTATTAAAAAAGAAGATTTCGATTTTATCTTAAAGAAAATTCCCCGGTTAGCCATCGATTTAAGCCAAACCTTATCGCGCAGATTAAAACGCAAAGATATTCATCAAAAGACTATTTTTGAAAGCACGGCTATTTCCATATTTAGTTCTTACTCTCAAGCCGGCAAGACCATTTATGCTTTGAATCTGGGCTTAAGTCTTGCCAAAGAAACGCATAAATCAGTAATTATATTAGATATCGCGCCCCAAGATAAAATTCACAGCCTACCTCGGAGATTAGAAATTGAGGGTGCCTATCCAGTTTTTGACCTGTCTTCTTCTGCAAATACGGATACGGCAAGAGTAATAAAAGATTTTATTTTAAAAGATAGATTTGGCACAGACTTAATCGCCCTTTTCTATAAATCGGAAGATGATTCGTGTATGAAGAAATTAACGGATGTCTTGAGTCTCCTGGTTAATGATTATCACTATATAATTTTAGACCTGCCCAGTGAAATGGATAGGAATATCTTGGATATACTGAATCAATCTGACCTCATCCATATATTGACGAGCCCGGAACCTGTGGATTTAAAAAGGACATCCAGTTTAATCGGGAGGCTTAAAACTGATTTTAGTTTTCATGAAGATAAGATAAAAGTTATTATCAATGAATATAAAGCATCAAGGCTTACATATGAAGAGCAAATAGGATTATTAAATCACCCCATATTCGTTACTTTACCCAGGATAGAATTTCGGGCATCGGATAAAATGGTTTTGGATGAGCCGAATTCTGAATATGCCAAGGCGATAAGGAGGATTGCGCGCAGAATTGGTGATTGTTTAGTAGGCCTGGCATTGGGAGTGGGCGTAGCCTATGGTCTTTGTCATATCGGCGTATTAAAGGTAATTGAAGAAGAAAAAATTCCCATTGATGTTATCTCCGGTTCAAGCGTGGGAGCGCTCATTGCCAGCCTATGGGTAACCGGCAGGTCCAGCGCTGAGATACTTGAGATTACTAAAGAATTCAAAGAGCCAAAATATATATGGGGGCTGGTGGATTTAACATTTCCTCTTTTGGGTTTTATTAAAGGTAACAAACTCTATAAGTTTTTAAAAAAATATTTAGGCAACAAGACTTTTTATGATGTGAGACTTCCCCTGAAGATTATCGCCAGTGATATAAAGAGAAAAGAAGCGATAATTTTAGAGAAAGGCCTCCTGGCAGATGCAATTATGGCCAGCTGCACTATGCCGGGAGTATTTGCGCCTTTTAAATTTAAACAAGGTTTACTATTTGATGGGGGGGTGATTAACCCCTTACCCACCGAACCTTTATTTAAGATGGGCGTAAAGAAGATTATCGCGGTTAATGTTACTCCTTCCAAAGAAGATGTCCTTAAGCAATACGAGAAGATAAAAGGAGCCGAAACTCCCAGGCGCTATTATCAGAATAAACTCAAGACCAATATATTAGATATTATATTCAGCAGCATTGAGGTAATGCAGTTAGAGATAGCAGGGAAAGAGGCGCAATTGGCGGATATTGTTTTGCACCCGGATACATCAGGGCTGTATTGGTTAGAACTACATCGTGCGAAAGAGTTTGCCAGGAGAGGGGAGGATGAGGCACGCAAGAATCTGGATAAAATTTGGCAGGTCATAAATGAATAGAGGGGGAGGCTAAATGAAAATAATAAAACGTTATTGTTCTATTGTTCTATTGTTCTATTGTTCTATTGTTCTATTGGGTTGTGCGACACTTTGGGAGGGGACGAAAGGTCTTGCCGGTGTCTCAACCAGAGCCTTAGAAGACAACCGTAAGTCCGCCATAACTAAGACTTTTAATTATGATTACTTTACTTGTTATACGAAGTCGTTAGATATCTTAAAACATATGAATGCGTATATTTATATGCAGAGTATAAAAAAGCATATGATTGCCATCTATGTTTCTGAGCAAGATACTACGCCGGTTGGGCTATTCTTTAAAGAGATAGATGCAACTAACACGCAGGTTGAAGTATCTTCCCCGAGCACTTATGCCAAAGAATTCATTTCAGGAAAGGTATTCTCTGTTCTGGATAAAAAAATTACCTTAGAAGAATTGGAGGCGCAGATTAATGCGAAAAAAGAAACTGGAAATAAGTAAGCTTATTGAGGAATGCCATCGCATTGCTAAGGAAAAAGGTTGGTGGGACAGCGAACGCAATGATGGCGAACTCATTGCGCTTATGCATTCAGAATTATCCGAAGCTTTGGAAGCAATGCGTAACCACGGCACAAAAGATAATATTGCGGAAGAACTCGCGGATTGCTGTATTCGTATTTTTGATTACTGCGGTGCAAAAGATATCGATTTAGAAAAGACTCTTATTAAAAAAATAGAATACAATAAAACCCGTCCTTATCACCATGGCAAGAAATTCTAAGTAAGGACATAAGTTATGGAGCGATAGCGAACCCCGTTAGAAATTTTGTTTTATCGGGTAGTAAAAATGGTATTTCTAACGGGGTGAACATAACTTATCAGTCCGAACTTACCCCGGCGAATATGTCAAAATTATCCAGAAAGGATAGGCCTTCCCATCCTTATGGGAAGGGCCTTATCAAAGAGAATTTTGGCATAGTTTATGAGCCGGGAGCGATTGATAACATGTATCCCTCGCTTAAGCACTTGAAAATTTATGCGAAATTTTCTGCGTAAGCTTCGGGATTAATTCGCGCTGATAACTTACTCACACTTTCAGTGTTCGTAACACGACTTTGTTAAAAATGAATTTTTCACAAATTCATAGTCAAAGGATTAAATATTCTTAACATACTTGTGTACAATAAGTTACAATAATAAAATATTAAAAAATAGTCAAAAATTAACATAGTAG
>Ga0210051_1001822_pt1 | contig 21544 bp, 18 predicted proteins | sample CryGey092014_all_FD_185464 | JGI IMG/M metagenome (GOLD analysis project Ga0210051, IMG submission 185464) | Groundwater microbial communities from aquifer - Crystal Geyser CG23_combo_of_CG06-09_8/20/14_all (SPAdes) (version 2) | ecosystem: Environmental > Aquatic > Deep subsurface > Groundwater... | reverse complement strand
CTTTTCAAATTACTTTGAAAAGGGTCGATACAAATCAACCATGCAGCACCTGTGCATACGTCCTTGCGGACCCCCGACGTTTCCATCGAGGTTCGTATGCATTTCAAGCCCTGGTAAGGTTCCTCGTGTAATGTCGAATTAAACCTCATGCTCCACCGCTTGTGCGAGTCCCCGTCTATTCCTTTAAGTTTTAGCCTTGCGGCCGTACTTCCCAGGCGGTCTACTTAACGCGTTAGCTTCGCCACTCCGAGGGTCGACACTCGAAACAGCTAGTAGACATAGTTTACGGCGTGGAATACAAGGGTATCTAATCCTTTTTTCTGCCCACGCTTTCGCGACTCAGGGTCAGGAACGTCCCAGCAGAATGCCTTCGCCTTTGGTGTTCCAGCCGATATCAACGGATTTTACCCCTACACCGGCTGTTCCATCTGCCTCTTACGTCCTCAAGCTATTCAGTATCCAACGCGGTTCCGACGTTAGGCGTCGGGATTTAACGTTAGACTTAAAAAGCCCCCTACTCGCTCTTTACGCCCAATAAATTCGGATAACGCTCGGGGTCTCTGTATTACCGCTCCTGCTGGCACAGAGTTAGGAACCCCTTATTCTTAGAGTAATATCAACCCCGCTAAAAGCGGGGCTTTCTCTTCTAAAAAAGCAGTTTACGACCCGAAGGCCTTCTTCCTGCACGCGGCGTCGCTCCATCAGGCTTTCGCCCATTGTGGAATATTCTCGACTGCTGCCACCCGTAGGTGTACGAACCGTGTCTCAGTTTCGTCGTTGGAGATCGGGCTCTCACCCCTCCTACCGGTCATTGCCTTGGTAAGCCATTATCTTACCAACTAGCTGATCGGACCTAGGCCAATCACCAAGCGGATTACTCCTTTACTCTTGCGAGACTATCGGGTATTACCTCACCTTTCGGCAAGCTATTCCCGTCTCGGTGGTATGTACCAGGGTATTACTAACTCGTTCGCCACTAACCACTGCATAGCAGTGGAAATTCGAATTTTAAATTTTTAATTTTGAATAAATTTTTAATTTTCAAATGTTTAAAACATTAAATCATTCGAATTTTATTCGAAATTCAAAATTCATCTTTCAAAATTCCAGTGCTACGCACTGGTCCGTATGACTTGCATGCCTTATCCACGCCGCCAGCGTTCATCCTGAGCTAGGATCAAACTCTCAAAATAAATCAACGAATATCGAATCGATATGAATCATCGAATAAACGAATTCGCTCATTCGTAAATTCGTAATAAATTCGTTATTCGTTGATTTGAATAAATTTGGGACAACTAAAAAAATTCTGATTTGTTAATTACTCAATTAACTATTCAATTTTCAAAGCGCTTTCAAATCTGCAAAATTTGCCACTTTTCTGAAGTGTCCTCATTTTAGCAGGCTCTAGGGGCTTGTCAACCCCGTTAGAAACACGCGCTTGGCATCAATACAGAAAAATTCTATTGATATATCTATGATTAATATTTGATTATAAATCGCATAAAAATTTTTCTAAATTTTTATGCCCAGAGTTTCTAACGGGGTTAGAAGCATGCCGCATATAATTCAATGCGATGACTTATTATCAATATATTTATACTTATTTTATAACCGCGCAAACCGCATAAAAATTTAGAATAAATTTTTCACAGCATATAACGAGATACATAAGTAATACTTTAAAAATCAAGAAATATGTCCAATCTGACGATCGTCAGATTGGACATATTTTATTTTAAATGGCTGATTGAAACCGCGTAAAAATTTAGAATAAATTTTTACGCCTATACCTAACGCTTCTAACGGGGGCAAGTCCTCAAAACACTTGCTTTTTCCGCTAAATCTTGATATAAATTATATTATGAAAAAAGACCCCGGTAGTATAGGCTTCGCATAACTACGGGGCAAGCATTCACCCTTTATATAAAAGAGTGAAAATATATGAAGAGAGATATACATCCAAAATATTATCCCAAGGCAAAGATTAAATGCGCCTGCGGAAAAAAATTCACATTCGGCTCCACAAAGCCGGAAATTCAGGTTGAGCTTTGCAGTTCATGCCATCCTTTTTACACCGGCAAGGCCAACTTAATAGATACCGCCGGAAGAGTGGAAAGATTCAGGGCCAGAAAAGAAAAAGCCTCAAAAAAACCCATCAGAAAAAAGACCGAAAAGAAAGCGCGGAAAAAAGCCAAGGCGGAAAAGAAGAAATAAAAAGGCAAGTCCCAAATGACGAATAAAATTATACTTGAAATACGGGCGGGAGCAGGAGGAGATGAAGCGGCTATTTTTGCCGCCGACATGGCGCGAATGTATCAAAAATATTCCGCCAAACGGGGCTGGAGATTTACAATTATAGATTCAAACCAGAATTCGCTCGACGGCTATAAAACTTTTAGCGCCGAAATCCATGCCCCGCAGCAAGACAAGTCCGCTACGGGGTCCGTTCAGGAGTTTCCAGAACCTTACGCTTCTCTCAAACAAGAGTCTGGAGTTCACAGAGTTCAAAGAATTCCCAAAACGGAAAAGGCCGGTCGGGTGCACACATCAACAATTTCAGTGGCGATTTTGCCAATGGTTGAAGCCCGCCAGGTGGAAATAAAAGACAGCGACCTTGAAGCCACTTTTTGCCGCGCCGGCGGTCCGGGCGGGCAAAACGTCAATAAAGTTGAAACTGCGGTAAGAATACTTCATAAACCCACAGGTATCGTGGTCGGTTCGCGCTCAGAAAGATTCCAACATGCTAATCGCGAAAAAGCGCTGAATATTTTGCGCGCCAAGCTTTTTGAAATGGAACAAGCCAGGGCGACCGGCTCGGTAACCGATATGCGCAGAGAACAAATCGGCTCGGCCGACCGTTCGGAAAAAATAAGAACCTATAATTTCCCCGATGACCGCGTCACCGACCACCGAATTTCCAAGAAATTTCATAATATCGAAAAAATATTGGAAGGAGATTTAGACCCGATAGTTAAGGCGTTTAAAAAATGAACCGATGCCAAACTACGAATAACGTTTTTTTGTATCGGTTTAGGAGTTCAAGACGTCTATATCATCTTGAAATTGTTCCGCTTGAGCGATAACCCTTGCTCCGTAAGTTGAAAGATAATTTCTCCATCTTGAACCGGCGTAATATTTCGCCGCCGCCCGTTTTTCTTGCGCCAAAGTGGCACCTGCTCCAGCTCCGGAATCTTTAAGATATAAAGCTGTTGCCATAAAAGCGTCTTCCTTATTCCAAGGTGAAGCTGGGTTATTACCTGTCGCGTCAGAAATCCTATCGCTATACATCTTCCATGTTGAAGGAATAAATTGCGCCGACCCCATAGCTCCTCCATATGCCCCATTAGACAAGATAGCGCATGAAACTTTAATATTGCCTGCGTCTAAACTGTTTTTTAATCCAAGACTTTCAATTATTTCTAAAAATATCGGAATATCACGGGTCGGATGCATTGCGGTTTTATAATCGCATTTGCCGACATTTTTACCTAAAGCCGATTCTCTATCCAACACCGCCAAAATCAAAGCTGCCCGAACACCCGTTGCTTTTTTCGCCATCTTCGCTAAATTATATGCTTGTTCAAAAGACAATTCACCACCGCCCAATAATTGAAAAATTTGTTGTCTAATTTCCGCCGCGGTTTTTTTAGTTTCGGTTAAAAGTTTTTGGTACTCGCTCTCTTTGCCCTTGGTAACTTTCAAAAGGCCTGCTTTCGTTGATTGAGTCTGTCGAATGGAATTTTTTTGGGCGTCCTGATAAACCTTTAAAGCCACAGCGTCTTGTTTCTGAAGCCCTAATACTTCTTTTTGGTCCAATAAATTTTGCCTGTCTTCAACGATTTGCCGTATGGACAATCTTATATTGTCTTGAACCGACATAAGATTATTTATGTCGCCCATAAAATCCGAAAGTTTGGGGTTAGCCATAAGAATCTCGACTAAATTTTTACTGTCGTTTTCGTAAAGAGTTTGGAGAGTTTGGGAAAGGCTTTTTTTGTTTAAATCTATATCGCTTTCTGTTCGGACTATTTGGCTTTGCGTGTCGCCGATTTCAAAGTCAAGATTGCTCAAAGTCAAATTAACCGCTTTTATTTGAAGGTTAAGTTTGGAGATTTGGCTGTTTAATTTGTTTATTTCCGACTGCAAGCTCGTCCCCTGTTTTTTGTATTCATTTATTGTCGATTCGTATTGGGAAATTTGATTTTCAAAGTCGGTTAGCTGGGATTCCAAAATTTTTCTTTGCTCTTCGTTTTGGCTTTGAACCGCCTTAACATTTCCAAAAGTCGGCGCCATAGCCGAACCTAAAACGAAAAATATGGCGGTTAAAGAAATAAAAACCGTTTGAAGAATTTTTTTTAGGGGGATTACAAATGTAGTTTCGCGCCGCAAGTTAAGCCGCGAGGGCCTCCGGCGCCTTATGTCAATTATAAAATTTTTCATTATAACTGTCGTTATTTTTTCTCTTGTTCTTCTTCCGTTTTTTCAATTTTCTTTTCTTCGCCTTCAACTTTGACTTCTTCAACCGATGCCGGCTTTTCTTCAACGACTTCTTCAATAATTTCCGTTACGGTCACGATTACCGCTTCCGGTTCCGCCAAAATTTCAACGCCTTTAATCGGCTTTATGTCTTTAACGTGAATGCTTTCGCCTATTTCCGCCAAATTGCTAATATCTATTTCAATGTTGCGCGGCAAATCCGCCGGCAACGCGCGAACTTCCAATTCATGCATAGCCTTAATCAAAATTCCTTTCTTTTCTTTTACGGCTTGCGCTTCGCCGATAAATTCCAAAGGCGCCGAAACTTCAGTTTTTTCATCCATTCTCACGCGGTAAAAATCAATATGAGAAATTTTATTAGTTAACGCATCGGTAAAAATATCATTAACCAAAACCGGAATTTTTTCTCCATCAATGGACAAATTTACAATTGTGCTCTCGCCCGCTTCGTTAAAAATTTTATTAAAATCTTTTTCAGAAACGCTTAGGTGAATATTCTTAAATTCCTTGCCGTAAAGTTCGGCCGGAATAAAACCGCCGTCCCGCAACGTTTTAACCGCCTTGCCCATTATTTCTCTTTTTTGCGCCGTAAGCTCCATAAAATTAATCCTAAAATATTTTATCCGAATAATCCGAATTTATCCGAAATTTAACTAAAAATGTCTTTCGGATTTGTTCGGGTGTTTTGGATGCGTTTTTCGGATTGATTTATTATATCAACTTGTTAAACAATTGCAACCCCGTTAGAAACCTTGGCGAAAAAGAATTTTAGTCTATTCTTTAAATAACGTCTTCCCATACCCGATTTCAAATATTTTTCTCGCGCCCTAGCATCTTCCATACTCAAACTTATTTCACAATAAATAATCCTCCAAGGTAAGCCATGTTTTGTGGATTTATTTTTACCTGAATTATGACTTAAAATTCTTTTTCGCAAATCCTTAGTTGAGCCAATATACCACTTTTTCTGACTATTTTGTAAGACATAAACATACCACATAGCAGGTTTCTAACGGGGCAACCTTTTTAAATCTAAATTTTATTAAATAATCTTAATCTTGCCTCAACTACTTTCTCAATTTCTTCAACCGCTTTCGGCAATATTTTATATGGAACGATTTCTTCGGGATTTTGGGCTAAAGCCGCTTCCATTCCCTTGCGCCAAGCGACTCTCAATTCGGTGTTTATATGAATAACTGAAATTCCGGCATTAATCGCCGCCGAAAAATCTTCATCTTTTATTCCGGAACCGCCGTGCAACACCAATGGAATGCCCGCGAACTTCCTTATTTCTTTTATTCTTCCAATATCTAATTTCGGATTACCGTTAATTATTAAACCATGAATATTCCCTACTGCCGGCGCGAATAAATCAACGCCGGTTTCTTTAATAAATTGCTCTGCTTCATTCGGCTTCGTCAAATCCCCTTCTTTAATATTATCGACGTCGGACGTCAATAATATTGTTGAGCTTCCCTTGATGTTGCCAAGTTCAGCTTCAACTAAGATTTCCGGATTAAAATTTTTAACATATTCCACCACCTCTTTTGTTTTTTTAATATTTCCTTCCAAAGACAATTGACTGTTATCAAACATTACGGCGTCAAAGCCCGCCTCAATCGCTTCTTTTAATTTTTCCAAAGAATGAGTATGGTCGGCGTTTAAAAAAATCGGGTATCCATATTCTTCGCGCAAGCTTTTTACTAAAGCGACGATTTGCCTTACGCCTATGAAGTCCCACTCGCCTTCTGAAACGCCAATTATCACTGGAACGTTCAACTCCCGCGCCGCGGCAAAAACCGCTTTCAATCCAACAATGTCCGAAACGTTAAAATGCCCGATCGCCACCTTTTTTTCTTCAGCTTCTTTAATAAAATCAATAAGTTTTTTCATTTTTTTTGAATACTACGACTTTATAGCCGATAAAATTCCAAACCAAAGAAACTAAAGTCGCCGAAACCGCGCCGATGTTCGCCCATAATTCCGGAGATATTCCGGCTGGCGCGCCGAAAAAATTAACAACCAGAGATGCGGCGCCCAAATTGAATCCTAAACCAATAATACTCACGGCAAAAAATTGCGCGAATTCTTTCGCATTGGCTGAGTTTTGCGAACCGAAGGTCCAATATTTATTCCAAAAATAGCTGTTAACCGTGGCCACGGCAAAAGAAATCCCTTTGAAAAGCGAGTACTGGGAACCCACGGCAACTCCGGTAAAAAGAATTAAAATGTTTAAGACTCCCAAATCCAAAAAAGTGTTAAGGGCGCCTATCGCCAAAAACTTGGCTATCTGTAATAAAACGGGAATCCAACGCGCTAATATTGAGGCGACCCATAATGCGAAATTGGCAAAAATAAAAAAACCTAAAATAATCAAGATAGCTTTACCCGCGCTTACTCCCTCTGAAAATAATTTAATATTCTTTAAAATCGGCAGCGAAAATAATCCGAATAAAATTCCTATTATTGAAACCAGAAAATAATCTTTTTTTGTAACCACATCGGCAAACCCCGCTAATTATTTTTTTGTCGGCGGGATGATTAATTTTAAACTAAAATCCGGACAATCCGACGATTGTCATTAAAGCGACTAAACTGATTATGATAATTGTTATTATTTTTGTCTTTTTCATCGCTATTACCCGATCAACCGACCTTTTTAATTATTTCAACAACTTCTTTCAATTTTAGGCTCGCGCTTCCAACTAAAACGCCATCCACATCCCTATATTTTACAAAATCTGCAACGTTTTTCCCATCAACCGAACCGCCGTATATTACTTTGGTATTTTGTATTTTGTATTTAGTATCCAGTTTCTCCTTTATAAACTTTATAATTTCTAACGCGTTTTCGGGCTTGCAAGCCTTGCCCGCGCCAATTGCCCAAATCGGTTCGTAAGCAACGATTAAATTTCTTGATACTTGATACTTGATACTTGATACTCTGGCTAAATCTTTTTGTAATTGTCTCTTTATAAAATCTTTTACCGCCCTTATGCCGCGCTTGTGAATTATTAAATTTTCGCCAACGCACAAAATAACTTTTAACCCTGCCCTTAACCCTGCCAGAACTTTTTTGTTTATCATTCCGTCCATCTCGTCTAAATATTTCCGACGTTCTGAATGGCCAACGATAACGTATTCCACTCCTAAATTTTTCAACATTTCCGAAGAAATCTCGCCGGTATAAGCGCCTTGATTTTCCCAAAAAATGTCCTGCGCCCCCAACTTTAATGTTTTAATCTTTAAATTTTTCAATCTTTCAATATAAACAAACGGCGGGCAAACAACAATTTCGGATTTCGATTTGCCGACTTTTTCCCAATCCGCCAAAATCGGCGCGTTCATTTTTAAATTAAAAATTGCAAGTTTTTTGTTCATTTTTGTTATTTCTGAAATGAGACCAAATCCACCAGATAATTATCGCTAAAATCGCCGCCAATATCAAATAATCGAATTTTCTGAAATAAACTTCCAAGCTTTGCCAATTTTCACCCAAAATAAATCCCAGCCACGCCAAAAAGAACGACCAAATAAAAGAACCTGAAAAAGTCAGAACTGAAAATTTCCAAATTGATTTAACTCCCAAAACGCCGAGCGGGAAAGAAATAAAAGTCCGGACAATCGGCAAAACGCGGGAAATAAAAGCTGTCCAATCGCCGAAGAAAAACAGCCATTTTTTAGCCCTTTCAATATTTTTTGAATCCGCGTTTTTCAAAAAACCTTTTCTTGAAAGAAAACCAAGCCAATAAGAGAAAAGCGAGCCGAAAAGATTTCCCAACGCCCCCAAAAAAACAACCAGCCAAAAATTGAAAATTCCGCTCACCGCCAGAAAACCGGAAAAAGGCATAATTATTTCCGAGGAAATCGGCAAATTCATTGATTCCAAAAACATCAATAAAAAAACGCCCAGATAACCGGTATCGCGGACAATCAAAAGTATGAAATTTGATACTGTTTCTAAAATCGTGAAAATCATCTTAATATCTTTGCCGCTTTATCCGGGTCTACTACCGTAATCTCAATGCCCGTGCCAAGTTCAAATCCGGCCGAAACGCTGATTTTCGGCTGAATTTCAATATGCCAGTGATAATGCTTATAGTTTTTCTTGCCTAAAACCGGCGCGGTATGAATGAAAAAATTGTAATCGGGGTCGCCAAGTTTTTTTTCTATTTTCGCCAACGCTTTTTGAAGAGCCTCGACTATAAACTTCAAATCATTTTCCAGAGTTTCTTCAAAAAAGGGCAAATGTTTTTTGGGGAAAATCCGCAATTCAAACGGTTCACGCGAAACAAACGGAGCAAAAACAATCGCGCCCTTATTTTCAAAAATTATCCGGCGTTTTATTTTTTTCTCCCAATTAATCATTTCGCAATGGACGCATTTTTTATTTTTTTTGAAATAAGCCGAAGAACCCGAAATGGAATGTTGGACGTCCGGCGGGACAACCGGGATGGAAATCATTTGATAATGTGGATGATAAATGCTGGCGCCGGCTTTTGGGCCCCAATTGTGAAAAATTGAAATGTAAGTCGAACAATTGTCTTCCATTAATATTTTATATCTTTCTTTAAACGCTTTAAAAACCAAATTGGCGTCCAAACTTGAAAGATTTTGAAAATCTTTATCGTGGTCTCTGGTGATTATTATGTCGTGGCGGCCCACTCCCTCTATGGTTGAATACGGCCCGTTGCGAAAAGTTTTTGGGCAAATATTTTTAGGTGAAAAGGCCGGATTTCTATTCGGAATAACTTGGAGCGTCCAATCTTTTTCCCCTTCGTAAAGTAAAACCGGCTCGGCGTTTCCGCTCGCTTGCGAATTTTCAAAGGGACAAGTTTTAACCGGCGCCTTCAAACGCTTTTGTTTTTTTACAATATATTTTTTTGCCCGCCCCGGCGCGATAACTATCCAATCTCCCGAAACCGGGTCTTGTCTTAGTTCAGAATGATGCATTATTTGTTTTGCATTATTTCGCTTGATATTCGCTGTCTTTCGCTTCTATCCGTGATGGGTATAGAAGCGAAATATCGCGAAACAAAACGCGAAAATGTGCGAAATTTTATTTGCTAATTCTATTATTATAATACCAATTCATAATGTTTTTCGCCACCGGTACGGTATTCAAACTTCCTTCCGAAGCGTCTTCAACTAAAACCAAAATAGCGATTTGGGGATTGTCTGATGGCGCATAACCGACAAAAAACGCGTTTATTTTCTTATTATTTCCAATTTGCGCCGAACCGGTTTTAGCCGAAACCGCCATCGGCAAATCATTCAACATATAAGCCGTACCGTAAGACTTTTGAACCGCGTCCCTCATTCCTTTTTGAATTTCTTTAATAATGTCTATGTCTGAAGAATAATCATAAGAAACTTTCGGCTGATTTTCTTTCACAACACCGCCGTTTTCCGAAACTATTTTTTCCATAACCATTGGCTGATAAATTTTTCCTCCGTTGGCTATGGCGGAAATATAAGAAACAAGCTGAATGGGAGTTATTATAAGGTCCCCCTGGCCGATGGCGACGTTATAGGTGTCGCCTATTCTCCACGGCTGGCCGGCGCTGTCTTCTTTTTCCTGCGCGTCGGGCAAAAATCCTTCGTTTTCAAAAGGCAAATCTATTCCGGTTTCTTTCCCCAACCCGAATTTTTGCCAATATTCTTTCAGGCGCGCAATACCAAGCCCTTTAATTTTAATCGAGCCGTCAATCAAAGAAAGCTCGCTGTCCGGAAAACCGCCGCCGAGGGCGTAAAAATAAACGTTTGAAGAGCGCGCCAAAGCCGAATACATATCTACCCAGCCGTGCGCTTTCCAATCGAGGAAACGCGAAGGCTTATCGGGGAAATAAGGATTGGGGACATCTATGTGCCCGCGGGAAAAAATTTGTCTATCAGGACTAATAATATTTTCTTTAAGCGCCGCATATGCCACTAATGGCTTTATCGTGGAGCCGGGAGAATAAACTCCGGAAATGGCGCGGTTAAAAAGAGGTTTTAACGGATTTATTAAATCGCTTGAAGTAATTTTATTGTTATCAAAACTTGGCAAATTGACCAGAGTTAAGACTTCGCCGTTTTGGGGATTCATGGCTATACCGACTCCGGCCGGACTGCCCAAATTCACTAACGTCTGCTTAAGCTGGCTGTAAAAATAATTTTGTAAATCCGCGTCTATATTTAAATAAACCCGGTCGCCGGAAATTTGCTCTTTTAAAATTTTACCGTCAATAATTTCCCCTTTCGCATTTCTATAATTTATAATTTCTTCGTTTTTTCCCTGAAGATAATCATTATAATACGCTTCTATTCCGTTTTTACCGATAACATCATTGGAAGAAAGCGAAGAATCTCCGCTCAAATCGTTTTTATCCGCCAAGCCCGTATAGCCCAACACATGCGAAAACGCGCCGACTGCGGAATATTCCCTTTTAAAATCATCCTCAATTTCTATCGCCGGCGAATTAAGATTTTTTATTCCAATTATTTGGTCTATGCTTAATTGCCTGGCAACCATTAAAGAATTTTGCTTCTCCAAATTAACGTCTTTAAGAAGACCTTCTATTTGGCCTGCCGGCAAATTAAGAGTTTTTTCCAAATCGCCGGTTATTTTGTTTCGCGCGCCGGCATCCTTAAAAAATTCAATAAGATTCAAATTTGCTCTGAACGAGGGCGCGTTTTCAACCAAAGGCTTGCCGTTGCGGTCAAAAATTATTCCCCTTTGCGCCCGAACGATTTTTATCGTCCCGGCGTTCGCCGCGGCGCGCTGAGAATAAAAATCGTTTTTCCAAACCCCGAGGAAAAACATTCTGCCCAAAACAACCGCCATTATAACGGCAAAAAAAATCGCCACCATTTTAAAAGCCTTTTGCGAAAGCGGCGATTCCAAAATTTCCAAGTTTTCGGCTAAATCGTCGAGAATGGCTTCTTCAAGAAACAAATCTTTCTTTGACATAAATTATCCGAAACCCGAATTTATCCGAATAATCCGAAATTTATCCGAAAATCGCTTTAAATTATTTTCGGATTCTTTCGTATATTTCGGATGCATTTTCGGATTGACTAAAACTGCTTAATAAACCTCAAATCGCCGGAATTGAACAATCTGATGTCGGGAATTTTATATTTAATCATTGCCAAACGATTCAGCCCGAAGCCGAAAGCAAATCCTTGAATTTTATACGGGTTGTAGCCCACGGCGCGAAAAACTTCCGGGTGCACCATGCCGGCGCCGGCGACTTCCAATTCTTTATTCTGCCATTTCATATAAACATCTACCCCCGGCTCAACAAAGGGATAATAACTCGGCCTGAAATCAAATTTCACGTTCTCGCCGAAAAGCTTGGTTAAAAATTTCTCAATGATAAATTTAAAATTAGCCAAAGAAACGTCTTCCCCCACCATCAACCCTTCAACTTGGCCAAAAGTTGTTTCATGCGAAGCGTCTGTAGCCTCGTATCTGAAAGTTCTGCCCGGCACGATAATTTGAAATGGCGGCTGGCGCGTTTTCATATAATGGATTTGCATTGGAGAAGTGTGAGTCCTAAGCAAAAATCTGTTTTTTGCTAATTCAGAATTCTGAATTAAGAATTTAGAATTGCCCTTTTTTACTTCTGCGTTCTGCATTTTTAATTCTGAATTTTTTGGATTTTTAATCCAAAAGGTGTCCCACGCGTCTCTTGCCGGATGGTCTTTGGGAATGTTTAAAGCGTCAAAATTATAATAATCAGTTTCAACTTCCGGGCCTTCAACGGCGGAAAAATTCATTGAAAGGAAAATATCGCGGATTTCTTTTTCTATTTTATTTAGAGGATGAATGTGCCCGCCAATAATTTTTTTGCCTGGCTTGGTAATGTCAAATTCAGCTTTTAGCTTATAGCTTTTAGCTTTTAGCTTATCGGTTTTTTCTTTAAGTAATTCTTCCAATTCTTTTTTAAGTTGCTGGGCTTGGGGGCCGATTATCCGGCGTTCTTCAACCGCCAAGTCTTTAAGTGAACGCAAAATTTGCGTTAACTCGCCTTTCCGCCCAAGAAACTTTATTTCCAAGTTTTCCAGTTCTTTAGAATCTTTCGCTTTTTCTATTAACTCCAAAGCAAATTTTTTTATCTCTTCAATTTTCTCTTTCATGGTGCCGACGGCAGGAATCGAACCTGCGACGTTCGCTTTATGAGGGCGGCGTTCTACCACTGAACTACGTCGGCCACTTAACTTAAGTTTGTTGCGGGGGTCGGAATTGCACCGACGACCTTCAGGTTATGGGCCTGACGACCTACTACTGGTCCACCCCGCGATATTGCCAGAAGCCAATTTAATAATTATATTCACATTATTTAATAAATCAACTATTATATAGAATATGAATATCGCAATCTTGGGCTTTGGCCGCGAAGGGAAATCTACTTTAAAATTTCTTAAAAAGTCTCCGTCATTCAAAAACGCACAGATTTCTGTTTTAGATAAAAAAACGGGTAAGAATTATTTAAAAAAACTTTTAAATTTTGACTTTGTTTTCCGCTCGCCCGGCGTGCCTTATAACCTGCCGGAAATCCAAAAAGCGATAAAAAACGGCGTAAAATTTTCCAGCGCCACCGCTTTGTTTTTTGACGAAACTAAAAAACGAAAAAACGTAAAAATAATAGGAATTACCGGTACTAAGGGCAAGGGCACAACATCCACTTTGCTTTATAAAATACTTAAAGCATGCGGGAAACCCCGAACCAGAGCAAGCTCGCTACGGGGCAGGAATGTTTTGCTCGCCGGCAATATCGGAAAATCGCCGCTTGATTTAATTCCAAAACTCAAAAATAATTCTATTATTATTTTAGAATTATCCAGCTTCCAGCTTCAGGATTTGAAAAAATCGCCGGACATAGCGATTGTTTTAAATATTTTCCCAGACCATATGGATAGCCACAAAACTTTTAGCGAGTATATAAACGCTAAAAGTTCAATTTCCAAATTCCAATCTCCAAATTCCAAAGTTTTTTACGACGCAACTAACAAATATAGCAAGCTTGTTGCATTAAAAGGCAAAGGTAAAAAATTTCCAATTGATTCGCAACGCTTTCAATATGTTTCCAAAATGCCCGGCGAACACAATTTGAAAAACGCCGCGATGGCGGCAGCAGTCGCTCTATCTCTCGGCTGCCCGAAAGAAAAAATCGCTAAAACAATTAAAAACTTTAAAGGCAACGAGCATCGCTTGGAACTGATTCGTACTATCCGCGTCAATCCGCGCAGATATCCGCGTATATCCGCTTCTATAAAGTTCTACAATGATTCCGCTTCAACAAATCCGCAAACAACTATCGCGGCCGTAAACGCCTTTAAAGAACCGAAAATCGTAATTATGGGCGGAAAAGACAAAGGACTAGACTACTCACCGCTTGCCAAAGCGCTAAAAAATTCCAATACCAAATTAGTAATTCTTTTCGGAGAAAATAAAAATAAAATCAAACGGCAAATCGCAAAAAGCAAAGCGCAAATTGCTTTAGTAAAAGATTTAAAATCCGCTGTAAATCTTGCTTACAAAACCGCCAAATCCATGCTTCATGCTTCATGCTTCATGATTCATGTAATATTTTCCCCCGCCGCCGCCAGCTTTGATATGTTTAAGGATTACGCGGACAGAGGCAAAAAATTCAAGGAATTGGTGAAAAAATTAAGACACTGATACGTTTGAAAAATATTTCAAAATAAGCTAAGCTACGAATTAATGCGGGCGTAGAGGAGAGGCCGTCCTCGGCTCCCTGTCACGGAGCAAATCGCCGGTTCGAATCCGGTCGCCCGCGCACAAATTTTTCCTAAGAGCAAAGCGATTAGCTGAAAAATTTAGTGTCCCGCCAACGGCGGGGCGGAAACATCAAATGATTAAAATTTCTTACGACATATTAAAAGAACGGGGCTTTATAAATCAATCAACTGACGAAGCGGCTCTTAAAAAATTGCTTTCCAAGCAAAAGGTTAATTTTTATATCGGCTTTGACCCGACGGCTTCCAGCTTACACATTGGTAATTTAGTCGGACTAATGGCCGCGGCTAATCTTCAAAAACAAGGGCATAAGCCGATTATTTTGGTTGGCGGCGGGACAGGACTGGTTGGCGACCCGAGCGGTAAAGATAAAGCGCGCCCGATAATGAGCCGCCAGAAAATAAACAAAAACGCGCTGGCGCTTAAAAAGCAAATTTCAAAGATTATTGACTTTAAAAACAACCGAGCGCTTTTAACAAACAATGCCGACTGGCTGGCAAAACTTAATTACATTGAATTTCTCCGCGACTTCGGAACGCATTTCAGCGTTAACCGTCTGCTTAATTCCGAAGCGGTAAAAATCCGCATTGAAAAAGGTTTGTCGTTTCTGGAATTCAATTATCAGCTTTTGCAGGCGTATGATTTTTGGCATTTGTTTAAAACCAAAAAATGCGTTCTTCAACTCGGAGGCTCGGACCAGTGGGGCAACATTGTCGCCGGTATTGAGCTTGTCAGGCGGCTGGAAGAAAAAGAAGCTTACGGCATCACTATCCCCCTAATAACTACCAGCGACGGCAAAAAAATGGGTAAAACCGAAAAAGGCGCGGTCTGGCTGGACGCCAAACTGACGTCACCCTATGAATATTACCAATTTTGGATAAACACCGACGACGCCGACACGATAAAATTCCTTTTACTTTTCACTTTTCTTCCAATTGAAAAAGTTGAGAAATTGAAAAAGCTAAAAGGTTCCGAAATAAAAAAAACTAAGGGGGTTTTGGCGTTTGAGGCGACAAAAATTCTTCATGGCGAAAAAGAAGCGGAAAAAGCCGCCGAAGCGTCAGCCGCCCTTTTTGGAAATGAAAATAAAAAAAACAATTCCGTTCCGACAATCGCAATAAATAAAAATGAAACAAAGAATGGAATTCCTGTTTTTAAACTCTTTATCTTAGCGGGTTTGGCGAAATCATCAGGCGAAGCGCAAAGATTAATAAAACAAGGCGGCGGATACTTAAACGAAAAAAGATTGGACAGCCCCAATCTTTTAATAACCGAAAGTGATTTTAAAGCCTGCCCGCCGGGCAGGCGGGCCGGCGAAATTATGCTCCGAGCCGGCAAAAAGAAATATCAAAAAATAAAATTACGTTAGGCACAATTCTTTGCAGGCGTCTTTGTATATTTTAACTATAACTTCCGCCTCATTCAGAGAAACTAAAAATTCCGGTTCGGAAGCAATCCGGTCTTTTAATCTGCGCGCTTCTTTGATTTCTTCAACACTGATGTTGAAAAATCGGGTATGATTGGCGGCCTCAAGACGCTCATCAAAAGTTTTTCCGTTATAACCGGCAGTTTTAATAGTTTCGTCAAAAATCGCGTCCGCTTCAATAACCGCTAACCGCCACTGTTTTTTATCTTTTGATTCCAATCTTTTTTTAATTTGTTTCCATCCCCTTAAAGCGCGGCTGTGAGAAACATTCCTAAACCCAAAAATGTCGGTTAAATGGTCTATCGGACCGCTTACGATATCCGTATTTAAAAGAAAATAAACAATTAAAGCGATTAATCCCGCCGAAACAAGAAATGAGGTCAGTTGAAAAACCGCCAGATATTGGGCGAAAAACGCCATAAAACCGCTTAATATATTATTTATCACATCCATTTTTATTTATTATCTATTATTTTCTATTTATTATCTACCCCAGTTATTTTTTCATAAAATTTTCCCACTTCAAAAATATCGTTTTCGTGAAACGGCTTGGCAATAAGTTGAAAACCGACGGGAAGTTCAGATTTGAGATTTTTTACCGGAATGGACATTCCAGGCAAACCGGCTAAGTTAAGCGGAATCGTAAAAATATCCGACAAATACATTAAAAGCAGGTCTTCTGTTTTTTCGCCTATCTCGAAAGCCGGAGTGGGAGAAACAGGAGTTAAAATCAAATCAACTTCTTTAAACGCTTTTTCAAAGTCTTCTTTAATCAATCTTCTCACTTTTTGCGCTTTGGCATAATAAGCGTCGTAATAACCTGAAGAAAGCACAAACGCGCCGAGCATAATTCTTCTTTTCGCCTCATCGCCGAATCCTTCGCCCCGAGTTTTGAAATAAATGTCCTTTAAACTTGAAGCTTTAAACTTGGAACTTGAAGCTCGAGAATAACGAATACCGTCAAATCTTGCCAGATTCGCGCTTACTTCCGCGGGCATTATTATGTAATAACAGGACAAAGCGTATTTTGTATGCGGCAAACTGATTTCCTTAAATTCTATTTTTAAAGATTTCAGCGACTTTATAACTTCTTGCATTGCCAAAACGACTTCCTTGCTCATCCCGCCGACCCGCCCGCCATCGACTTCGTCGAAAGCGAAGTCGGGCGTGGCAAAATATTCTTTTGGCAAACCGATAGTTAAACTTTTCAAATCTTGAAACTTGAAACTTGAAACTTGAAACTTACTTGATTCAACGCTTGTTGAATCAAGGGAGTCTTTTCCTTTTATGGCGTTAAATAAAATTTCCGCGTCTTCAACGGTTTTTGTTAAAGGCCCTATTTGGTCCAAGCTTGAAGCCATCGCTATGAGGCCATATCGTGAAACCGCGCCGTAGGTCGGCTTTAGCCCTACTATCCCGCAAAACCCGGCCGGTTGGCGGATTGAACCGCCGGTATCCGAGCCAAGCGCCGCCACGCACATATCGGCCGCCACAGCCGCGGCCGAGCCTCCCGAAGAACCGCCCGGCACCCTTTCTAAATCTCTTGGATTTTTAGTTGTTTTAAAAGCGGAATTTTCCGTGGAAGAACCCATCGCGAATTCATCCATATTGGTTTTACCCAAAAAAATCGCGCCCGCTTGTTTTAATTTTTTAATAACCGTAGCGTCATAGCTGGCCCGGTAATTTTCTAAAATTTTGGAACCTGAAGCGCACAATTCACCTTCAATCAAAATATTATCTTTTATCGCTAAAGGCGCCCCGGCTAAAATGTTTAATTCTTTGCCTTTCGTAATTTCTACGTCAACTTTATTCGCCCGCTCCAAGGCCGAATTTTTTGACAAACGCAAATAAGCATCAACGTTTTTATCTTCTTCTTCAATGTAGCCGAAAAACTCTTTTGTAATTTCAAAAGCCGAAAATTTCTTATTCCTTAGCCCTTCAGCAAATTTTTTTATAGTTAAATTTTTTAAACTCATAATTTACTCAAATACCGGAGGTACTTTTAAAAAGTCTCCTTCTTTTTCAGGAAACGCTTTTGTTAGATTGGAGCTTGAAACTTGCCTGCCCGCCAAAGCTTTAGCGTCGGCGGGAAGCTTAAAACCTTCATCGTTTCGAAAAACATTAGTCTCTATAGTTCCTCCGGCAAGCGGCTCGACGTCTTCGGTATCAACTTCTTTAAGTTCGTCAAAATGCCCCAAAATATTTTGGAGGTCGCCCAACATTTTCTCCTCGTGTTTTTTATCCAATTCAATCCTGCCAAGCCCGGCGAGATATTCAAGAGTTTTTTTGTTGATTAAATCAGGCATAATTTATATTATTCATTAACTATTAACATACCTACCTGACCCTTTTTTGGGCGGTTAATAATTTCTTCTGGCACTTCCATTTTTTTAGCTATTTCTCTTAGTGGAATTTTGCCGATGTTTTCGCTTTGGGAAATACGGTCTCCTATAGGAATTTCAGATATAGTATTTATAATCTCCTTGTTTAAATATGGGAAAATTAAGTTGATATTGAAACCTGAAGCGGTGCCCGTAAGCGGAATTAAATGCTTGGGAATCAATTTTTGCCAAAATTCGTTAAAGACTTTTTTTTGTTCCTCCTTTTCCGGCGATTTTCGATGCTGCCAATAACCACCCATTAACTCATCTATGCCATCATGCACAATAACGGTTTTTGGCCTATCGGGATTCTCGGCAATTTTTTTATATAAAAGATAAACATCAAGGTCTCCCGCCTTAATTACTTCATTTAAATCTTTTTCGGGAAATTTTTCGTGATATTCCATCAATGCCATATTAATTTCTTCCGGTGTAGGGATTATTTCACATTGTTGAGACTCAAATTTTTCAGCCGCCAAACGAGCATATTTGACATCGGGATGGTCTTCGCTGCCGCCCATAGCAAAAGTGATAATCTCATTATTTGGAAAATTCTTTCTTAAAAACGCCAAGGCTAATGTTGAGTCCAGCCCGCCAGAAAGAGTGGTAAAAATTTTACCGTCATTATCTTTGAGTGATCTCTCTCCTGCTTTTTCCAACGAATCCGACAATGATAATTCCAGACCGTCTAATGACCATTCTTTGTTTTCTTTTTCCGACACAACGCTCGATTCTCTCACTAATTCAAAAAGCCCTTCGTACCCTTTTTCTAATTTACTTTCTTGTTCAACTCCAAATTCGGAATTTTCAGGTGATTTCATAAATTTTTTTGCCCTTAATTACTCTTTTAATTATTTTATATACTCTGTTTGCATGATCATACAACTTTCCCTTAAATTCATCGTCTAAACAATGATAGATTTTGTCGGAAAATATCTTGTGAACTATACCATATTTCCTGCCTTTTTTATTAACTTTTTCAAAAAGAAAACAATGGTGCAATTCATGGCGTGCTCCATTTTTTGAACAGAAATGGTGCATATGATGAATTTTATAAAGCCATTCTTGCGCCTTTTTTTCCTTGCCCCCAAGCCATTTGTTCTGCTCGCTTTCTGTCTTAATTAAATGATGCATATAAATAAAATCATATTATCTTTTCCGGATTTTGTCTATTTGATAATTTTTGCCTATTTTTTGCCCTCATTTTGCCCCGCAGTGAGCCGAGCGCGGCAACGCTATATAGATATTAGTAAAAATTAAGTTAAGGCAGAAGCGTTGCGGAAAGCGATGCGCTCGGCTCACTGACGGGGTTTGTAAATATCGTAAATTTCCTGGACCGTTGTCGCTTCTTCCGCAGATTTATCTTTTCTCCACCTTAAAAACCTTGGAAATCTTAAGGCTAATCCTCCCTGCCTACCGGCAGGCAGGCCGGTTTTTATCTTATCTTCCGCGACTGTATGCGTCGGGCTAACGGTTATTTCCGCTCCGGAAATCTCCAGCACGATTTTCGGTTCAAACCAAACATCCATATTCATTCCGGTTTCCAATAATTTTGATTTTTCTTTCAATTTGTATTTATCAAGTATTTTAGGCAATTGCGCCAATGTTTCGTCGGTAAAACCCGTGCCTATTTTGGTGAAAGAATAGTATTTGTTTTTTTTAGGATTATATGCCGCCGCCAGTAAAGAACCGTAGGTTTTTGCCCTGCGGCCGGCGCCATAAAGCGCCCCAACCACCGCCAAATCAAATGTATCCACAATTTCTTTTTGATAATCTTTTTTGAATTTAATCCAAAGCCAGCCGCGCGAGCCCGCCTGATAAATTCCTGAATAATCTTTTATCATTATTCCCTCATTCCCCATTTTAATGGAATCTTCAAAACGTTTTTTTATTTCCGCCAAATCGTCCGTTACCGCGCCTTCGGCGAACTCTATTATTTTTGATTTCGCAAGAGAATTTTTAAGAGCGGTTTTTCTTTGTTCTAAGGATTTACCCAAAAAATTATGCCCGTCCAGATAAAGCAAGTCAAAAAGAAAATATTTTACCGGAATTTTTTTTATGTATTCTTCAATGCCATGCTTCCGGCGGCGCGACATTAAAATCTGAAAAGGAACTTGTTTCCCGGTTTTCTCGTCAAACGGCACAACCTCACCCTCCACAATTGCTTCTTTACCTTTAAAAGATTTCTTTAAAGCGCCTATCACGTCGGGATACTGATGAGTGACATTTTCCTGTCTGCGGGAAAAAAGTACAACATTCGTATTGTCTGTATCGGTCTGCGTTTGTCCGCGTATAGTCCGCGTCGGTCTGCGCTTATTAAGAATGTGCGCCTGGATTCTTTCACCGTCATATTTATCCTCAACCAAAACCTCACCCGGAATGTGGTTGTGAACTTCTTTAAGCTCTTCAATTCTGCTTGAAAGCATCATTCTTATAGGTACGCCCACTTTCGGCTCTATATCCCCTATTTTCCCAAATCCGTTTTTTGAAACTGCGTAAGCCACTTCGCCCAAATCGGAGATAACGTTAAAAGCGTATTCCAAAACCGCTTTGTTTTTTTTACTTGCCTGCCAAAGCCCTGCCTGTCCGGTAGGCAGGTCCTGCGAAGGCAGGTTGCCCGAAAACGCTTTCGCCAAGCCGTACAGAAAAGTCATTTCGCCCACGCCCAAACGCAAAGTTCCCAAGATAGTCCGAACAATATATCTCGCTTCTTCTCCCGAGACTTTTGAAATCAAATCCGCCAGATAATTAACTTTCTTTTCCTGCGAGCCCGCGCCGCCGAAATTCGCAATTTCAATAAGCTTTTCAAAAACCTCTTTTATGATTAAACCCTGCCTACCGGCAGGCAAGCCCTTTTTTTTGTCTCCAATCTTCAAAATTTCAACTACCAAGCCCAAATCCCCCGCCTTATTAAACAAACTCTCAATTTTTTCATTTGTTGAATTTTGCGCGAGCGCTATCGCGCGAATAACCATTTTATCCGCCAAACCGATTTCCAAGCCTTCATAAGGCGGGGTCAGTTCACCCCGCAACAAATAAGCCGAAATTTTGGCTTCTTCCGGAGAAATTTTGGGGAAAAAATCCGCCAGAATATCAATCATCGCCAGGCTTGAAGCAGTCTTTTCCAGTCTAGCGAAAACCTCGGCGAGTTTTGAAAATTTTGTTTGAATCATTGCAGTATTCTATTCTACGGGGTCTGACCCCGTAGTTTAGTCCTAAATCAAAAGTCAACTATGAAAGTTTAACTTCCATAGGGCACTATAAGGCACAAAACAGATTTTTAACGCTATCTTGGTATGATTTCTCTTAATTTTAGAAGAAAGCCGACATTAACAGTGACAGGAAAAGTTTCTGAACCGCTAGGTCCAGAGCAAGTTAAGGTATAGGTGGTAGTTTTGGCGGGTCTGACCGATTTGGCGCCAGAGACATTGTTAACAGAGCCAATGTTTTGGTCAATGGAGCAGGAATCAGCGTATTGGCAAGACCAGG
>Ga0210051_1001821_pt1 | contig 21546 bp, 23 predicted proteins | sample CryGey092014_all_FD_185464 | JGI IMG/M metagenome (GOLD analysis project Ga0210051, IMG submission 185464) | Groundwater microbial communities from aquifer - Crystal Geyser CG23_combo_of_CG06-09_8/20/14_all (SPAdes) (version 2) | ecosystem: Environmental > Aquatic > Deep subsurface > Groundwater... | reverse complement strand
TGTTAAGCACAACCTCGAAATAATAAGAAGACTAAATGAATTTAAATCTCTTGGACGGCCGCTTCTCATTGGCCCGTCAAGAAAATCTTTTATAGGAAAAGTGCTCAATCTCGATGTTTCGCAGAGACTTGAAGGGACTGCAGCTGCTGTTGCGGTTTGTGTCTGGAACGGAGCAAATATAATACGGGTACATGATGTAAAAGAAATGAAAAGAGTGGTGGATGTAACTTGGGAAATTTATTCAGAGTGATAACTTTTTTTGATATTCTGGACATAGTAATTGTGTCCTATCTTTTTTATCAATTTCTTCTGCTCATAAAAGGCACTCGTTCTATGCAATTGCTGGCAGGATTGGGGATATTGATAATCGCTACACTTGTTGCCCACTATATAAAACTTGAGACAATTTCCTGGATGCTAACAAAATTCTGGACAATCGGAGTTGTAGCACTTCTGATTGTATTTCAACCCGAGGTTCGTCAGGCTCTCGTTAGAATGGGACAGCGTCCATTCCTGCGTTCTTTTCTTCTTGAGGGAAAATTCATTAATGAAGTGGTGCAGTCTGTGCTTTCACTTGCAAGGGCTAAATTCGGAGCAATTATTGTTTTTGAGCGTAACACTGGTTTGCAGGATTATGTGAAAACAGGCGTCGGACTTGATAGCGAATATACCACCGAGTTAATCAGTACCATTTTTAGTCCAAACACTCCTCTTCACGATGGCGCGGCAATAGTCAGGAGCAACAGAATTGTGGCAGCAGGTTGTCTTTTGCCGCTGACAGACAAGACCGATTTAAGCAGGATTTACGGGACGCGCCATCGGGCCGGTATCGGGTTAAGTGAAGAGTCCGATGCACTTATAATTGTTGTTTCTGAGGAGACAGGAAATATTTCTATGATTGTTAATGGAAAAATCACGCCAGACTTAGATGAAGAATCATTGAAGGAAATTTTGTAGAAAAGGGGACATAGCCTGTCCCCTTTTTGAGGGTTTATGGGAAAAGGGATTTTTAAGAATTTCTGGATTAAGTTAATTTCTATTGCTATTGCCATAGTCTTATGGTTTTTTGTGAATGGTGAAAAGCCAAGAAATATTACTTTCAATATTCCGCTCACTCCTTCTGCGATTCCATCAGGAATGGTTGTTAAAGAGATTTTTCCTAACAAGGTTAATGTTACTCTGCGTGGCAAATTTGGCCTGATTCTTGCTCAAAACCCAAAGATGATAAAGTTGAATTTACCTCTCACCAGGATTTCCAATATAACCAAAATTGATACAGAAGTTTACTGTGAAATTTCTACTTCTGATATATTTGTCCCGCCAGGCATAGAGGTGGTAAAGGTAGAACCTAACAGGTGTCAGGTCTTGATAAAAAAAGGGGACGCTTCTACTTTTTATTAATGGCAAGGAGAAATTAAAGTAGAAGCGTCCCCTTTTTCTGAAGCGAGGAACTTATGCCAGGACTTTCAGTTAATATTGACCATATAGCAACTATTCGTGAGGCGAGAGGAACTGTTGAGCCTGACCCGCTTGAGGCAGGATTGATTGTGCAGAAGTGTGGTGCACAGGGGGTAACTGTGCATCTGCGAGGAGATCGGAGGCATATCCAGGATGAAGATGTTCACAATCTAAGGAAGAAATTGAGGATAAAATTAAATCTTGAAATGGCTGCGACAAAAAAAATGTTAAATTTTGCGACAAAAATTAAACCTGACCTTGTAACATTGGTACCAGAGAAAAAGAAGGAATTGACTACCGAAGGGGGGCTGGATGTAAAAAGTGAGAAAAATGCACTCATTCCGTTTGTTAAAAAGTTAAAGAAAAAAGGAATAACCGTTAGTATATTTGTCAATCCAGATAAAGGACAGATTAGAGCTGCAAAAGAAGTTGGAGCCGATTTTGTAGAGATTCATACAGGAGTCTATGCTGAAAAATTTTTGGGAAAATTGTGCGATAAATCGCACCGTTACAAAATAAATATACGAAAAGAAATGTGGAGGATAAAAAAAGCAGTGAGATTTGCAAGTAGATTGAAACTCAGAGTAAATACCGGGCACGGTTTAACATATAAGAATGTAGTGCCGATTGCAAAGATTCCAGGTATTGAAGAGATAAGTATCGGACATAGCATTATTTCCAGGGCAGTTTTTGTTGGCCTGGAACAGGCAGTAAAGGAGATGGTGGAATTATGTATATTTTGAAATGGTTGCAAAAATGTTTTAATAATTTCTTAATCTGGTGCAGGGAAAATTCTGTGTCTGTCAGGTGGTTAATTGCAGCAACCAGTTTTATCTTCATTTTTATTTTGCTCTCTTCTCCTTTTATTGTTCAGCGGATAAAAATAGATAATTTGAAAGTGGGAGAAATATGTCAGGAAGACATAATTTCTTCTAAATTCATCACTCATACTTTTGAAGACGGAAACACCGTAATTTTAAAAAAAGGTCAGGTAATTATAAGAAAGGGTGAAGAAATTACTGCGGATAAACTGAAAAAGATAGAGGTTTTCTATTCTTCAGAGCAGGGTTTTGTTCTTTCCGCTCTCTTTGGTATGGGTTTAATGAGTATTGCTTTTCTTCTGATGATTGTCTTTTATTTATATGTTTACAAGAGAACAATATTTAATAATAATAAGTTATTATTTCTGATAAGTTTAATTATAATTGTAACACTCGGGGTATCACGGTTGATTTCTTCGCTTGGCGCAATCTCTAATTTTCTCATACCTGTTGCCTTTGCTTCAATAACACTGGCAATCCTCGTGGATTCTTCCACTTCATTTATAATTACTGTGATATTAAGTGTTATGGCAGGTATAGTTTGCAAATTTGATATGAATGTTACATTTGTGATGTTGAGCGGTGGACTGGTAGGCATCTATGGTGCGACAAAAGTTAAAAGGAGGATTGACCTTACAAAAGTTGGGCTCTATGTTGGAGGAATGAATTTTCTTGTAATTACGGCAGTTGGCCTGGTTGGCCGGTTGTCTTTCAACAGGATAATAATCGAGGGATTGTGGGGTGCTGGCAACGGATTGATATTTTCAGTTTCACTGGTTATGGGAACCCTTCTTTATTTCGAAAGTATGTTCGGGATTACAACAAATTTTAAACTTATGGAATTAAGTGACCTCAACCTCGATTTACTGAAAAACTTATTTCTGAAGGCGTCAGGCACATACCAGCACAGTCTTTTAGTCAGCGAACTTGCTGAAAAAGCCGCAGAAGAAGTTGGAGCGAACTCACTTCTAACAAAAGTCGGTGGTTATTATCATGACATAGGCAAGATGGAAAATCCCACATATTTTATTGAAAACCAGATGCCTGGAGTGAATACCCATAATGGTATAAACCCCGAGATAAGCAACTCAATACTTAATGCCCACATAAAAGATGGAGTGGAAATTGCAAAAAGGTATCATCTCCCTCCAGAAGTTATTGATATAATTGAGCAGCATCACGGAACAAGTTCAAAGATGTATTTCATGTCTAAAGAGAATTCTCAGGAATTTCGCTATCCAGGACCAAAACCGCAGACTAAAGAGGCAGCACTGGTGATGCTTGCTGATTCAGTTGAAGCTGCTACAAGAGCTTCTTCAAACAAGAATTTTCAAGCTATGGAAAAGAAAGTGAAAACAATAATAAACAATTATCTAACTGACCTTCAATTGGAGGAATGCCCACTGACACTGCGCGACCTTACAAAGATTGGAAATTCATTCATCAAGGTTCTGAGCGGTATTTATCATTTCAGAATTGAGTATCCAGAGAATAACATCAACCATAACCAGAAAAATACAGAATAAGTATGGAAATAAACGTAAGCAATTATCAAAAGAAAATAAAAATAAGTAAAAAATGGGTGAAGAAAGTCGCCATATCGGTTCTTAAAAAAACAGGAATCAAGGGAGAATTGAGTATAATTCTGGTGGACAATAAGGACATTAAAAAGCTCAATCACAAATACCGCCATAAAAACCGTGCTACAGACGTCTTGTCGTTTTCCCAGGAAAAAGAAGAAAAAGTAGCCTGTCCCCTTTTTCTGCTTGGGGATGTTGTAATTTCGGTTGAAAGGGCAAAGTCTCAAGCCAGAGAATACGGCCATACTTTTAAGGACGAGATGCGCATACTTATTAGACACGGAATTCTACATTTATTAGGTTATACCCATAAACAGATGGGAAAAAATGAGGGAGATTAAAATGGCGCTGGTCTTGCGAACCGTAGGTGAGTCCGCCTTGGGTGGAAAAACCAGAATCGACGACTCAAGTAAGTGCTATGGAATTTTGTGGAAAAGTTTTATCGTTAAATATCTGCATTTATATAGAGCGTCATAAATAATTACGTATTGTAGTGGTCGAGATTGCTCGACTTGTAGTGGTCGAGCTTGCTCGACTTGTAGTGGTCGAGCTTGCTCGACTTCTGGCAGAGTAAACTCTGCACTTCCAGAGTGCCTACTTTTGGCCACTACAGTTCGAATGTGCAAATATTTAAGACGTTACATATAATAGGAGTTGTAAAATGAGCACTTCACATAAAATCATTATCGGGGATTCAAGACAGATGAAGGAAGCGCCGAATGAATCAGTCCATCTTATTATTACTTCTCCGCCGTACTGGCAATTAAAGGATTATGGAAATGGGAAACAGATAGGCTTCAACGATACCTATGAAGAATACATTAATAATCTTAATTTAGTGTGGAATGAGTGCCACAGGATTTTACATAAGGGTTGCCGATTATGTATTAACATTGGCGATCAATTTGCCCGCTCAGTTTATTATGGGAGATACAAAATTATTCCGATAAGAACAGAAATAATAAAGTTCTGTGAGAGTGCGAGTTTTGATTATATGGGAGCAATAATCTGGCAAAAGGTTACCACCTGCCATACAACGGGTGGAGCAACAGTGATGGGTTCTTTTCCGTATCCGAGAAGTGGAATTATTAAACTTGATTATGAGTTTATTTTGATTTTTAAAAAATATGGAGATTCTCCTAAGGTAAGTAAAGAAATCAAAGAACAATCAAAATTGACCCAAGAAGAATGGAATAAATATTTTACCGGACACTGGAATTTCCCAGGTGAAAAGCAGAATAAACATTTGGCAATGTTTCCTGAGGAATTGCCGAAGCGTCTTATTAAAATGTTCAGTTTCGTTGGAGATACAGTGCTTGACCCATTTCTCGGAAGCGGAACAACTTCTTTGGCCGCTAAAAGTCTAAAGAGGAATTCTATTGGATATGAAATAAGTGAAGAGTTTTTGCCAATTATAAAGGAAAAAGTGGAAACAAAACAAAAAACTCTTTTTCAGGATATAAATATTGAAATAATCAAACAAGAAAAGTCATGGATAGATTTTAGTGAAGAAATTAAAAAACTACCTTATATTTTCAATGACCCGATAAAATTTGACAAAAAAATTGACCCCAGAAAATTGAGGTTTGGTTCAAAGATAGATAATTCTCATTACGAAAAAGAAAAATATCACAAGGTAAAAGAAATAATTTCTCCAGAGATATTGATTTTAGATGATGGGCTAAAAATCCGGTTATTGGGTGTTAAGGAGAAACCAGAAAAAACCGAAGAAGCGATTCATTTTTTAGAAGAAAAAACCCGTGGACAAAAGGTATTTTTAAAATTTGATAATAAAAAGTATGATGAAAGCAATAATTTGCTTTGTTATCTTTATCTATGGAATAAAACTTTTTTAAACGCACATCTAATCAAAAATGGTCTGGCTTATGCAGACAATACTTTTGATTACAAATTATGGACAATTGCAAAAGATTTTGGGTGTTAAAGTAGAACCAGCACCTGATGAATGGGATAGAGGGTATAATGTAGATTTTTTTATCAAGGTGAAAGACAAATATATCGGACTTCAGATTAAACCAGCGGGGCATGCTTACATCACACAAATTATTAATGAGTTAAAATTTCAGAAAAATACACACGAAAAATTTACTGCCAAATATGGTGGTAAAATCTTCTATATAATTTCAGTCAAAGAAGGGAAAAATAAAATTATTCACAATTCTGAAACTATTGAAGAAATTAAAAAAGAAATTGAAAGATTAAGCAAAGTATGATTCGTTAAATCAAATATTCGGAGAGGTGGCCGAGTGGCTGATGGCGCTGGTCTTGAAAACCAGTATTCAGCCAATAGAGGAAGAGCATGAACGGAAAAAGAACCATGCGGGACAGTTTTGATGCTGCTATCAGAGGGTTAGTAGAAGTATTGCAGACTCAGAGGAATATGAAATTTCACTTCCTTGCAGCAATCGCGATACTTATTATAAGTCTATTCCTCAATTTGACCAAAATTGAATTAATTGTGCTGGCGTTTGCAATAGTACTGGTTTTGATTACAGAGATCATTAATACAATTGTAGAATTTATTACTGACCTTTTCTCTCCTGAATTTAGTGATATAGCTGGTATGGTAAAAGACATATCTGCAGGGGCAGTTTTGCTTTCAGCTATAAATGCCGCAGTCACCGGTTATCTTCTTTTTTTTACACGACTCATCCCGAAATTTCCCACAATAGTATTCAAGGTGCAGCAGGCTCCACCACACCTTACTTTTATAGCAATTGTTTTAGTAGTATTTCTTGTGCTTATTGCCAAAGCGCGCGCCTACCACAGTGGTAAATTATCATTTCTTCGTGGCGGAATGCCCAGTGGTCATTCTGCAGTGGCATTTGCCTGCCTGGCTGTGGTAGTTTTTATGTCCGGGGATTTATTGATTTCAACTTTAACTTTCTTCTTGAGTTTTTTAGTTAGTTTGAGCAGAATAAGAGAAAAAGTCCACAATGTGAAGGAAGTAGTTGTCGGGGCAGTACTGGGTTTTTTGGTTACAATTTCCATATTCCAGTTATTCAGTTAAAAATATGTTTATTAAATTTATCATTTTATTTTTTCTTCTTTTACTTTCCGCTTTTTTTAATATGGCTGAAATAACTCTGACATCGCTTGACAAGTGGAAATTGGAGAAATTGATAAAAAAGAGAGAAGAGGAGTGGGCTGATGAGGTAAGTCGTCTTCTTACCACAGTGCTTGTGGGAACAGATATTGCCAACCTCTCAGCGTCCGCGATCGCTTCCACTATTGCCCTCGATATTTTTGGAAATAAAGGCATAGCTATTGCAACAGGAATAATGATTTTCGTAATCCTTTTCTTTTGTGAGATTACACCAAAGATTTTTAGCAAACAGCATGCGAAGACGATGTCTCCATTCATTATCAAGGTGCTTATGTTATTTGACAAGTTGTTTTACCCGGTTACAAGGTTATTTGTTCTCTTTGCGAATTTTCTGATTTTTCTTTTCAGGGGAGAAAGCGTGAAGAGCGTTCCTTTTATCACAGAGGAGGAGTTGAGAAGTCTTGTGGATATCGGGGAGAAAGAAGGAGTTCTGGAAAAAGATGAGAGGGAGATGATACACAGTGTTTTTGAATTTGGAGATGTGAAAGTTTCCCAAATTATGAAACCTTTAGAGACAATTGTAGCAGTCAAGGAAGAGATGCAGTTGAACGAAATACTTAACATAGCAGTAGAATCCGGTTATTCCAGAATTCCTGTTTATCGGGAGGACCTTAACCACATTACCGGTATAATCTATACAAAGGATATCCTTAACCTCTGGAAGAACAAAACCCTTATAAAATTACAGGATATCATTCGTGAACCTTATTTTGTTATGGAATCAATGAAGGTGAAGGACCTCCTCAAACAATTTCAAAGTCGCAAATTGCATATCGGACTGGTTATTGATGAGAATAATATAACAAAGGGATTGGTGACATTAGAGGATGTCGTTGAGGAAATTGTTGGTGAAATTCATGATGAGTACGATATAGAGTAATATGTTATACAAAGTGAGGGCAATTGTTTTAGGAGGAAAGGATATTGGCGAGGCAGATAAGCTTATGACATTATACTCAGAGGAAAGAGGTAAGATAAAGGCGATTGCAAAGGGTGTCCGCAAAACCAGGAGCAAATTTGGTTCAAGTTTAGAGCTCTTTACGCTCTCAAGTTTGTTGATATATTCTAAAAATAATTCAAGCAGGCAATCGTACCCTCATGCACCCACTTTAGATATCATAAGCGATGCTCAAATTCAGAATTCGTTTAGAAATCTGCGGGAAAACCTTGTTGAATTTGCTTATGGGAATTTTTTAGTCGAGTTAGTAAACAGGATGACTGGCGAGGAAGAGGATGATGGACACAGAATATTTCATTTGTTAAGAGAGTTCCTGAGCTCTGGCAGAGAGCTAAAGAATACCAATGTTTTAATTTACGGGTTTACCCTGCGCTTTTTTAATATTCTTGGATATAATCCCCAGATTGAGAAATGTGTCCTCTGCTCAAATGAAATAAAGGTGGGGAAAGGATATAATTTTAGTGTCAATCAGGGAGGAATTCTCTGTAATAATTGTAAAAATGGAAAGACGGGCGTACTACCTGTTTCAGCTTCTTCTTTACAATATCTTAGGCAATTGATGAGAATAGAGCCGCGCTCCCTTAGAAATTTAAGAATCTCACTATATTGCGAGAGGGAATTAGAAGACATTGTGCAGGATTATCTCAACTTTTATCTTGAAAGAGACATGGAATCACTTTCTTTCCTATCTCAGGTGTCAGGTCTTGACAAATCAGGACTAAAGTCCTGAGTTACATGTCAAGACCTGACACCTCCCATGGAGGTCCGATGCCGTATTTAATGGGTATTGATATAGGAACTACCAGTGCAAGAGCAATTATTATTGATGAAAGTGGAAAATTGGTTGGTGCGGGAGTTAGTGAATACCCACTTTATCATCCCCAACCTCTGTTCGTGGAACAGGAGCCTCTGGACTGGTGGGAAGGCACAAAGAAAGCCATTGGTGAGGCATTGAAAAATGCCAATGTCCAGTCCCATGAGATTGGCGGAATAGGTATATCCGGTCAGATGCACAGTCTTGTTCTTCTTGATAATCATTGCAAAGTTTTGAGAAGAAGTATCCTGTGGTGCGACCAGAGGACGGTGAAACAATGTGAATATATTATGCGCAAAACTAAGCAGACTCTTGTCCAATCAACAGGTAATCCGGCGCTCACCGGTTTTACCCTCCCGAAAATTATATGGGTTATGCAGGAAGAGCCAGAGATTTATGAAAAAGTTCATAAAATGCTTTTACCAAAAGATTATATCCGATTCAAGTTGACAGGGGAATTTGCAACCGAGGTCTCAGATGCGTCAGGAACTCTTATGCTCGATGTGAAGAAGAGAAAATGGTCTGAGGAAATACTCTCTGCTTTCAGGATAAAAAAAGAAAATTTGCCAGTGGTTTATGAATCACCGCAGATTACTGGAAAAATAACATCAGAATCTGCAAAAGAAACAGGTTTAAAAGAAGGAATTCCTGTTGTGGGCGGCGCAGGTGACCAGGCAGCAGGTGGAGTTGGAAACGGAATAATCAAAGAAGGTTTGCTTTCTTCCACTATCGGTACATCAGGAGTTGTTTTTGCATCCCTTGACGATGTCAAAGTTGATCCTTTTTTGAGAACTCATACTTTCTGCCATGCTATACCGGGAAAATGGCATATAATGGGTGTAATGCTATGCGCAGGTGTGAGTCTTAAATGGTTCAGGGATACTTTTGGGATGGAAGAGGTGAATGTTGGTAAAATGACCGGGCAGGATCCATATGAGATTTTGACCATGGAAGCATCTCAGGTTAAACCCTGCTCTGAAGGACTTATCTTTCTTCCCTATCTGATGGGTGAGCGTACTCCATATCCTGACCCTTATGCAAAGGGTGTATTTTTTGGATTGACACCCCGTCATACAAAAGCACATTTAGTTCGTGCTGTGATGGAAGGAGTGGCATTTGGTTTGAGGGATTCTCTTGAAATTATCAAGAAACTTCGTATAAAAATTGAAGAAATCAGGGCATCTGGTGGAGGAGCCAGAAGCACATTGTGGCGTCAGATTCAGGCGGACATTAACAATGCTCCAATGTCAACAATTAGCATAAAAGAAGGCCCGGCATTTGGTGTTGCATTGCTTGCAGGGGTGGGTACTGGTATTTATAAAAATGTGGAGGAAGCATGTGATAACACAATTCATGTGACTTCTGTGACTGAGCCGATAAAAGAAAATGTTAAAAGGTATGAAGAATATTACAGAATTTATCGCTCACTTTACCAGAAGTTAAAAGATGAATTTGTTCAGGTGTCAGGTCTTGACATGTAACTCAGGACTTTAGTCCTGATATTTGTCATTTGTCAAGACCTGACACCTCCCTATTTATGAATAAATTTCCTATTTTTTTACTTATTTTCTTTTTATCTTTTCCTCTGTTTGCACAGGAGAATTATAAAAATGAGTTTTATATTGGTAGGGGATATCAGAAAATATCCTGGGCAGATAAATATAAAAACAGAGAGATGACTTTAGCTGTTGGGGTCAAATGGTGGTATAGCGACTATTTTTATTATCCTCTTTTTACTTCTTATACTTTAAAAAGGACAAGCCTTCCGTCAATTAGATGTACAATTAACTGGCCAAAACACAGATTCTGCTATTTCTTCGCACAGACATCTTCTCCATACGCTACTCCTGCATATGGTAAAACCTTACAGGCAACCAATAATACCTATTTAAATGCTTTTTATTTAGACCGAAATTTTAAATCAAACTGGTGTGATTTTTATTTAGGCTTAAGTTTTATCAATCATCACAAAGATGTAGGTAATATTGATGAAAATTCACTTGATGGGAATATTCCTGATACTTCCCCTTCACGTATTTACATATGGATTTTTGATGATTATCCTGACGATACAGACAGCGGTGCAGTTTTCTATGGTGGGGAACTCTATATAAATGGAAACTTTTATAAGAAAATTGATCCTACTACTACCAGCCACGGTGGCAGCGGAAGTGTTGTAGGTAATGTTGCCTACGTGCAGGGATATCAATATCTTTATTACTATATCGATCTTACTTCTTATCCTTATTTAGATATGAAAAAGATAGAAGTAGTTTTGGACCTGGCGAATGATTATAAAGTAGAACTACGCGGATGGAGAGCTGACCGGGGATACTTTCCTTATCCTTACATAACTTTACAGGCAGAGGGGAATGTTAAAGACTATTCTAATCGTGGAAGAAAAAGTATGACCTATGGAGTAGTGGCAGGCAATCGCATTTATGGAGTAAATCTTAATGGAAAAATTTTAGGAGTTAATTTTAAAACCGAATATTGCTTCAGTCAGACTTTTAGAAAGTTTCCACATAAATATGGAGAAAGATTCAAGGAAGAAGCCTCAATTTTTTATTTTCGAGGTGAAAGAAAGTTTGGTAAGTTTCTGGTCGGGGGTGATTATTTTTATACCCAACCAATGTATAAATCTGGAATTGATGGCTATTGTATTAATGATGGTTATAATATCCAAGGTGCGTATCCTTACACTTCCACTGTTTATTTTTATTATAATGATCCTAACTGGTTCCATCGTATTCCTGGATGGGAAGATGATTTTCTTAGCGACTTAAAAGGACCACGCTGGTCTTCTGTTGGACTTGACCGAAACAATAATACTTCTACTCCTGATGACATGGAAAGTGATGGTAAGCCTGATTATCTTTATGATTTAGATTTAAAAGGATACGGTATTTTTCTTGGATATGATTTGTTGAAAAATTTAAATGTAAGATTAGATTATGATGATTTTAAAAAAATTACCACTGATGAGATTACCAGGCAAATAGGGGGATTGGTAAAATATAATTTAGAAATTCCAAAGTACGGCTCAATAAATTTAGAAGGAAATTTGAAAAAAATAGAAGATACTATTCGCAATCCTGTTGGGGGTGCGAATCTTCTTGATTATAGAGATAGTATAAGGGGAACGGCTGGAGCAAATGCAAAATTTTCTTTTCCGCAGGCTAAGAATATCTCTTTCAATTTAAAATGTTTATCTGATCACAATTTTCAATTAGATAGGAACAACTACCTTACATGGTTTGGTTTAATTTTTAGAGTAAATTTTGATTTACTCCCGCGTAAATTATGTTTCATTCCTTTCTATAAACTTTTGATTGAGGATGGATACACCTCTACTTATATGTTAAAACTTCAATATAAAATATTTGAAAAAACAAGTTTAAATATTGGTACATCTGTTAAAGCTTTTATCAATCCTTTTGATTCTTACGATGATTATCGTCATAATTATTTTGAATTTCAAATATTATCAAAAGCAGCACAATGGCAGTTGATTATCGGATATGAAATTATTAATGAAAGTTATTTAATCAACCCCTCTCGCAATAATGTAAAGAGAAATATTTGGTTCGGGGTTTACACTGATCCGCGTTGCTGGTTTAATTTTCGCAAAGATTTTTGAAAGCAATGGATTAAAATTATGAATAAAAATTGCTTAATAATCTGCGCAATCTGTATTTTCAATCTGTGTACTTTTTTTGCAACAAATCTTCATTCCGAAGCAGGGTTGGTGGGCTATTGGAAATTTAATGAAGGTTCAGGAAGCACTGCTTATGATACTTCGGGACAGAATAATCACGGAACTATTAAAGGTGCAAGTTATACAAGTGCTTCTGTAGAGGGGTCAGCACTCAAATTTAGTGGGAGCAGTTATGTGGATTGTGGAGCTGGCGCGAGTCTTGACTTAACAAATTTTACTGTTGAAGTATGGGCAAAGAGGACAAAGAATGGTGCCTGGCAGGTAGTGGTAGGTAAGCCAGGTCATGGAATTTCAGCAAATGAGAATTATTCAATCTGGTATGATACTAATAATAATATAAAGTGTTTTATTGGAAATGGCGCAACCTTTCAGGCGATCTCTTCTGGTAGCATAGATAATAATTGGCACCACATTGTATTCACTGTAGATGGAACTTATTTGAGACTTTATATTGATAAAGTGCCCGTTAGCCCAGTAGCACAAACTATTACTCCCGCATTCAGCAGCTCTAGCTTAAGAATTGGAAATGGAATTAGTGAATATCCATTTGGCGGAATTATTGATGAAGTTAGAATATATAATCGTGCATTAGATGAAACAGAGGTCTTAGAGCATTATAATACCGGCTACGAAAACTTAAGAAAAAAAGGTTCTTCTTTTTTGCAGACCTTAGATGGTGATTTTCTTGGCGGTATGATTATTAATGCTGTGGTAGGAAAGGGAAATGTTGGGCTCACCTATGAAGAAAACTTTGACGATGGTTTAGCATATGGGTTTGTTCCCAATACAGGTGCCTGGACAGTAAAAGACGGAGAATATTACGGGGAAACCTGTGGTTCATCAGTGCAGTTTTACTCTCTTCTTGAAGGTCGTGAATTTACTGATTTCACTTTTAATTTTACAATGATTTTAAGAGGCAAAGGTACCTATACTTTTTATTCAGGGTGTGTATTTAGATGGAAGGACAGCAGCAATTATTACCGAGTGTATAATTCTGGTAGTTACGTTTATCTTTATAAAGTAGCAGGAGGATACAGTTATACCGTTGCTTATTCTTATTGTCCAATGACTAACAAAACAAAAGTAAATTATAAAGTTGTTGCCGAAGGTTCCCGTATCGAAGTTTGGGCAGATGGAGCAAAATATATTGTTGCCGAAGATTCAAGCATGCGTTCTGGTAAAATAGGTTTATGGGTAAGAGATAGTGCTTATTTTGATAATTTAAGAATAAACACAGGGATGAAAGGAGAAATTATTTCTTCTGTCCACGACTATGGAAATATTCCACGTCTTGCGAGAATGAAGTGGGATACAGATATATCTATAGGAACAAGTGTTGAATTTTATTTTCGCAGTGCTTCTAATACCTATGCTCTTGAAAGTACCTCCTGGACAAGGGTAAACAAAAGTGATGGTGTAGTAGGAATTCCCGGGCGTTACCTCCAATATAGAGCAGTGCTTTCCAGTTCCAATCGTGCAATTTCTCCCTTTATTAATGAAGTGCATATTTATCCTCAACCACTTGAGCGCATAGCTCTTAACCCTCATTCTCCAGTAGAACCAGGAAATTTAGAATTTAATCTATATTTTAGTGAGGATATGGACGAAGGTTCACCGCCAGAAGTAAAATTTATCACTCCTTTCGGGGTTTCCTGTACATGTCCTATCGGGGTGTGGAGAAGTTCAAAATGGTATCAGACAAATTATGAAATTAAACCTCTTTTAGGAGGGGGTTTTGCTATATTGATTGCAAAAGGTGCAGTTGCTTTATCTGATAGTTATGTAATGCCCTTGTATGCAGATTCAGAATTACTTTTCATTGATGCATTTTCACTTTTTCCAGAAAGAGTAGAATTTTTCCCCAATCCTTTTTCTCCAAATCAAGATGGACTTAATGACTGGACACTTCTTCATCTTTATTTAAATGAAAGTGCCCCTGTTTCCCTGAGTATCTATAACTTGAATGGAGGATGTGTAAGAAAATGGACTGAAGAAGAAAAAATTTATGATGTCTGGTTTAAATGGGACGGCACTGATGATAATGGTAAAATACTTCCAATCGGTCTTTATATTTTTCAATTAAAATTAAAAAATAAAGTTTACTCAGGAAGTTTAGTTCTTGTTAAATAATTGGTGTCAGGCCCATTTTCCCTTGATAGATTACGTAGCTCAGACCTTCAGGTCTGATTTTATTCAGGACTAAAGTCCTGAGCTACGTAACTCAGACCTTCAGGTCTCAGATAAATCGAAAGCTTAATTAAGCGAGGATAAAAAAGCGGCACTGAATTTTTTTGCCCCTTTTTTATTTTTTTTCTTGACTTGTATCAGTATTTATGATATAATACATATATAGCAGAAAATAGGTTAAAGGAGGGAGATAGCGTGGAACCCAGCCAGATACGCAGGGAAATCCTGCAATTAAAGGAAAAGCGAGAGGAATTAGAGAAAGTATTGATGAAAAGACGTTCGATGGTCGATGCCTGCCTAATCAAGAGGTATTTAGGAACAAAACATCAGAAAAGAGGAAAGCCATATTATTACTTATCCTGGAAGGAATCGGGGCAGAAAACAAAACTTGAATATATTCGGCTTGCTAATTTATACCGGACAAAGAAAAGAACCTATCAGTGGCGAGAGTTTTCCCATGCAATGACTGAGTGGGTCAAGATAAGTGAGGATATAGAAAGAAATTTCCGCTCACTTGGTGAGGCACAGATTGAAGAGTAAAGGGGGAAGAATAAATGGCTGAATTGAAAATGTGGTGGAAGGATAATGAGCATTGCGAAAAGGTGATATTGGATGGAGAAGAAGTGGAAGTAAAAGAAAGCCGCTATGGTGGCAACGATTTTGTTATAGAATTTTTGATAAGAAGTGGTTTAATGAAGACAATGGAGCGGATGTATCCCAACTATTTAAAGCAGGATAATGGTAAGTCCTGGATAGCCTTAAATAGAGTGCAGATAATCCGGGAGTTAATGAAGGTAGGCCGTATTGCCAAGGTAGGTAAGGTAATCCATGATAGCAGTCTGATTGCCGTATGCGGATTTAATTTAGAAGAAATAGAGAAAAAGGCAAAAGAGGAAAAGGGAGTGATGATTCCAGAAACCCTTTCTAACCACTTAAATCGCATTGACAAAGAATCCTGTATGTATACCTTTTATGACCAGGTCCAATATATTCGAAGTAAAAAGTGGATAAGAAGAAAAACATATGTTGCCGATGCCCATGAGATAATTATCCAATACGGAAGGAAATTTGAAGAGTTGGGAAAAACAGGAAAAAAATATGGATACAAATTGGTAATCTTAATGAATATTGAGGAAGGAAGAGAGCGGGTTATCGGATTTGCCCTGGGGCCTTTACAGATAGGAGAAAGGGAATTATTGCTGGATATATTTCACCGTTTAGAAGAAGCGGTTGCTCCCATAAAGGAAATTATTGACCTAATAATTTTGGACCGCGGATATTGGGGTGCGAATTTCTTACGACTTTTAAAGAAAAAATACAAAATAGATTTTGTTACCCGGGTAAGAGACCACTCCTTAGATGTGGCCCAGGATGTAGAGGGATTGATAAAATTAAAAGGCACAGAGTGGCAGAGAATAGTAGAAAACAAAAAAAGACAGGGAAAGAAAATGCAGATTGAAGTAGAATATACCGGTATAGAAGACCTCTGGCTGGAGGATAAAGAAAAGAAAACAAAGTTAAGGGTAAATGCGGTTGCCTGTAATGAATATGATATGCAAGGCAATCTTTTATTAGATAAAAATAACAATGAAGAAGAAAATGAGGAAGATGAAGAAGAAAAAACCGAAGAAGAGAAACAGCAAGAAAGGAAAAAGAAGGAAGAAGAACAGGGCCATATTATTTATATCACAAGTCTTGGAGTAAGCCATCCCTATCGCATAAGAAGGTTTTATCTACGGCGCTGGTTTATTGAAAACCAGGGTTTTCGCTGTCTGACCCAGCGCTGGAATTTAGATATCCCTGCAGGCAGAAAAATAAATATTATTAGAGCCCGAATATGTTTTATCTTAATGCTCTATAATGCAGAAGCAATAATGGAGATGAAATTTCCTGAGGAATGGCAAAAAGAGAAAGAAAGATTAGAGCAATGGGGAGAAGAGGGAATGCTGGGAAAACCAGCCTTAATTATTTACACCAGGGATTATCGCTGTGGAATATTTACCGGGAAACGGTATGGAGAATTAGTGGCCCAGGCTTCCAGAATTAAATATGAAAAACATTTAAGGCAACAATTACAAGAAGCGGTAGAAAAAGGTATTAATCTGGAAGAATTTACAAAGAGGTTAGACACTACCGGCTTAAGACATCGTGACCACCCCCGGTCACCTATGCTGACCACTTTCAGCGTAATCCGTCCCTCTATTCTCAATTCTCCCTGTAAATTCCGGTGATTATATACCCTGTACCGTTCTTTCCGGGCTGTTCTATAAAAAATGCTTTCGATTTCTCTGCAAAACGCTTATTTTACTTGACAAACTTTTATATTTATGGTATACTTTTATTATAAAGTAAGACTTAATAGGAGGAGGTAAGATGGCTACTGCAACATTATCCACAAAGGGACAAATAATAATTCCCATTCCAATCCGTCGAAAGCTGCATCTTGGGCCGCAAGACAAAATTGATATTATGGTAAAGGGGGACGAGATTGTTCTGCGTCCCCTGCCCAGAGACCCCATTGAAGCCTGTTTTGGAGCCTTTAAAACCAAAAAGTCTACCATGTCTATGGTGCAGGCCGCACGCAGAGAAGAACTGCGCATAGAGGACAAGAAATGGAAAAGGTAAAAGAGGCGTATACCCTGGATACGTACGCTATAATAGCGTATTTGAAGAAGGAAGGGGGCGGCGAACAGGTAAGAACACTTTTGGAGAAAGCAAAAAAGAAGGATGTGGTGCTCTTTGTGCACGAAATCAATCTGGGCGAAGTGCAATATATAGTACATAGAGAGTCCGGTGAAAAGGAATCAGATAAATTAATTGCATGGCTGAGAGAGTGCCCAATTACTTTTGTCGGGCTTGAAGACAACATCCTCTCCCGGGCAGCCAAAATTAAAGCCGTCTACCCCATTTCTTTTGCCGACGCGTTTGCTGCAGCCACCACTATTTTAAAAGACTCCATACTTCTTACAGGAGACCCTGAATTTAAGCCCATGGAGAAAATAGTCAAAATTAAGTGGCTAAAATAATGCCCCTTCGGGAGAGAAAATGGCTCGTTATGAACTGATTATCTATTGGAGCAATGACGACAAAGCATTTATTGCAGAGATCCCGGAATTGCCGGGCTGTATGGCCGATGGCAGAACCTATCAAGAGGCCATGGATAATGTAGAATTGATAGCTCGAGAATGGGTTGAAACCGCCAAAGAATTAGGCCGAGCAATTCCTGAACCAAAAGGACGATTAGTATACGCATAACTATTTGCAGGTGGGTATAAATTATAAGAACCTGCTTCGCCAAAAGTAGGCTCTCTGGAAAAGCAGAACCTTGTTTTTCGCAGGCAAAGTCGGGAAAAAGTCGTAATGGTTTTATTGAAACGAAAGGAGCAACCGAAATGAAAAAGTTAATTTTTATCTTAACCGCGGGTTTACTTTTATCAGGTTTATCTTACGCCAAACAACAGCAGTGGGGCAATAATGTTTCTTTTGAAATGGTCATCTCCCGCGATAGCCAACGACACCGCAATGAAAATGAAACTTGTCGCCCAAGGCGACTCGCTGGGGCGAGACTCCACAAAATCCCCGGCCCCTACCATTCCACCAAGTAAAATTTGATATCGATTGAAACTAAACCTACCAAATCCAATACTAATTACATCTTTCCAGAATTTAGTTGGTATTAACTTCAGCAGCCCTTTTTAGTTTTTTCAGTTAATCCTCTCAGGGATATATGAATTTTTCCAGAATTTGGTTGTTACTCTGGATACAGAATGTGGTTGTTTTTCTTCCAGGATTTTGGTGGTGCACCCTTAATCCTCACATCAGATTTAATGGGATTAAATCAAGAATATATATCTTAGTGAAAAAGCAGTTTTATGAAATTTTGGGGAATTTCTGGGAATATTCACATAGGGAATCTTCACATTTTCTTGACATTTTATAAAGTCTCTGATATACTATATAATATCTTAAATGCATGAAAATGATGATTGCCATTACTGTGGAGGCGCTACATTATTTTTTAGAAGGAGGATTCGATGAAATTAGGTGAAATTTACAGGTTTGCAGTAGAAAAGGGAATGGAGAAGGACCCACGGGGTAAGAAGAAAGTTTTAGATGAACTTAAAAAAATTAAAGAAAAATATGAAAAAATGGACAAAAAGGAAAAGGAATATTTTGACAGAGAGAAATTGAGTAATCCCTATGCTGATACCCGTATTCTTTATGGTGAGCTCAACAAAGAAATAAAAAATGTCCTGATGGGTATCGATATGGAAGTTGGTGAAGTACTGGCTGCGCAAATGTTGAGAAATAAAGGAGAGAAGATAGATTTAATTATCTCTCATCATCCTGAGGGTTCTGCACTTGCTTCTTTCTATGAGGTAATGCATATGCAGGCCGATATACTTAATAAATACGGCGTTCCTATTAATGTTGCTGAAGACCTACTGGGGGAAAGAATAAAAGAAGTGTCACAAAAAGTTATGCCTGCCAACCACCAGAGGGCCGTTGATTTAGCTCGTCTTTTTGATATACCGATGATGTGCATACATACTCCTGCAGATAACCATGTCACTAATTATTTGCAAGGAATTATGGATAAAAAAAAGCCGCAGACCCTGGATGATATAATGAATATCCTGAAAGAAATTCCTGAATATAAAGAGGGAGCTAATCTAAACAATGGACCAAAGATTATTGTTGGCAGTGCAGAAAAACGGGCTGGAAAAGTATTTGTAGATATGACAGGTGGAACAGAGGGTTCACAGAAGATTTTTGAAAAACTTTCACAGACAGATGTGGGCACTATAGTGGGGATGCACTTAAGCATTGAGCACTCAAAGGAGGCTCAAAAGAATCATATCAATGTGGTAATCGCCGGACATATTCCCAGTGATAATTTAGGTTTAAATCTCCTGCTTGACGAACTTTTCAAGAAGGAAAAACTGAAAATTACTTCCCTGTCAGGTTTTAGAAGAGTTGAAAGATGAAAAGGGTGAAAAGGGGACGCTTCTATTTTTCCATTTTATTGATAATCTTTGCAATTTTTTCAAATTTGTATTCCATTGGCCAGAACAAGAAAATTGTTTATGTAATACCAATTAAGGGGACAATTGACCTTGGCTTGAGTGGATTTGTTGAAAGAGCTATAAAGGAAGCCAGGGATAAAGGCGCAAAAGTACTTATTCTGGAAATCGATACTTTTGGTGGAAGGGTTGATGCTGCCACCCAGATAAGAGATGCAATATTTGAGTCCGGTATTCAAAGCATTGCATTCATAAACAAAAGGGCAATTTCAGCAGGTGCGCTTATTTCTCTTGCAACAAATTCCATTGTAATGGTACCTGGAAGTACGATTGGTGCAGCGACGCCTGTTGCGTTTTCTCCTGCAGGTACTACTTCTCCCACAGGCGAGAAAGAGATTTCTTATGTGAGGAAGGAGTTCAAGGCAACAGCAGAAAAAACCGGACATCCTGCGGACCTTGCTGAGGCAATGGTAGACCCTGATGTAGAAATAAAAGGTGTTATTAAAAAGGGAAAATTGCTTACCCTGACAACACAGGAGGCACTTAAATTAAAACTTGCTGCGCATCAGGCTTCAGGTATCTCTGAGTTGATGAAAATTTATGGGTTAATGGATGCAGAAATAATTGAACCGGGTCTCAACTGGTCTGAGAATTTTGTGCGATTCCTAACAAATCCAATGTTCAGTGGTCTCCTGCTGACAATCGGATTCCTGGGTATATACTTTGAATTACAGGCGCCGGGATGGGGAATTAGCGGGACCATTGGAGTGATATGTCTTATTCTGTTCTTCGGTGGATATCTCCTGGTTGGGCTTGCCCAGTGGACAGAAATAATTCTATTTATGGCAGGAACAATTCTGCTGACGATTGAAATATTTACAATTCCTGGATTCGGGTTTGTTGGTGTTTCTGGAATTTTTTTCATAATTTTAAGCATTTTTCTTTCCCTGATTAAAAAACCTGCTCCTGATGTTCCTGTATTCAGAGGTGATTATCTTAGGGCTTTGCAAACAGTTGTTTGGTCATTAGTTGCAACACTTGCAACCCTCTTTGTTATATTCAAATTTTTCCCTTCAACCCGCATCTGGAAGAGATTCGAAAATGCGTTTGCATTGAAATTCAAAGAAGAAAGCAATTTAGGTTACAAAGTTACTTTGTTCAATGCAGAAGCATTCAAAGGAAAGGAGGGAAGGACAGTTACTGTTCTTCGCCCGATAGGCAAGATTCAGATTGGCGATGAAATAATTGATGCTACAACTGATGGAGAATATATTGGAGCTGGGAAAAAAATAAAAGTTGTTCGGATTGAAGGAAATAATATTATAGTTTCAGAAGAGGTTTAAATGGCTGCATGGATGACAGTTCTTCTGCTTTTAGTTTTAGGATTTATATTATTATTGATGGAACTCTTTATTATTCCTGGTTTTGGACTTGTGGGTATTTCAGGTTTAATCCTGCTTTTTGTCGCTTCATATCTATCTTTTAAAACCCTGAACATCCTTGTGGGACTTGTTCTTTCCATCGGGAGTTTTATTCTTGTTATTATTTTGATTCGATTTTTTGCAGATAAACTTTCTAATTTGGTAAGTCTAAAAGAAAAGGAAGATGCGGAAAGGGGATTCAGAACTTCAACAGATTACGCTAATTTATCAGGCAAGGAAGGGGAATCAATAACATCTCTTCGCCCTTCGGGTATGGCGTTAATAGATGGCAAAAAATTTAGTGTAGTTACAGAAGGAATGTTTATTGCAAAGGGAATAAAAATAAAAGTGGTGAGAGTAGAGGGTGGTAAAATTTTTGTTCGAAAGGGAGGTTGAAATGAGTGGAGGAGCGATTGCGTTTTTGGTGATACTGTTAAT
>Ga0210051_1001815_pt1 | contig 21594 bp, 20 predicted proteins | sample CryGey092014_all_FD_185464 | JGI IMG/M metagenome (GOLD analysis project Ga0210051, IMG submission 185464) | Groundwater microbial communities from aquifer - Crystal Geyser CG23_combo_of_CG06-09_8/20/14_all (SPAdes) (version 2) | ecosystem: Environmental > Aquatic > Deep subsurface > Groundwater... | reverse complement strand
TCCCAAGAAATCTTGCCCAAAATTTGATGTAAAATGCCAAATTGATCGGTTTTGTAGGAAATTTTGCCTTTATTTAATTCTTCTAAAGTTTTTTTAGGGTCGGCTGTCAGCGTGCCTGATTTTTCGCTGGGCATCAAACCTTTTGGACCCAAAATCTTGGCAATTTTAGTCAGTTTTGCCAAATCTTCAGTTTTGGCCAATAGCACATCAAACGGCGTTTTTTTAGTTTTGGTTATTTCCTCAATTAATTTATCATCAGCAATGGCAACATTTAGTTTCTTGCCAGTGCCGTGCGGCAGTTTAACCATGCCACGGATAGGCTCTTTGGATTTTTTAGCCAATTGGAAATTGATATGAACTTCAACTGAAGCGTCAAATTTGGCATTATTGGTAGATTTAGCTAACTCTATCGCCTCTTCTATGACGTAATCTTTTTGGCCAATCTTCTCTTTCGCTGCTGTCCACTTTTGCCCGCGTACACGGGGCGCTTTGGCTTTTTTGGGCTTGGCAGCAGGTTTCACTTCCGGCTTTTTTTCTTCTATTTTTTCCGCCGGTTTTTTGACTTCTTCTTTTATCGGTTCTTCTTTTTCAATTTTTTTAGTCTTTTGTTGTCCCATATATACTCCTAATTATTTATATGTGAGGCTGTTAGACAAATTAATTTAAAACTCAAATGGTAAAACTGAAAACTGCAACATAAAACATAAAGTAAAAAAATTAATTATTTCTAGCTTTTTAGTTTTATCTTGCAACTTTAACATTTGCGTTTTTAGCTTTAAATTTTTAATGGCTGCGTCTTTTCGTGCCGAAAGCCGAACGATAATTTTGGCGCGCCGAGCGCAAATTCATTTGTTATTCTCTAATTTTACTATAATCTCTGCCACTTGGTCAATGGTCTTATCTATTTCCTTTTTTTCCAAAGCCGAAAAATTTTGCAAGACATAATCTTCCGCTGGTATTTTTGGCTCTGGCAGACCAATGCCCACGCGAATTCTGGGAAAATCTTCTGTTTTAAGCTTATCAATAATTGATTGTAGACCTTTATGCCCGCCGCTGGAACCTTCTTCCTTGATGCGCATTTGGCCTAACGGTAAATTAATATCGTCACAGATAACCCAAATATCTTGCGGTTTAATTTTAAAATAATTGGCTTTTTGCAGCACTTCGCTGCCAGATTCGTTCATAAAGGTTTGCGGTTTCAATAAAATTAAATTTTTAAAATGATAATTTCGTAATTTATCAATGATCAAAAATCCCAGATTATGCCTGGTATTTTGATATTTTTTCCCAGGATTTCCCAAACCAACGATCAGTCGCACTTTGTGCTCCTTAAAACTTAAAACTCAAAAGTAAAAACTAAAAACCACAACTAAAAATTTAAAACTTTTGCCTTTTGACTTGTGGTTTTGCCTTTTGCCTTTTGACTTTTTAATTTGATTTTACATTCCAGGTAAATCTAACCCCATTCCTTTCATCATTTCTTTGGATCGCTCGGCGGCAACTTTTTGTGTTTGGGAGATGGACTGGGTAATGGTTTCTTTCAGGGTTTTTTCCAAATGAGCTTTGTTTTCCGGCCTCAAAGAATCGGCGGACAATTCAAGCTCAACAATTTTTTGCTGGCCGTTGAAAACCACACGGACACTGCCGTCGTTGCTTTTGGCTTCAACTTCGGTCTGCTCCAGCTGCCTTTGGACATCTTTAGCTTGTTTGCGCAGCTGATAAAGCTGTTTGAATTTATCTAACATATAACTCCTTTAAACAATTTTCAATTTCCAATTTTTAATTTTTGAACGAAGTGAAAAAACAAGGTTCTGCGAAGCAGGTTCTTATCAGCGAGTGAAACGAGCGACAAGGTTTGAAAAAAGTGAGCTCTCGGCAAGGAAGCGAGGCGCTAGCCCATAAAGTTGACTTGCAAACGCCACAGGAAGCCCTTGCGGCGCTCCTGTAAAGCGAGCAACTTTTGGGCGCGCCGAGCGCTGATCTTTATGACAGGAGCGAGCGAATTCTTTATTCTTTATTCTTTATTCTTTTTAAGATAACTTTTAATAAACCTATCCAAATTGCCATCCAAAACTTCGCTGGCATTGGTGGTTTCCAAGCCCGTGCGGTGATCTTTGACCATTGTGTAGGGATGTAAAACATACGAGCGAATTTGTCTGCCCCATTCCGCCGGCAAATGTTCGCCGCGCAGTTGCGCTTCTTTTGCCTTCTGCTCTTGTATTTTAAGGGAAAGCAACCGCGATTGCAAGACCTTCAAAGCAAGTGCTTTATTTTGCAGCTGTGAACGTTCGTTCTGGCAGGTAACCACTATTTTTGTCGGCATATGAGTAATACGCACTGCCGAATCAGTTGTGTTGACCCCTTGCCCGCCATGACCGCGCGAGCGATAAACTTCTATTTTTAAATCTTTGGGGTCAATAATAACTTCACCGTCAGTTTTGATTTCCGGTAAAACTTCAACCAGAACAAAAGAGGTGTGGCGGGCGTGGTCGGCGTCAAACGGCGAGATGCGCACCAACCGATGCACGCCGGCTTCGCTTTTCAAATTGCCAAAAGCGTATGAACCGGAGATTTCCAAGGTGGCTGACTTAAGGCCGGCTTCCTCGCCCGGGGAGATTTCCAAAACCCTCTCGCTGTAACTCTTTCTTTGCGCAAAACGGCGGAACATGCGCAAAAGCATTTCCGCCCAATCCTGCGCTTCAGTGCCGCCAGCGCCGGCGTGAATGGAAATTAAAACGTTGTTTTGGTCATATTCACCGCTGTAAAGCGTTTTGTTGGCCAGTTTGGCAATGTCATCAGCGCTCTGGGCTTGGTCAAATTCCGTTATTTCCTGTTGCAAATCACTCAAATATTTCGTTTTGGCAGAGGCCTTCACGCTATCTTGCCAAAAATCAGGGCTGGCCATTTCTGTCTGGATTTGTCCTATCTCCTGCTTTTTGGCGTCAATCTTTAAAAGCTTTCTTAATTTTTCTTTCTCTTCTAAAATATCCATCTTAATTTATTATACCAGAAAAACCCCGCAGCTGCGGGGTTTTTCTGTTCTATTTATTCTTAATTCAGTTGAAAGCAGTAAAAGGAAGTTCAATTAATTTTTCGCGTTTACGGCTATATATAAATCCACCCATGGAAAGCGCAAACATTGTGGCAGTCGCTATAAAACCCGGGCCGGTAGGCGGCAAAGCTTTAGGAACAGGCGCCCGTGGCAAAATTGCCGTTGGAGGATAAACTTGTGGAGGCTGTGGCTCACCTTTAATCACCGGTACCTCAATTGTCGTTGAGGCCTGGGCCATAATCGCCTCTAATCCTAAAGCAGAAAAATAAGCCCGGTTGGTCAAAACAGCCGTATGAGCCAACATAGAAGAAGTATTAACCTTAAAGGTAATATAAGCTTCTTGACCAAGTCCCAAATCACCAATTGTCACCCAATCAGCGGTTAAGTTAGACAAAGGAATTTGCTGAACATCTTTAAACATAAAGATAGAACCTGGCACTAATGAAGTAGAGGCAGGTAAAACATCAAATAATCTAACCTGCAAAGCGGTACCAGTGCCAGTATTTTTGAACCAAAGTTTATACTCTAAAATATCGCCCGGATTAGCCACATTTTCTTTGACAGAAGAAGTTTCGCCTCTGGTTAAATCACGCACAAACTTGTCAAAGCGAATCTCGGCTGGCAGAACTGGTGGTCTTTCCAAGTAAATGACCATTGAATTGCCAAAGAAGTTATACATAACCATATCAAAGTGAAAACCGTCTTGAGGATTATCTGAAAGTGGATTTTTGACTTGGATTTTGAAGGTTTTATTGACAATTTGAGAAGGAGTAATATTAACTGATGAATAAGTTATTACACCATTAGAAACTGTTCCACCGCCGTAGAAAATCACATCCGCATATTCCAAAATATCGATGATATCATCAGAAATTGGGTAATTTAAAGCTTCAGCATTACCCGTATTTTGCAAAGTTAAAGTGTAGGCAATAATATCTGATGGATGCGCCCTAACGGCCGTGGCATCAACATTTTGAGTTTCATTAAAAGCCGATTTAGACAAAACCACCACCGCTTGAGGGGGCAAACCTACTGTAACAATGGTTTTCGTTGAAGAAGCCAGTCCGATATTCACATCTTGTTCATTGGAAACAATTTGAGCCACATTCATTATTTGGGTATCACCCACTGGAAAGCCAACTGGATTGACGGTCGCATTGAAACTATGGGAAATAGCGGTGGCTTCAACATTATTGGCAGTGGCAGAAACAGTTCCATAATTGCCTTCAAATGGAGAAATGTTAATGTAATAGTTGGTATTGCCAACTGTCACATCGTCAGAAACCCGTACTGCTGTAGCATCAGATTGTCCCACATTCCAAACTAAAATTTTAAAGGTTAATTGTGTACCAGGGGTGGTTTGCAGGATTTGCTGATTTTCAGAAAAATTAAACCAGTTTTGGCCATCGGCTGAAACATACTTTTTGATTCTAAGTTCTGGTGCGCCTGGCTGAACAACTGATACTGAAGTTTGCACTTGGGCTGAAATAGAAGGAGCATTAGAAGCAGATAAAGTAGCGCTATTGGCTAAGGTATAATTACCGACGGCTAAATCCGGTTTAACTTGAGCGATTATGGTAATTGTGCCAGAGGCAGCAATAGTTAAATCACCCAAGTTCCAAGTTAGGTCTAAACCGGAAGTATTAGTGGAATTAGGTGTAGCCGAAACGAAATTAACTTGCGCCGGTAAATTATCAACCAAAGAAGCGGAAGTAGCGGTGGCATTACCAGAATTTCCATAATTTAACGTATAAGTAAGGTTCTCACCTGCTGAAGCTTGGGTCTTGTCAACTCTTTTATCTAATGTTAAAACAGGATTGGTCACTGGTTGAGCAACTAAAACAGTTTGGAAAGTAACAAAACCACGATATTCCCAGCAACCTTGGATATTACCAATAATTACACCATCTGGACTGGTGACACCATCAGATAAAACAGTTACTTGATCAAAATTATCAGGATTGGTTGGATTTGAAAGAGTCCAAAGTTTGGTTGAGCCCGGCACATAATCTAAACGGAAATTTGCCGGTAAATTTTCCATTTTAACCTGGTCTGCCACTGAACTAACGCCAATTGCGCTTAAGTTAGCGGTGGCTGTGAGAGATTTGGCAAAGGTAGTAGGAATTTCTACTTTAACTTTTGTGTCAACAGCTAAAGTACCTTCTGTAGCATTATGGAAATAAACTCGGAATTTTACCAAATCACCTTCTTTAGCGGTTGGAGCAGAAAGCGGGTCAGTAAAATCAATTGTTTGACTACCGCTTTGCCAACCGGCTTTTAAGAAGTCCTGTTCGCCGGTAAAAACATTAAATTGAGGTACAGCTGCGGAAACAGCCGCAATTTGGGATGTAACTAACAAAAAACTGGCCACCAAAGCAGTAGCCCAAAATTTTTTGTTGGATAAGATTTTTTTGGTTTTGGATAAGACTTGAGTTAGAAAGTTTTTGAACATTTTTTCTCCATTTCTGCCCGTCCGTCCTCTGACGGATGAGCAAAAAAGAAAAAGATGTGTCCAGCCCCAGTTTTTTCTAAGAAACTGGGGCTGGGCGGGATGCGGCTACTGCTAGAATCTAGCGGTAGCCATCAGTCGGCCTTCTGGCCTTCCACCGATGATGGAAAGGCCGACTGAGGTTGATTTAGTGGGTTGTGTCCGTAAAGAAAGGAATCCTTGTCCAACCAAAAGTTTTATTGTCTTCTGGTCGTCGAAGCCGAGTAAATAGCCTGTTCTGGATTGAGTAAAGGTAAAGTTACCAAGGCTAATTCCTACAGCTTCGAGACGGTCGCCGCCGATTATTACGGATAAAGGTCCAAAAGTGAGACGAGGTAGGGTAAGGTTAGTAAGAGAAAGTTTGATATCTCCTTTTTGGACAATAGCATCGCCGATCGACGGTCCACCGTCTTGAGGATCCCAGGGTTGCTCGGGATTTCCGGTGTAACTGCCAGACTGGAGAGCGTAAGGACAAGTCAGTAAGTGGTTCTGCAACTGCTGATCAACGTCATACCAAGACCAGCCTCGGAAATACCATCGCGAATCATATTCGTCGGTGATAAATCCTTGGTGAGCCAGCTCCGCGACGTGGTCGCACCAATAGGGACAGGGTTTTCCATAGGGCGGCTCTTGTGGCGGTTGAACTGGCGGATTGACGATAACACTTTGATTAACATCGCCACCGCTTTCCGAAATAGCCCAAGCCAACAGCCCCACACCAAGCACGTATTCCAGGGTTTTGTCGCGGTGTTTACCAACGATTACTGGTTGAGATGGACGATTTTCAAGATTTTCAACGCGAAGCTCAAGGTTTGTGACGCGTTTTTCTAATGCCTCAATCCTGGCTCGGATACTGACGAGGATTGTCTGATATTGTTTATGTTCTTCCTCGTTCAGTTGGCCCTGTTCGTAGAGTTGTTCCCATCTTTCAGCTAAATCCCTATCGGCGTCAGTAATTTTGCCGAAACTGTCCTGCATTCTTCGGATTTTGTCTGAAAGTTGGTCCAAAGCCTTCTCTGCCCGATCTAATTGCTCTTTCGCTTGGCTCCAGCGAGGATCATTCTGAATGTCGGCCTTCAACGCCTTAATGAACTTATCAATCTCGTTGATTTGTTCTACCCAAGTCATCAACTCGGTAGGCGTGGTGTTGCCGACATCAGTCATCTTCGCCGACAAGGCGCCGAGTTTAGCCTGAAGAGCTTGAATTTCTTCAGGCGTGCCCAGCCACTGGTCGCGCAATAAGTTGATTTCCGATTGCATCCGGTCGACAGCAGCTAAAGCACGATTCGCTTTCTGCTCGGCCATGACGGCCCGGGATAAAGCCATAATCAGCTCTGCCCGAGTTACCGGTTGATCCAGCGCCAGGTCAAAACTTCCATCACCCTGGAGTCGCCCGACGATGACTCCTTGTTCAACAAGGAATCTCACCGCCGGGTACGCCCAATGGTTTGGACAAATATTCTCCAAAGCTCGAAGTGCTTTGGCCCTGTCGGCGCCGGTGACCTCGGTACCCACTGTTTGGGCAAAAACCGGAGTCGCTAACAACGCTAACAACACAATCGCAACTACTATTCTGGCTAATTTCAAGGTACTCTCCTCCTCTGATTTTTTTATTGAACGCCAAGCGTTCTTTTCAGCTTCGATGGGCCAGACATCAAAGCCAAAATCCCGGCCAGGAATAAGGAAAGCCAGATGCCCGTCCAAAATTAATTAACGGGTAACTTTCCGTAATTCCTAGCCAAGATTCTGATTTTGATGCTATTTTGTCAAGCAACAAAAAATGGCCACCTCCTCTTTCTAAGTGCGCCATTTTTTTGTTTTGATTTAATTTGACACAGCAATTTATTAAAATCGCTGTTCAGTATGTTCAGTATTACAATATACACCACTATTATAATTTTGTCAAGCCTTTCGGGCCGTTTTTTGTATCTTCAATGTAAATCCCCTCTTTGGCCAGCTGTGTTCTTACCTCGTCTGCCTTCTTAAAATCGCCAGCTTGGCGAAATTTTTCCCTCTCTTTTATTAGCTCTTTTTGCTTGGCGGTAAGTTTTATTTCCACTGGTTGCAGCCGCAAGCCAAAAATATTGCTGATAAAATCGAAGTCGGAAACTGTTAGCTTATTTAAATATTCATCAATCATGGATAAGGCCAGCGGCGTGTTGAAATCCCCTGATAACACTTCCGAAAACTTGTCACGAAATTTTTCATTTTCCCCTATTTTTTTCGCCTCTGTCCTAGCTGTTAAAATTTTTCTCAACCTCGTTTTAGCCAGCTCAAAAACCTGCGGATTGTAATCAAAGGGCTTGCGATAGTACGTTTGCAGCAAAGCCAGCCGGATAACATCGGCTGGATATTTTTTTAACAAATCTTTTATCAGAACATAATTTTTTAAGGATTTGGACATTTTCTGGCCGGCGATGGTCACCATGCCGCTGTGAACAAAATAATTAGCCAAAGGTTTGCCGTAGGCCGCCTGCGATTGCGCAATTTCATTTTCGTGGTGGGGGAAAACATGCTCCACTGCCGAACCGTGAATATCAAACGGCTGGCCCAAATACTTGGTTGACATCACCGAACATTCAATATGCCAGCCCGGATAGCCACGGCCCCAAGGTGAATCCCATTGTTGAAGATGCGCGGGGACGGCTTTTTTCCAAAGAGCAAAATCAGCCGGATTTTTCTTACGAGGGTCGTTTTTAACCCGTACATTTTTCAGCAATTGGGCAGTATTTTTATGCGATAATTTGCCGTAATCTTTGAACTGTCCTACGTTAAAATAGACATTACCACCGGTCTCGTAAGCAAAACCCTTATCAATCAGCATTTGTATATGTCGCACAATATCAGCTATATTCCCTGTTGCTCTTGGACTTTTATCCGGCTTTTGTACATTCAAAGCCGCCATATCGGCAAAATGCTCTTGCTCATAAAAACGGGCTATTTTCTCCGGCGTTTTCCCCTCCTGCTTGGCTTTCTTCTCTATTTTGTCTTCCCCCTCGTCCTGATCAGCCACCAAATTGCCAACATCGGTGATGTTTTGGACATATTTAACCTGATAACCCAACGATTTAAGAAATCTCACCAGCGTATCAAAAATGATATAGGTACGTGCGTGGCCCAAATGGTCAAAATCATAAACAGTTGGCCCACAGACATACATACCCACTTTTCCCTTATTTATCGGTGAAAACTGCTGCGTTTTTCCCGTGAGTGTATTAAAAATTTTCATTATTGTCGTCGTTAATTGGGTCTGCGCCTGCCTTATTTAACAGTTCTTCGGGGTAGGTCTTCCTCTCGAAAGTTTCATCGGGAATTTTGATAGATTCCATCGGCACATGACAAAAGGGACAATCGCTGGCCACCCCCGTATAGCCGCATACAGGGCAGAGAAGTTCCTCGTCCATGTTCTTACCTCCTTTTTTCCTCATAATTTATTTTCCCTCAATTCTATTTTAATATATTTTTTAAAAACGCAAAAAAAACTAATACTCTTTTCTGCCCTCCAAGGCCCGCGATAAGGTCATTTCATCCGCGTATTCCAAATCGCCGCCGACGGGCAGACCTCTGGCAATGCGCGTAATTTTGATTTTCTTCAGCTTAGATTGTTGTTCTTGTAGTTTATTAATCTGTTGTAAAACATACATTGCCGACGCCTCGCCCTCAAGCGAGGGGTCGGTGGCCAAAATCACTTCCTCTATTTTATCACCATTTTTCCCGATGCGTGAAATCAATGATTCAATATTCAAATGTTCCGGCCCAATGCCGTTCATCGGAGAAATAGCGCCGCCCAAAACATGATAAAGCCCATCATAGCCGGTCTTTGCCAAAGAAATTATATCCAAAGGTTCTTCCACCACACAAATTATGGACTGATTGCGTTGACTATCCGAGCAAATTTCGCAGGGTTCGCTTTCTGAAATATTAAAACAAATCGAACAGTATTTCAATTTTTTCTTTAAATCTGACACGGCCCGGCCAAACTGCTCAACTTCCTCATCCGGCTTGGCCAATAAGTGGAAGGTCAGCCGCGCGGCGGATTTGGGGCCGATGCCCGGCAATTTTTCAAATTGCTCAATTAAATTATCTAAAGATTCTGGTAGTTTCATTTTTTATTTTTTAAGCTTTGCGTATGTTTGCATTTGGGATAATTTTGACAGCCGAGAAACTGGCCGAATTTTGACAGCCGCATGACAAGCTTGCCGCCGCATTTGGGGCATTTTTCTTTAATTTCAAACTTTGACATATCTTTTTTAGGCACTTCTTTGGTTTTTTGCTTAATTTGCTGCTCAAAAGGCAAGTAAAAGGCCTTTAAAACTTCTACATATTTTTTGTTGCCGTGAGCCACTTCATCTAAATCCTGCTCTAAATTGGCGGTAAAACCAAAATCAACAATGGCGGGAAAATGAGCCACCAGCATATCGTTGACGATTTTGCCGATGTCGGTTGGGTAAAAATAAGTTCCTTTTTTCTCGCTTCGCTCGGAATAACCTCTTTGCATTATAACATAACCACGCTCCATAATAATGGAAATAATCGGCACATAAGTTGAAGGCCGCCCTATCCCCTTTTCTTCCAGAACTTTAACTAAGGTTGCCTGTGTGTAGCGGTATGGCGGTTTGGTGAAGTGCTGGATTTGGTCTAATTTAAGCAGAGCCAAAATTTCTGAAATGTTTAAGGACGGAATGGTAATTTGGGCAATTTTCAGCGGATAAACCTTGAGAAAGCCGTCAAAATCTAAGGTTTTGCCTGTAGCTTTGAAGATGTATTTGGCGGCGCTGATTTTGACTTCAATTTGGTCAAATATCGCCTCTTTCATCTGGCAAGCCACCGAGCGCGCCCAAATTAAATCATAAAGTTTTTGGTGGTCTTCGGTAATTTTTTCATTTTTAATTTTTAATTTTTCATTTGAAACGTATGTCGGCCGTATTGCCTCGTGAGCTTCTTGGATAAAGGCCTTTTTTGATTTGTAAACGCGCGGTTTGGCAGGCAAATATTTCTCGCCAAAATTGGCGCTGATATATTTTCTCATAGAATTGATTGCCAGCCATGACAAGTTGGTAGAATCCGTCCTCATATAAGTAATGTAGCCGGCTTCGTACAAGTCCTGCGCTAGTTTCATTGTTTTTTTAGCGGAAAATTTCAATTTGTAATAACCATCCTGCTGCAGGGTTGAAGTGGTAAAAGGCGGGAAGGGATATTGCGGTTTTTTCTCCTGCTTAATAGCCGCCACCTGATATTTAGCGCCTGCAAGTTCAACTAAAATTTGCTTGGCTTGCTTGGCAGTTTTGATTTCCAACTCGCCGAACGGCTTGCCATCAGCTTCAATAAGAATTGCTTTAAAGTTTTGATCTTTCTGGCCTTTTTTGGACAGTGTCGCCTCAACACTCCAGTACTCTGTCGGCACAAATTTGTCAATTTCCCGCTCGCGTTGGACTATTAGCCGTAAAGCTACCGACTGCACGCGGCCGGCGGAGAGCCCCTTGGCGACTTTTGCCCATAAAAATGGCGAAAGTTTATAGCCAACCAATCTGTCTAGAATACGGCGCGCCTGCTGGGCGTTGACTAAATTCATATCAATGTCGCGCGGATTTTTGACTGCCTCCAATATGGCAGTTTTGGTAATTTCATGGAAGGTAATCCTGAAGATTTTTGCTATAGCGTTTTTTTGATTTTTGCTATAGCGTTTTTTTGATTGTCCAAGCCGAAGGGCTTGGACAATGTGCCAGCCGATTGCCTCGCCCTCCCTGTCAAAGTCAGTAGCAATATAAAGTTTGTCGGCTTTTTCCAGCTGACTTTTTAAGTAGGCAATGGTTTTGCGGCTTTTTGGCATAATAATGTATTTGGCCTCAAAGTCCTTATCCACTTCTACGCCCAGCTCTTTTTTGGGTAAATTTCTAACGTGGCCGAAAGAAGCGGCCACTTTAAAATCTTTACCTAAATATTTTTCAATTGTGTGCCCTTTCGCGGGCGACTCAACGATAACTAAGTTCAATAAACCTCATATTTTATCTTAATACATACCTACCCGAACCTAAATTCCTCACACTGCCGGCAATTTCCATTAACGTTAACGTAGCATTGACTGTCGCTATATCTAATTTAGTTGCTTTGGCTAATTTGTCAACATCGCACGGATTGGCAAGATATTTGGCTATCATTTCTTCCTGCGGGCTGGCAAAAACATAATCTTTTTTCCCGCGATTGTCAAGCACAATATTCATTTCTTCCAGAATATCTTCTGCTTGGGTTACTGGTTTGGCGCCCAATTTAATTAGATTATTTGTGCCGGCGCTTTGGTCGCTGTAAATTGAACCTGGAAGGGCAAAAACCTGCCGGTTGTAATCAAGCGCACAAGCCGCTGTAATCAAGGCGCCAGATTGCAAAGCGGCCTCAATGACCAAAGTCCCCAAAGAAAGGCCGGCCACAATACGATTTCTCATCGGAAAGTTGGAACGAAAAGGAGGCGTACCCAGGGGGTATTCGCTGACGATTGCCCCATTTTTCTGCAAAATTTTGTCAGCCAGCGCACGGTTGTTGGTCGGATAAATTCTATCCAAACCGCTACCAAGCACGGCAATTGTGCGTCCGCTTGCCTGCAAAGCGGCTTGGTGAGCCAAACTGTCTATTCCCAAAGCCAGCCCAGAGCAAATCGTCAATCCCGCCTTAGCCAGCGGCTCCACAAGATACTCTGTTGCCCGCTGGCCGTAAGCGGTAAATTTGCGCGTTCCCACCACCGAAACAGAAGGTTGAATATCTGCTAAATTGCCGCGCCAATAAAGCACAGCGGGCGGGTCGGCAATTTCTTTCAGTTGTTCAGGATAAGCTTTATCTTTAATGGTGACAGTATTTATTGCCAATTTTTTTAATTTGTCCATCTCTTTTTCTGGATTGACCTTTTTTCTGGTTTCATCAACTAATATAAAAAGCTGCTCTGGCAATCTTTTACTGGCGAAATCAGCGAAGCTGCCGGTCCAAAGCTGTCGAAAATCTGGAAAAATTTTATGCAGCTTTTGAAAAGTCCTTGGACCTATTTTTAGATTTTGCGATAAAGCCACCCAATATTTTAAATCATCCTGTAGCAAATAAAATTCCTCCTTGAAATTAACGTAGCAAAAATGACAATAAATATCCACAGGTCAACATTAATTCAAGGCTATTTGACAGCCAAAATCGGCTATCATACAATGTGTGAGGAGGAGAAAAGTTGAAGAAGTTTCTTCAGCCGAAAATCGACTTTCAACAGGTATGAAAAACGACCACGATGTTGGTCGTTTTTTATAAATCCAAAAAAAAGGGGACGAGCAACTTGACAATTTCAACCGCTGTTTTGCAAATTGACTGTCGTTTGATTGTTGTAAATCAGGGTCAGTTGGAAGAGATAGAGATGATCCGTCCCTTCTTGTGCCCCGATGTCTATCCGGAAATCTTCAAAAACTGCACGGCCGCCATTTTTGAAAATGTTGGCGACAACAGAGTTTCACTTTGGTGCCGGCTCGGCGAGCGATTTTTCTCAGGACCGTTTTATTTATCTTGGGAAGAAATAACCGACCCTAACCGCAAAGAAATTCCTCGTGAGGTCCAAAAAACAGTCCGCACCGTACTAGCAAGGGAGGAAAATTGGAACCAAACAGACACCAGTATGAATTTTATCCGCAGCCGCCTAGTTATTCTGAACTAGCAAGCAACAGCAGTCCGTCTGGAAAAAAAAGCCAAAAAATATCTTATCTGTATCCTTGCGAAATATTTTTCCTCGTCGGCGACTGCTGGATTTATCAGCTACGCAACAAAGACTTCATAGGACCGGATGGCGACCCTGAATGTAACGAAGCAAAGATAGTTATCGCGCTTTATAGTTGCGGCTCAATGCAAATCTGGATCCCGAGTGAGGAAGAGACGGAAAGTTCGGATAACGAAGAATCTTCACACAATGGTAAACCGGCTTTCCAGCATCCAATCTCCAGCCACCGCAAAGAAGTTTTTGAGCAAAGAATTAACCCGTTGGATTTTCTCATTGGCCCTCCGGTGACTTACTTCCAAGATTTAATTGAAAAACTTGAGTCCGGGAGTAATGACTTTCTTCCGACGGTACAACCCAAACTGCCCTGTGTTGCTTCCAAATAAGAATTCCCGCCTCCCACCTTCTTAGAAAGGCCCTCGCCGCGCTTGCGGCGAGGGCCTATTTTATTCAAAAACCGTCAAATCCCTTGACAAACACTTTACCTTGTGCTATACTCTCAAAGTCGACAATAGAAAGATTTCTAGGCGTAAGTTTGGGGATGTCTAACCCCTCCTTGATATTCCCTCTTCCGCCTAGTAATCTCTCTATTACACCCGAGTACCATTCTATTTTTAAAATAATTTGAGGGTGGTAAAATCCTGAGCTTGTCGAAGGATAAAATCCTGAGCTTGTCGAAGGAGACTCGGGTTGTAATGGAGGGGACAAAAAATCCCGCAGCTGCGGGATTTTTTGTTATAATGTGGTATAATAATAGCAAAGGAGACTAATATGAGCGAAACATTACAACCTAACCCGACTGAAGACTTAAAACCAGAGGCAGAGGAGCAATTTCGCCAAATATTAAGAAATCCACAAATAACACGAGAACGCCGTCCGTGGGCAGAAAAATTACTTAGAACTAAATTGGCTAAAGTAGCTGTTTTAGCTTTTGGCTTGAAATTTTTAACAGCTGACGCCCCAAAAGCTATAGCAGCCGAAGAGCCGGCACCTACTGTTCCAGCAGAAACAATAGATCAAGAAAATTTAACTGATGCGCAAAAAGAAATTTTAAAAATCGACGCTGATAGGGTTGCTTTGCAGAACCAAATGATAAGAGTTTTTACTCCCTCAAATGTTGAAACTATAACCAATGAAGATGGCACAACTACGGAAAAAATAACCGCTTCTATTGACTCATCAAAAACACTGAAAGAATTAACGGAAGATGTTGCTTCTGAACAAACACCTCAAGAACAGATTAGCCAAACTGCTAAAACTTTTGAGGAAAGTTTACAAAACGCAGGTATATCTGAAGAGATTATAAAAGAGATGATGAGAAAATTATTTTTTGATATTCAAACAATTTCAACTAAAATAAATCCAGAAATGACTTGGGGTCAGGCCCAAAATGAATTATTTTCACTAGAGCGAATGACCAGAAAAAGTGGTAAAAAAATTGGGTTGACTGCTGAACAAATCCCAATTGTTATAGACGCTGAAAAAAATGCTTTAGTTAATTTTGCTGATATAAATGTTAGATTGCAACTTGGTTTTATCCCAGAATCATCAACAACTGCATCACCAGAAAATCCAGAAACAACTCCCCCAACTGAAAGCTAATATTTTTATCTGTGTAATCTGTGTATCTGTGTAATCTGTGAAATTAGTGCATTTGTGTATTATTTTATATCTGTGTAATCCGTGAGATCCGTGTATTTGTGTATTACTTGACTTCGATACCCATTGACCGGGCCGTGCCTTCAATGATTTTAACAGCTTGTTCAATATCAACAGCATTTAAATCTGGAAATTTTATCTTAGCAATTTCTAAAATTTGCGCTTTGGTCACTTTACCCACTTTTTCTTTCAAGGCCTGACCAGAACCTTTTTCAATGCCAGCGGCTTTTTTTAGCAGAATTGCGGCCGGCGGAGTTTTAAGCCGAAAATCAAAAGTTCTATCTTCATAAATACTAATTTCCACTGGAATCACAGTATCCCCGCTTTTCTGGGTGGCTTGATTAAATTTTTGGCAAAAATCCATAATATTAACGCCATGTTGGCCCAAGACCGGACCAACCGGCGGAGCGGGATTGGCTTTGCCAGCAGGAATTTGAAGCTTAACTATGGTTTTAATTTTTTTCATACTCGCTTCGCTCCTCTCCTACAAAATTACGAATTCAACGAAATTACAAATTCACTTATTTTTTTATTCGTAATTTCGATATATTCGTAAATTCGTAGGCTTACACTTTCTTCACCTGCAAAAAATCTAATGTGACTGGTGTATCCCGACCAAACATAGAAACCAAAACTTTTATCTTCCCTTTTTCTTCATCAATATCCGTCACTTTGGCTTCAAATCCTTTCAAGGGACCATCGGTAATTTTAACTAAATCATCCATTTTTAGCTCAATTTTGTATTTTGGCTCTTCAACGCCCATGCGTTTTTTAATGCGGTTAACTTCTTCTTTAGAAATCGGGGTTGGCCGCACACCAAGCCCAATAAAACCAGTAACATTAGGAGTGTTGCGCACTATGTACCATGAATCATCTGTCACAATCATCTCCACCATAACGTAGCCGGGGAAAATGCGCTTTTCCGCCACTTTCCTCTTGCCGTTTTTAATTTCAATTTGTTTTTCCTTCGGCACCAAAACATTGAATATTTTTTCCTGCATATTTAAGGTCTCAATGCGCTGTTTGAGATTTTCCGCTACTTGTTCCTCGTAGCCGGAATAGGTATGAATAGCATACCAACCGCGCTCGCCTTTCTGGCGCTGTGTTCTAAAAATAATATTATCTTTTTCTTCTTTGATATCGTCTGATTTGTTTTGAGTTTGAGCCATTGTTTTTTCCCTTTCTAAAACAAAAGTTGCACAAATTTGGAAAGACCCAAGTCAACCATTAAAATCACCAACATAGTGATAACAATTGAGACTAAAACCATAATTGTGTGCGAAAAAATCTCTTGGCGGCTTGGCCAGCTGACTTTGCGCAGTTCCAAATATGCTTGAACAAAATAATCTTTGATTTGTGAAAAAATTGTCATTTTTTGGCTTTGCTTTGCCCACCGGAGCTTTGCGCGAAGGTGGGACTTGTTTTTTTAGCTTTGGCAGTAATTTTTTTTGGTTGGGCTTTGATTGATTTGGATTTGGCCTTTGCGGCTGATTCTTTTTTCAATTCTTTCTCAACTTTCGCGGCCGGCTTGGCGGCCGTTTTAGCGCCGATTTTTTCAATCACAATTTTAGTGTAATTTTGTCGGTGGCCTTGCTGCCTTTTGTATCTTGTTTTATTTTTAAATTTTAAAATTTTTATTTTTGACCCTTTGATATTGCCCAAGATTTTCGCGCTGACTTTCTCCCCCGAAATTAAATCCTGTAAATCAACGCTGGAGCCCTCTTTTTGCTTATTTTTTTCAACTAAAAACTGCTGTCCCAAGACAACTTTGTATTGTTTTCCACCTGTTTTGATGACTACAAAATCAGCCAATAATTTTCCTTTTCAAAATATCAAACTATGCTTCTTGTTAAAGATTAGCACGAAAGGTGTAAAAAATCAACTCCAAAATCAGAATCTTAATTTTTTATGTCGAATATAAATGCTCTGTAAAATACCCAAAGCAATAAAATTAACCAGCAAAGAGCTTCCACCGTAGGAGACCAGCGGCAAGGGTATGCCGGTAACCGGCATAATGCCTAAGTTCATACCGACATTTACCAATAATTGAAACAAAAACATACTGGCAAAACCAATCGCCAAAAAAGTGCCGAAATTGTCCCGCGATATCATTGCAATAGAAATAATGCGCCAAATCAAAAATACTAAAAGCAAAATTAAAATTAAAGAGCCGACAAAACCGGTTGCCTCTGCCCAACCAGCAAAAATAAAGTCGGTGTGCGCTTCTGGTAAAAACTGCAGGACGCTTTGCGAACCCTGACCCAATCCCCTGCCCAAAAGTCCGCCCGAGCCAACAGTAATAGTTGACTGCAACACGTGATAACCTCTATTTAAAGGATCAGCCATTGGATTTAAAAAAGTGTAAATGCGGGCTTTTTGGTAATCTCTAAGGAAAAACCAAATTACCGGCAAAAAAACTACAATACCTGTCCCCATTACCCACCAATAAATTTTAGAGATGGAAGCGGTAAAAATAATTGAGAAAAAAATAATGACCAGCACTAATGATGTACCAACATCGGGTTGTTTAATAACTAAAAAAACAGGCGCAAATGCTAAAGCAATAATAAGAATAAAATATTTCCAGTGAAAGTGTTCTACCGACGAGAAAAACTTGGCCAAAACAATTACTAAAATTAATTTAAAAACTTCCGATGGTTGAAGCTGAAAAAAGCCAAGCGAAATCCAGCGGGTGGCGCCAAATTTAGTTTTACCTAAAAATAAAACGGCAACTAACAAAACTAATCCAACGAAATAAAGAATATAAGCAACTGGTTTTAACGACTGATAATTAAGAAAAGTAAAAACAATACATAATCCCAAACCTAAGATTGCAAAGATAATTTGGTGGATGGCAAAATTAGCCGTGTCTTGAAAAGAAAGCGAAAACAAAACGGCAATGCCTGCTGAAACTAAAATTAAGGGGACTATAAAAAGAGACCAGTCAAAGGTTTGCCAAAGTTTGCGTTTCACTTGTGCACTCCCAGCCAAATTTCTCCCTCAGCAATTTTCAAATGAGCAGCGTGGTCGGCATTGGTAATTTTACCGGTTGATGGTTTGGTTTTAGTTTGAGCCTCAATTTCTTTAGCGTATTTTTGCAAGATGCCAGCCAGCTTTTGGTCCTTGGTTTCGTAAAAAACTGTGGCTTTCTCAATAATTTCGTATTTGGCTCTTTTGCGCAGGTTTTGAATAGTGCGTATAATTTCGCGCAATATTCCCTCTTCCCAAAGCTGGAAGGAAATCTCGATATTAAGAGCTATTGCCCAGGGTTTGGCAATTTGTAGCCAGTTTTTGTCAGAGGGCTTTGGCAGTTGAGCAACAAATTCAATTTCCTTGACATTAATTTCTTGAGCAATCAAATTTATTATTTCTGGCTCAATTTTTACTTCGCTTTTAATTTGCAGTTTTGTTAATGGCTGGCGCACTTTAATTTTTGCCTGCATCCTTAAAGCCAGCGCCAAATTGACAATTTGCCTGGCATTTTGCATATCATGGTTTAAATTAGGCAGAATATTTTCTTCGCTCCACTTTGGATATAAACATAAATGAACTGATTCCGGCTCTGTTTCGCTGCGCAAATTTTGGAATATTTCTTCCGCCAGAAAAGGCGTAAATGGCGCTAAAATTTGCGAAAGGTTTAAAAGTACAATGTACAAAGTTTCAAAAAATTGGTCATCGCAGCGTTTTTTGCTGCGGCGCAAGTACCAGTTGGAAAGCAAATCAACAAAGGTTTCAATTTTACGCGCAGCGTTGGTGACCTCAAATTTATCAAGATTTTCACTGACATCTTTTTTTAATAAATTAAGTTGCGACAGTATCCACTTGTCAAGCAAATTCAAATGCATATCACCGGTTACTTTTGACTGCACCCAGGAGGCCGATTGCGCATACATTACAAAATAAGCATAAACATTCCAAAGCATTCGGCGGAAACGATTTACGCTGCCTTTTAAATCATATAACGAGAAGCGTATATTTTCGCCTACTGGATTATTAGTATAAAAATACCAGCGCAGACAATCAGCGCCAAATTTGCCAATTACCTCTTCGGGCACTACCACATTGCCTTTGGACTTGGACATTTTCTTACCTTTTTCGTCCAAAATTAAACCTGTGGAAATGACATTTTTATAAGATGTACCTTGGTTAAGTAAGGTTGAAATTGCCAAAAGCGTGTAAAACCAGCCCCGTGTTTGGTCAATACCTTCGCAGATGTAGTCAGCCGGATAAAAATTGGGAAATTCGCCGGAGGCAAAAGGCATTGCGCCGGAATCAAACCAAACATCCAAAACGTCTGGTATACGTTTTGTGGGATTGCCGCATTTGGGACATTTATAAATAAGCTCGTCAACATAAGGACGGTGCAGGTCAATGCCTTGTAACTTCCTTGACGTTCGCTTTACAAGTTCAGATATTTTCCCAAAACATTCTATAAATTGGCATTGCGGATTTTGACATCGCCAAATCGGTATTGGCGTTCCCCAATACCGTTCGCGGGAAATTGCCCAGTCAACAACATTGTCTAGCCATTGGCCAAAACGGCCGTCTTTCAAGTAGCTGGGAACCCAGTTAATTTGCTGGTTATTGTTCAGCAATTTATTTTTCAGCTCTGTCATTTTAATAAACCATCCCTCTTTAGCATAGTAGATTAGAGGTGTATTACAGCGCCAGCAAAACGGATAATTGTGTAGTATTTTTTCTTTTTTAAATAACAATCTCCTTTTTTCCAAATCGGCAATAATTTCTTCGTCAGCTTTTTTAACAAATTTTCCATCGCCTGGCAATTTTTCTTCCAGTGAATGTAAAATACCTTGCAAATCAACTGTCAGCATACCCGGTAAATTAATGTTTTTTTGCTTGAAAAGTTTCAAATCATCCTGGCCATAATGCGGCGCAATATGGACTATCCCTGTCCCCTCCTCTAAGTTGACAAATTCACCGTCTAAAACTTTCCAATAATCATTTTGTTTTGTCATACTGGCATAAGTTAAATATGGCGGTTCATACTCTGTATCAATTAGCGCTTCGCCTTTAAATTCTTTTAGAATTTTAAAGTCCGAATTTAAAACGTTTATTCTATCTTTAGCCAAAATCAACTTTTCCTCACCCGCCTGCACCAAAACATACGGCAGATTTCTATTAACAGCCAGAGCTAAATTGGATGGCAGGGTCCAAGGCGTAGTTGTCCAGACCAAAAAGCTGGCGCCGGCAAAATCGCCATTTTTGATTTTAAACTTGACATAAACTGATTGGTCATAAACCTGTTCATAACCCTGCGCTACTTCATGGTCAGACAAAGAAGTGCCGCAGCGCGGGCAATACGGAGAAACTTGAAAATCTAAATAGAGCAGTCCTTTTTTAAAAATTTCACAAAGCAGCACCCAAACTTTTTCAATGTAGCTGTTTTCATAAGTTACATAGGGATGGCTCATATCCAGCCAAAAGCCGATGCGCTTGGTTAATTGTTCCCAATCCGCCTTATAAATCCAAACATTTTCCCGGCATTTTTGATTGAATTTAGCAATGCCGTATTTTTCAATCTCCGTTTTGCTGCTAAAACCTAATTGCTTTTCTACCTCCAGTTCAACCGGCAAACCATGTGTGTCCCAGCCGGCCTTTCTTTTAACATAAAACCCCTGCATCGTTTTGTAGCGGCAAATAATATCTTTAAAAACCCGCGCTAAAACATGATGAATAGCCGCTTTGGCATTAGCCGTCGGAGGACCTTCGTAAAAAACAAATTTAGCGCATTTGGCGCGGCTGGACATACTTTTCCGAAAGATTTCATTTTCATCCCACCAATTTAAAATACGCTCTTCAAGTTTTGGAAAATTTTCAAAGGGATTAACTTTTTTAAACATCGCCTCTTTTTTGCACCGCTAAATTAACCAGCTTATCTGCTTGTTTATTTTGTTCTCTGGAAATATGTTCAAAAATAATGCGTCCGCCCAACGACAGAATCAAATCCCTGATTTGCCAGAATAGTTGTTTTAAATTTTCATCCTTTATTTTATACTTTTGGTTCAACTGCTCAACGACCAATTTTGAATCTAAAAAACAGCGCACCTCTGTCAAATTATTTTTGGATATATCCTTAATCTTTTTTAACCCTTCAATGACGGCTTGATATTCTGCCTGATTGTTGGTCGCCTCACCAATAAATTTTCCCTGTTGCGTTACTTTAAAACCCCTCTCGTCTAAAATAACAATTCCAATGCCGGCCGGGCCCGGATTGCCTTTAGCTCCCCCGTCAGAATATAAAAAAATCTTTCTTGTCATCAATATTAATTTTAGTGCAAAAATTTCTCTTTGGCAATCTTATGTTTGTCCGCCCTGAAAAATAGTAAAGTCAAACAAAGAAATCACCTGGCCGGAGCTTCGGTCGACTTTGGCCTCCAAGGTTCGTTTGGTTTTACCAAAATACCCTGTGGACCTAATAGTTGAATAGTTTTGTTCGATTTGACCAGAATTAGGCGTTATACTGAAACGGATATGAAAATTTGGATGTAGCGGGTCTGAATAGTTAAGATCGGGGTTATTCTGGTGCCCTTGGTCAAAGTATCCCCAAGGTTTAATTTTAATTTTAGTTACTCCTTGAACCGGTATTGTTATTGTGTAGATTTTGCCAGTTGCGCCAGTAATAGAGTCGCAACTGCTGCT
>Ga0210051_1001801_pt1 | contig 21676 bp, 19 predicted proteins | sample CryGey092014_all_FD_185464 | JGI IMG/M metagenome (GOLD analysis project Ga0210051, IMG submission 185464) | Groundwater microbial communities from aquifer - Crystal Geyser CG23_combo_of_CG06-09_8/20/14_all (SPAdes) (version 2) | ecosystem: Environmental > Aquatic > Deep subsurface > Groundwater... | reverse complement strand
GTGGGGCAGAAGGTGCGGATGCTGTAACCATCGCAGTCGGTGATGTCACCATAACCGATGGCGATCTCGATATCACTGCCGGAGATTTGATTATGGCGGATAACGAAGACATCTCCCTGGGAACCGGCGGCGACGCGTTACTGACCTACGACGAAGCTACTGATGACAGAGTCGAACTCACCGGAACCGGCGCCTCTCTCTATATCGAAGAAGTATTGGGACTTGGAAAGCAGACATTTGCTTGCGATGGTTTTTGTACGGCGGGTGCAGATGTAGTTACAGTCACTCCTACCGCTTCGTTCATTGATCTAACATTGGGAACAGGCTTAGCGGGTGGTGCAGATACGCTCAATTTAACCGCAGGTAAGTTCGGTGATGTCGTAATTCTGGTTACCAGAAGCGCAGCGCTGACATTTACTTTGGGGGACGCCGGAAGCAACATGCAGACTTCGGCCCAGGCCTTAGGCCAATATGATTCTGCGATGCTTGTCTTTGATGGAACGGATTGGATCCAAGTATCTGCAGGCAACAACTAAAGCATAAGGTAAGCAATAATAATTCCAAAAGCCCTCCTTTCGGGGGGCTTTTGCGTTGTGGTATGATAGAAAAGAAAAATGGAAGTTCTCTCCGCCAGCCGGCGGATCGAACAGTAATTTCTTACTCTTCGACTAAGTCACCTTCAGGTGACGCATGGAGAAGTACAGCTGGGGAAATGCTTATTCTTCGACTAAGGGTGCTAACGCACCCGCATGGAGAAGTACCTCTGGAAACAAGGTAGTTCTCCACGATGGTCGAACAGTAAGAATGGGAAGGGTATTATTCTTCGACTAAGTCCTCCGATTCGGAGGACGCATGGAGAAGCACCACTGAGAAAAATGGTGGTTCTCCATTTCAGTTGAACAATAACGCTGGAGGAGGTTCTCGACTACGCTCGAACAGTAAGATTTTAGTCTTCGACTGAAGCGAAGCGGAATGGAGAAGTACAGCTGGAAGAAAATTGAAGTTCTCCACAAGGTCGAACAGTAAAAACTTTATTCTTCGACTAAGCGACCCGCCAGCTGGCGGAGAGCGCGTGGAGAAGTACCGCTAGAAGAAAGATGTAGTTCTCGACAGGCTCGAACAGTATATGAAAAAATGGAAATGGTATGTCTATATTATCGAATGTCTAGATGGAACCTATTATACCGGTTGTACCTGGAGTGTTCCGGCAAGGGCTGACCAGCATGCGTCGGGACTGGGATCAAAATATACAGGTAAGCACGGTTTCAAAAAGCTGGTCTATTTTGAGGAACATGAAAATATACAGGAAGCCAGAGCAAGGGAAAAGCAAATAAAAGGCTGGAGTCAGGAAAAGAAAAAGAAGTTGGTTGCAGGCGAATGGGGAGGGAAATAGAAGGTAGTTCTCTCCGCCAGCCGGCGGATCGAACAGTAAGACCAAAAGGTAGTTCTCCACTGCGGTCGAACAGTAATTTCTTACTCTTCGACTAAGTCACCTTCAGGTGACGCATGGAGAAGCACAGCCAGATCCCTTATTCTTCGACTAAGTCCTCCGATTCGGAGGACGCATGGAGAAGTATACTTTGTCATCCTGAGGACCCGCCGATTCGGCGGGGAATGGAGAAGTACCGCCAAAAGAAAGTTGAAGTTCTCCACTGCGGTCGAACAATAAGTTGGAGTTCTCCACGCGCTACGCTTGGTCGAACAGTAAAATATAAAAAACCTATGACTCCCGAAATTAACGAACAGAAAAAAAAGATCTTTTTAGGGAAGAAGTACCTCATTATAGGTATTGTGGCGGTTGTTCTTGTTGGAGCCAGCGTCGGAGGCTACTTTACCTTCAAAAAGGCAAAGTCCAATAATAGTCAGCCGCCGGAAAAGTGGGAAGAATACCAAAACGCTGATTTAAAGATTAAACTTTCTTATCCCGCCTCCCTTTCTCAAATTTCCTTGTCAGAGGAGGATAAAACGTCCAAGGTGCTCCTGCGGCTTGAACGCAAGGAACCACAGGCGTTGATCACGTTCCGCTACGAAGAGGGGTTAGGCATGCTCAAAGCTGCCGGCGGGAGTATTTTGGACAAACTGGTGGAGAGTATCAACCGGCAATATCCCACGCGCTACCCGGATTATAACAAGGAAAAATATGAGGAACTTATTATCGGCAACGAAAAGGCGGCCCGGTTTTATTTTACCTATACTGGCAACGACCAGCAAACGAAAATAAAACAGCAGTTTACGGTGGTAGTCAAAGACACGACCGGCTATTATCTTGCTGCCCAAGCGCCGGAAGCAGTCTTTGACCAGTCCGCGTCCGATTTTGAGAAGATTGCGGAAAGCTTCAAGTTCGAGCAGTAAGTAAAAGGTAGTTCTCGACAGGCTCGAACGGTAAGAACCTTATTCGAAGTACAACTGAAAAGAGGAAGTTCTCCACGGGGTAGAACGGTAATTTCTTATTCTTCGACTAAGTCGTCGTTTCGACGACGCATGGAGAAGCACAGCCAGATCCTTTATTCTTCGACTAAGTCCTCCGAATTGGAGGACGCATGGAGAAGTACAACTGATAAGAGGAAGTTCTCCACAAGGTCGAACGGTAAAAAGAGTTTTTTCCTACCAGCCGGCAAAGAAAACGGTTACAAACTGACTAGACAAGCGGCTAAAATTAGTCTATATTGAAATAATCTAAAATGGAACTTCGTTTTTTAAAGGAGGTGAAAAAGCAAATTAAAATGAAAAAATTTCTTCCTTTCATAGTGGGAGTTGTGCTTATTGTGGCCTTGGGCGTCGGTGGTTATTTCTTATTTACCAAAGTAATTTCGCCAGCCAAGATCGACAGCAGCAAGCATCAGGCGGTGTTTTTGTCAAACGGCCAGGTGTATTTTGGCAAAGTCAAGAATATCGGAAAACAATATGCCGAACTTTCCAATATCTATTACTTAATTCTGAAACAACCTTTACAGCAACAAACAACGACCGATACTACCACTGAAAAACAGACTCCGGAATATACCTTAATCAAACTTGGTCAGGAGCTTCACGGGCCGATCGATAAAATGATAATAAACCGCGACCATATTCTCTTTATCGAGAATTTGAAAGATGACGGCAAAGTGGCCAAGGCCATCAGCGATTATCAGAATACTCAGAAGTAATCTGGGTCTCCATGATCGATTTTCAAGTAAAGTGGATTAAAATTCCTGCGTTTTTGGCGTAGGAATTTTTTTGCTAAATTGCTGGTTTTCCTACGGCTGATTCTGATATAATCTTAAGAGAGGATTTTAAAAGATGAGGAATCGGCACATCAGCCAAAATGGATTTACCATCATTGAAATTTTAGTGGTGGTGGTTATTATCGGGATTTTAGCCTCCATCGTCGTGGTTTCTTTTAACTCCACTTTACGTAAATCCAGAGAAACAAAAGTCAAGGCAGATCTTACCCAGATTGCCAAGGCAGTGGAAGCCTTGGGTGTGGATACGGACCGCTATCCGAACGGTTGTCCCAAAGAGAGCACCGCCAATCCGGAAGTGATGGATTTAACAACCTCTGTGGCAGGGCTTTTGTCAAGACCGCCTGTCGGAGTAGTACAAGCACCGTGTGAATGGACCGCTTTTGCTGTCAGTCAATGGAACGGTCCGTATCTTAAACAAGTCTTGGTAGATCCTTGGAACCGCAACTACTTTTTTGACCCGGACTTTGCTCCATATATGTACAACAGCGCCTGTCCTTCTCAAGCCCCCCAAGCAGTCTGCGTGGTGGTAGGTTCTTTTGGCCCGGATGGATCCATGTACAATTGCGACGATTTTTTCATTAAACTCTGGCAGTGAGAATTGCTTACAGTCGCTTGTATTTATTCAGCTCTTTCCAGTAAGCGTCATTGCGATCCGCCGACTCGGCGGAGAAGCAATCTCCGCCAATCTCACTAAATCTTGATGCAAATGGTTTCTTCTTTAGCACGAGTTTCGCGTTATAAGTCATTCTGGATCCGCTCATCTAGCGGAGATAGAATCTCTTTTTAGTTACTAGATACTATCGGTCGTTCCACTCCCTCCAGGATGACAAACTGTTACTCATGCCCGCATTTGCGAAACTCGTATTTAGTTTAGATCGCCACGTCGTCCCGCTAAGCGGGACTCCTCGCGATGACAGTTAGAGTTTTTCGGTAAAAACTGAATAGTTACAGTCGCTTCAATTGACAAGTTAAACCCCGAAAGACTAAGATTAAACTATAATATTGTAAAAACAAGATAAATCGAATCTCGTAATTCAGGTTAATTAAGAATACTGAGGGCTTTTAGCTCCCGGAAGTTTATGTCTACCAAAAGAAAAAAGGCTAAAACCAGTTATGCCAAGGTGGTTATCCATAAAGGCAAGCTTTTCCGTTTTCTGCTTCCTTTTGTGTTGATTCTGCTGACCGTTTTGATCTTATGTCTTTTCCAAAATATAGCCATTCAGCCAGGTTCATCTCCATCTCCATTTCAATCCTGGTTTGGCATAAAACCATCATCAACTGAGATTAACGAAACTACAGATTTGTCACAACCTTGGTCCGAGAATCCACAAGCTACCCAATCAGCCGAAACATCCACCTCCAGTTTGCCGCAGTGGAATGAGGTTCCGCCTGATTTTATGGTTTCTGACGAGACCACCGCCGTTTTATTTTCCGAACTTGAACAGCAAATCGCCGCCATGGAAAAACTGGAAATTCCGGTGGCTTTAGTGCAAAAATTACAGTCAGCAGCCCTGGCAGATTTTGAGCGGGGGGACGGGGATGCGGCGCGCCAAAAAATTTTATGGACGCTGCAGTTAACGCGGGAATTAATCTCTCTCAAAACTGAACCACAGCTGCCTACTCCCTGAGGGGAAATTTAGGGACTGACTTCCTTCCAATCAATCTCAATGTCTCCACCGCCCAGGTAACGGGTTAAAAAGTCGCTCAGCAAATACTGGGGTTGAAAAATGAATTTTTCCGCCGGGGTGTTAACGTTTGAGACCGCTCCTTTGCGCCCCAAATCCCTGGCTAAAATTATTCTTTGGCAGGAGGCTACTGATCCTTTAATCTGTAGTGGAGTTGTACCCTGGGAGTTGATATTGGTATTAAAATCTCCCTGCGTTATAAAATAGCCGCTGATTGTGCCCACATTTCCCCAGATACCGACGCTACCGGTTATCAAAAAGAGAGCAATACTGTCCGGTTGGATGGTAAAATCCTTTTTGATGGTCGCGTCACCTTCAATAATGATGATGGTTGAAAAAACATTATCCTCGAAGCCTTGTGAGATTGAATTCTGATCAATGGTATAATTGCCGGTGTAATAAAAGATTCCGTCGTGATCCGGCAGTTTATTATTCGGTAAAGGTTGGGCCTGTTCTCTGACTAAATCGTATTTATCAATAAAATCAGCCAGCGTAGTTTTGGCGCCCAAGGAGTAATTAGTCAATATCCAGGGTTTTTCTGAGACAAAATTTATTTGCGTGGCATTACCCACAATCACTAAAGAGTCGGTGTTATAAACTCCACTGGGGGGCAAAGCTCCCATCTCAATGCCTCCTGCGGCATAAAGATCGGGCTGGCCGGTTATTTGAATCCAAGGACCGAAAATCGTCTGCACCGGGCTGTTGGAAAGATTGCCGGCCATGTCGAGGATCCGAAATTGAACTTTCATGATAGTGGCTGAATCGCCGAAATCGATAGCCGGGGTAGTCAATTTAACGAAACCGGTATAACCATCCGCGGCATTTTGGCCATTGTCAACTCTTGTGACCGAAGAAACCGAATACCAATCTTTTTCTCCATCACCATTGTGATCCCATTCCTGGTTTTGATGGTCGGTATAATAAGCATATTGGGCAGTGGCGGTGTCAATTCCGGAAGTGATGTCGCGCACTTCTATCATCGCTACATACGTATGATCATTGCCGCTTTGCTGTTGATCAAAATTGCGCCAATCCTGGGGAGCAATGGTGTCAATTTTCAGAGGCACATTATGGATCGCCTCATTGTTGCCGACATTATCGGTACTGTAGTAATGAAAAGTGTGGTTGCCATTTTCGACAATGGTGAAGTTGAACGAGGCCTCATAGCCGCCATGAATGGATATTCCGTCCCAAAAAGAAAGGCCGATAAAGCCGGTGTCTTGAGTATATAGTCTTAAATAAATCTGATTAGAGCCTGAAGGAACCGTAAAAGTCCGTGTCAGCATCTGCCAGTCTGTTTCGCCCACAATCCTTTCATAACTTTCACAAAGTTTAGTATCGGCATCCATGCTACCGCTGCCTTTAGCCCAAACTTCAAACCAAGCACCGGTTCCTCCCCACAACTCAACAGTTTTAATCCAAGCCGAGGCGGTATAGGTTTGGCCGGGAGTCACTGCCACCGCATAATTTCGATCGTGCCAGAAGTAGGTACCGTCGCCTAAAATAGCAGTGGCGGCTGCTCTCCAGCCAAACTTATGTTCCAGAAATGTCCGCCAGAACAAAGCCCAACCCGAGTTATGATCCCAGTTATAAACGGTGAGCAGATATCCATTTTCAAAGGATGGATTCAAAACTTGATTTTCACTGGTTTGATACTCATAGATCGTGGGGTCCTGGCTATCTAACCAGTAGGTGCTTGAGGCTGGTCCGGATTCGATGTCCGAGGCGGTTAAAGTTACATCCACGGTTGAAGTGTACCAATCATGATTGCCTATGGTTCCTTGAAACTCATGGGTGGTTCCCGGAGCAGTGGTATCAGCCGCCCAAATTGGAACAACAACCGCAAAAAAGAAAAACAGAGCAACTGTCAGCGTAATTAAGACGAAGGGTAATTTTTTGAGCGGCTTCTTCATTAATCCTAAGCATAACACACTTGGAAAAAGATAGAAAGCTTGAATGTTTGGCTGTTAAGTCACCTCATTTTGTTTTGACGTTACAAAAATTTTGACAAATCTCAATTTTTCTTGTATAAACTACCCAACGCCGAAAAAGGCGTTTTTAAATTCCCCGGAAGGGGGTTATTGTGGATATCAATCAAAATACCAACAATCAAAAAGTTTACGTAACAGCCGAAGGCTTGAAGAAATTAGAGAAAGAGTATGCGGAATTGACCAAGGTTAAACGCAAGGAAATCGCTGAGAAACTAGCGCGGGCGCGTGAATTGGGTGACCTTTCGGAAAATTCAGCCTGGGAGCAAGCACGCAGCGAGCAATCATTCGTTGAAGGTAGGATTCAGGAACTGGAAGAAATATTAAAAAATGCGGTCACTGTTAATGTTGAAGGCCATGGTAGCCAGGCAGTCAAAATCGGATCGAAAGTCAAAGTTCATCTAGATGGCGATGAGGAAGAGTTTACCATTGTGGGGGCTCCTGAGGCCAATCCTCAGCAGAAGAAGATTTCGCATGAATCGCCCCTAGGGATGGCTCTGCTCGGTAAAAAAGTGGGAGATAAGGTAGAAGTCGAAGCGCCGATTGGAAAAATCAATTATACCATTCTGGCCATTGCATAATAAAGTAACTATTCCGTTCTTTCCAGTAGATTTGCGAAGCGCTAACCACCGCTTCTGGTGGTGGTAACCTTGATTTGGATAGGGTTTTGTAGCCTGGGTTTTGTAGCGGCGAACTTCAGTTCGCCATGGTTTGGGAGAATGGAAACCTAAAGGTTTCCGCTACGGTGATAGATTTGTCATTTCGATTCACTGAACAGCCGCTTCAAAATTACACTCTATTTGGAGAAAACTGAATAGTTACCGTAAAAGATCTTGACTTTTGGAATCAAATAAGATATTTTTGAGAAATTATAGACAAACGTATTTGAAAGTAGACATCAAGGTATGTCTATACGAGAAACTGATTAAAGCTTTTTTGTAAAAATTAGATGAGTAATTTGGAATCAGTTTCTCTAAAATAACAAAAGCGTTGATGGAGAAAAGTAGGTTTTTAGAATTGTTGCAAAAGAGACTCTCTTGAGCTAGGGTGAAAAAGAGAGAACAAATCTGAAACTGAAAAGACTCCGGAGCTGCTGGAAGAAAGCCCGCTATGGCGGGGGAGTAGAACTGGCCGGGGGCGCCCGTTGACAGCGCTAAAAACCATAACCTCATTTTTTGAGAGTGGTTGACAAGGTTTGGCTGGCAACAGTCAGACAAGAAAGAGGTGGTACCACGGTCTTGTAAAACCGTCCTCTTCTCGATCTTTTAAGGCCTTGCGCCTTTAGGATCGAGAGGCGGGCGGTTTTTTTGTTGGTTACCTAAGGTCTCAGCTGACCTTTTTGTATCTTCGCACTTTCAATCTGAAAGGATGGAGTAAACCCCTTTACTTCGACATCAGTCACAGCACAATCCAACCTACAAAAGGAGACGGAGGAAAAATGACCACCGAAGATGGTAAGCAGATCAATCTTTGGATTGGAGACCTGTCTATTCAGACAGAAGACGACGTAGTAGCGATAATGATGGTGAACCAGGGAGCATCAGCGTGTTTCTTGGAAATCCTACATGCGCAACTACGCGAAGCGTTGAATGTACACCGACGCTGGGTTGCACTTGGCGTTTGGTTTAGGCACGGTGGTTTTGCCGAAACCTCAGAGAAACAGATGTTGGCGGTACAGATCGCGGCCTTGATTTTGGCAGAGCCCAAGACGATGCTTCCAAAGCGCGCTCATGACATTCTCCCCCAACTGGATCAACCCGAAACTATTGTTGGTCTTCGTATCAAACCTCCCGAATTACACGTACATCCCGAACGTGTGTCGCCGGAAGATTTGGGAGACATCGTCGCGTTTGTGACCAACTGGAATCTTGGTGTTTCGACACACAAGGAACTTGGGAGTTTTGTGGTTGCGCCAGATCTCAGAGGTCAGGGTATCGGAACAGAAGCTGTACGGGAATTGTTAAGGCTTAACGGCCATACCGCGACGTTGGCGACGACCAAGACTGAGCAAGCAAGGAGAGCGCTCCAACACGCCGGTATGATGATGGCAAGCTTTGTAACCGACATTCCAGCCGATGTCCGCCAGGCCACCTGCTGCTGCGAGAGTATGGGAGGAGAAGCCTGTCTGTTGGCTGATGGCGCATGCCGTCTGATGATACTTCCCGATCATCGCTAGGGGCGACAAAACAGAACAGAGAGACATAAAACCGTTTCACAAAGCGGGTAAACCCAGAGGCGAGGGGAGACGAGGCAAGTCTTACACCAAAAATTGTCTTTGACCCCCTCCCTCTTTTCCTTTACAATAAGAGATGTTATCTCGAGCTAGCCTGTCCTGAGCTTGTCGAAGGAAGAGATCCCGTCATTGTACCTTATTCTCCACGGGATCTCCGCCAGCTGGCGGACAGGCTCACGTCCCCGCCGAGTCGGCGGGTCCTCAGGATGACATAAGCGGGATAAATATGATTAATCAAAAAAGACTCATCCAAACATTTATCGATCTAGTCAAAATTGACAGCCCATCGGGCGAGGAACAGGCTATTGTCAAAAATGTCTGCCAGAAACTGGAAGCCATTGGTTTAAGATCAGAGGTTGACTCAATCGGAAACACTTATACTTTTATAAAAGGTATGGGTGAAGCCGTGGTTTTAAACGCCCATTTCGACACCGTAGAGCCGGGTAGAAACGTCAGGCCTCAAATCAAGGACGGAATTATTCGATCGGACGGAAAAACGGTCCTGGGGGCAGATAATAAGGCAGCTTTGGCAGCCATCCTTGAAGTTATCCAGGTTTTATCAGAATCCACCATTCAGCATTATCCGATTGAGCTGGTTTTATCCGTTAAAGAGGAAACCGAAAGCGGCATCAAACAATTCGATTTTAGTCATCTCAAATCCAAAAAAGGTTTTTGTTTTGACAGTTCTGGGCCTATCGGCAACCTGGTTACCCAAGCTTCTTATATCACCGAATTTCATTTGGAAGTAACAGGTAAAGCTGCCCATGCCGGGATTGAGCCGGAAAAAGGAATCAATGCGTTGACAGCCGCTGCCAAGGCTATGGCACAATTGTCTTGGGGTAGAATTGATAAGGAAAGCACAGCCAACGTGGGTTTGATCAAAGGCGGGGAGGCCGTCAATACCGTTCCCCGGAAAGTCGAGCTTGCCGGCGACGTCAGAAGCATTAGTCTGCAAACAAAAAACGCCCTTTTGGGAAAGATTGAAAAAACTTTTAAAAAAGAAGCTGAAATTTTAGGAGGAGAAATAAATTTTGGCAAACTGCCATACTGTGAAGGGTATGTCTTTGATCAAGAATCGGATTTGGTGAGGCAGGCAGTTGAGGCTTTGGGAAAAATCGGCAAAAAGGTCAAATTCATTCAATCCAATGGTGGAGCCGACGCCAATCTTTTCAACGCTCGGGGGATTGCAATGCTCAATTTCGGTTATGGCGCCAGAAACATCCATACCGTTGCCGAAGAAATAAGTGTCGAAAATCTTAGTCTTTTGGCCAGGTTGGTTTTAGAACTGATAATATAGTCAAAAGTAAAAATGGAAAAGATAAGGTAGTTCTCTCCGCCTATCTGGCGGATCGAACCACAAGATTATATTCTTCGACTAAGCGAGCCATTAGGAGCGCATGGAGAAGTACAACCTAAAAGGGATAAGTATGTTTTGGGCAGATGAAATAGCCAAAAAAATTAAAGAAGAATCGAGAGGAAAACCTCAGCATGTGGATGACATGAAAACGCCCTCGGGCAGGATTCATGTCGGTTCTTTGCGCGGAGTTTTGATCCACGACTTGGTTTTCAAGGCTTTGCTGAATTTGGGAGTCAAAGCCACCTCTACCTATGTTTTTAACGATCTGGATCCCATGGACGGTTTGCCGACCTATCTTCCTCAAAAAATTTATGAAAAATATATGGGTTTTCCGCTTTTCAAAATTCCGGCGCCGGATGGAAAATCGGCAAGCCTGGGCTATCAATACGCTCATGAATTTATTGAGACTATGCAAATTTTAGGTGCCGTGCCTGAAATTGTTTGGTCACACGAACTTTACGAATCCGGCAAAATGAATAAGGTTGTTAAAGAAGCTTTAGACAAGGCTGCAATTATTCGGGATATCTATCAGGAAGTGGCAGGCTATAGGCGCAACGAGAATTGGTATCCCTTCCAGGTGATTTGTCCTCACTGCGGCAAAGTTGGAACCACAGTGGTTGACGGCTGGGATGGGCAGAAAGTCAAATTCACCTGTCAGAAAGATTTAGTTTCCTGGGCTTGCGGTTGCGGGCATGAGGGCGCAATTTCGCCTTTCAACGGCAACGGAAAACTGCTGTGGAAGGTTGATTGGCCGGCCCATTGGAAGGTTTTAGGGGTAACTGTCGAAGGAGCCGGCAAGGATCATTCCAGCGCCGGTGGCTCGCGCGACGTGGCCAAAGTTATTTTGGAAAAAGTTTATCATTACCCAAATCCTTTCGATATTCCCTATGAGTGGTTTTTGGCAGGCGGCAGAAAGATGTCGTCTTCCAAAGGCGTTGGAGTCTCAGCGCGTGAATTGGCGGATATTCTGCCTCCGCGGGTTGGCCGCTTTCTTTTCGCCCGCACCAATTTTAACCGCCAGCTGAATTTTGATCCGCAGGGAATGACTATCCCGGACATTTTTGACGAGTATGACCGTTGTGCAAATTTGTTTTGGTCGGAAGGTGGGGATAACGATCAGGGCCGGGCCTGGCAGATGTCACAAATCGGAGCTGTGCCAAAAACCCATTTTTTGCCTCGTTTTATCGATGTGGCCAAATATTTGCAAATGCCCAAAGTGAAAATGGAGGAGAAATTTGCCGAAGTTAAGGGTGGGAAACTTACGGAAGTAGAAAAAGAAGAGTTCAAAATCCGTACCGAATACGCCAAGATCTGGATTGAAAAATATGCGCCGCAGGAAAAGACGTATCAGGTGACGCAGGAAATTCCTCAAGCCGCGGCAGATCTGTCACAAGCCCAAAAAGAATATCTACAAAAAGTGGTAAGTCTATTAGGTGATAAGAAATGGCAAGCAGAAAAGTTGCAAAATACTTTGTATCAGGCAGGAAAAGAAATGGGACTGAAGCCAAAAGAGGCTTTTGGAGCAATTTATGTCAGTCTTTTGGGGAAGGATCATGGTCCTAAAGCCGCGTGGTTAGTTTTAGATCTCAATAAAGATTTTGTAATTGAGAGGTTTAAAAAAGTCGGGGAGATGAGTTCTGAGAAAAAGTCTAATCAGGAAGTAAAGAATCGTCTGCCAGACATCTCTGATCCTAACTTAATCACCATCGATCAAAATTTAATGCAAAAATATCCGAGTCTTATCGCCGGTATCGCCGTCATTAAAGGTGTAAAAGTTGTCAGAGAATCGCCGGAACTTGAAGCTTATAAGCAAAGTTTTCTCAAAAATCTGGGAGAGGTAGGCAAAGATTGGATAGAATCATCGAAAGCAATCCTAAGCTATAAGAAACTCTATCGGCAAATGGATGTTGACTGGCACAAAAAAATGCCCTCTCCCTTGGCTCTGAGGCGCAGAATTGTACAAGGAAAAGATTTGTCCCGGGTGAACACCTGTGTTGATGCTTACAATTTAGTAGTCGTAAAATACGGAGTTTCGGCGGGTGCCTTTGACCTTGATAAGTTAAAATTTCCTACAGTTTTAAGAGAAGCTTATAAGGGAGAAAAGATCCTGCCGCTTTTGGAAGACAAGGAAATTAAGCTCAACGAAAAAGAAATCTGTTATTTTGACCGAATCGGAGCCTATAATCTGGATTTTAACTATAAAGATGCCCAGAGGACTTTAGTAACTGAAGAAACTGGAAATTTATGGATTAATGTTGAAGGAGTGTATGAGATCAACCGGATAGAGGTGGAAAGATCATTGCAGGAAGTGGTAGACTCAATAGTCAGATTCTGCGGCGGGAAGATTGATAAAATGGGGATTGTGAAAAGGTAGGGAACAATAATGATTGTTCCCTACCATAAAAAGGCCGGAGAGGTTGAACCTCTTGATTTTTTCAGAGGTTCAACCTCTAGAGCAATTGAAACGGAGGTATTAATGGATCGTCAAAAAGCCTTGGATTTTCTTAAAAAGCATCTACAGCAAGAAAACATTATCAAACATCTTTTAGCCACTGAAGCGGTGATGGGGGCGCTTTTTGATCGGATTAAAGAGGGTGAAAGGGAAGATTGGATCATGGCGGGCCTGTTGCATGACGGGGATTATGTTGCCGCAGTGCCGCACGAACTTCAGGGAATTAAAGTTTCCGAAATGCTGGAAGCTGAAGGATTTACAGTGCCTGAAAGTGTTAGATATGCCATGGCAGCGCATAATGCGGAAAATACACACGTAGAGCCTCAGTCCAAAATGGATTGGGCGCTATTTTGCGCCGATAGTTTAACCGGACTTATTGTGGCCACAGCCTTGGTGCGTCCGGATAAAAAACTGGCCTCAGTCGAGGTCGGCTCTGTCATGAAAAAGTTTAAAAATCCTTCCTTTGCCGCGGGGACCAGAAGAGAAGACATCGCGTTCTGTCAGGAAAAATTAGACATTCCATTGGATGAATTTGTCTCAATCGCTTTAACTGCCATGCAAAAAATTGCCGTTGATTTGGGCTTGTAAAAGCTTGTCACCCCGTTGTTTTCTACTTTTTCCTATGCTATAGTGGAAAGACGATGCTTTCCAAAATACTCCTTAAGCTCATTGATGAGGCGGTGCTACCGGCCGTCATTTTGGTTTCAACTAAAATTATCGGTTTAGGGCTCATTAACTTTTTTTTCCATTTTACCTTTGAGATCAAATTTTTTCCGCAGATGATTTTACCAGCTTTGGTTTATACCGATTCGCAAGAAGCGCTGCTGGCCAATTCTTATTCCAATCTTTTAATGTATGGTGCAATTTTTGTAGGTTTCCTTTGGGTGATTGTCAAATCCATCCATCTTCACGAAACCCACATTTCACCGAAAGCTACCCAAAAATTAGCCCAGTGGAATTTGCTAAAGCTTTTAACCAATTCCTATAATTTATATCATCAGGCTGTAGTTTGGTTTTTGTTTTTATGGATAGCGGTTGGAATTTTAATTTTTTATAGCTTTTCAGATTTAACCTATTGGTGGGTGTCGGTCGCAAGCCTCGCCTTTAATTTTGTCCTCACTTATTTGATCATAGATGACGTTGAGCGCGAATTTTATGCCAGGAGAGCTTTTAACAATGGGTATTCTTAAACTTGTAAGCAATACTTTTCTACTCGTGATTTTGGCCGTATTTTTGGTTGTTCCAACCGGCATAGTTTTGGGACTGAGGCCGCAGATTAAAACAAGTGTTTTGGGAGCACAAACGGTAAAAAGCGATCTTTTCCAAAGAACATTTTTGAACGACGATCAAAATGTGTGGATCAAAACTTTCGAAAAAGACAATCAAACATTAGACTTTATTATCTACAAGGGAGCATCCAACCAGAATCAGCGTTATCCGCTCTATGAGATTGAAAACACCACTGCAAAACCTTTTGAGATCGTCTTTCGCTCTCCGGATAAAATTTTTGGTCCGTTTATAAAACAAAAAATCTATCTCAACCGATGTATGACAGACAAACCCTGTCAATCGTTTCTAATCTACAATCTGGTCGATGAGCAGAAAGCCGCCAGTGAGCTTACCTTCCCTTCGGAGGCGGGTGAGAAACTCAAGTTCGAGCTTTTGGTTGAAATCTACGGGCAGACTGATCCGGCCTCTTTTAATATCAGTTTCGAGCTACCTTTTCAGATAGTAACCAGAGAGTGAGGATCATTTTATGTTGGATATCGGCTACATTCGCCAAAATTCACAGCAACTGAAGGAAAATATTAAAAACCGCAACCTTTCCGAAAGCGTTGTCAACGTTGACAAGCTTTTAGAAATTGACCGCGGACACAGCCAACTCGTACAAGAAATTGAAATTTTGAGAGCTGAACGCAATCGGATTGCTGATAAATTAAAAGAGGGGAAAAAAGAGGCTTTAATTGAAAAAGGAAGGCAAGTTAAAGAAATGCTGAAAACCAAAGAAGCGCTTTTGGTCAAAGTCAAGAGTGAATATCAGACGCTCTTGGATTGGATGCCCAACCTTACTCATCCGCAAATGCCTGTCGGAAAAGATAGTACGGGTAATGTCGAGCGGAAAAAATGGGGAGAGATACCTAAATTCAATTTTAAACATCAAGATCATTTAACCTTAGGCGAGAATTTGGATTTGGTTGACATCAAAACTTCGGCTAAGGTTTCCGGCTCACGTTTTTATTATCTTAAAAACGAAGCGGTTCTGCTGCAATTTGCTATTTTCAATCACGCTTTGAAAAAGTTGGTTCACCGCGGATTTACGCCTTTGATTCCACCGGTGTTGCTGAAAAAACGGGCTTTGTACGGCACCGGTTATTTTCCTTCTGAAGAAAACCAAATCTACAAACTGGAAGCTGGCGAAAAAATAGAAGATCAAAATGAACTTTATCTTTCCGGTACTTCCGAGCAAGCCATTGTTTCTTATCACGCTGATTCAATTTTCAAAAAGGGTGAACTTCCCAAAAAATATGTCGGGTATTCAACCTGCTTTCGTTCCGAGGTCGGTTCGTGGGGAAAAGACGTTAGGGGTATTAAAAGAGTGCATCAGTTTGACAAGATCGAAATGATTTGTTTTACCACTCCCCAAACCTCGCAAAAATATATGCAGGAAGCCCTGGAAATAGAAGAAGAACTCTTACAAGATTTGGGATTGCCTTATCGTGTTATTGAAATGTGTACCGGAGACGTCGGCCTGGCAACCTATCGCAAATTTGATGTTGAGGTTTTTATGCCTTCGGAAAATTCATATGTCGAGGTGATGTCCAACTCGGATTTGGCGGCCTTTCACGCGCGCCGGCTGAACATCCGTTATGAAAAAAATGGCGAAAAAGATTATGTGCATACGATTTCAGCGACCGGTATTACCAACACCCGTCCGCTGATGGCGATCTTGGAAAATTACCAGCAGGAAGACGGAAGTGTCAAAATTCCCCCTCTGTTGCAGGATTATTTAGAGATGGATTTAGTCAGACCAAAATCACAACGTTGAACTTAAACTTTCCTTTTGCCTCAAAAACTCTGTATGAAACTTATTCTTCCTTAAATGGGCAAATAGAAGTTGTTGAGATCGGATCGCGCCGCCGCCTGACCGTGGGGAATTTTAACTATTCACTTTTCAGCTCTGATCTTAACGATCTTTTTTTGGACCGCTACTGGGGCAAGATGGTGAAAGGGATCAAAAATCGCAGAGAGAATCTAAAGCAAGTTTTAATCCTGGGCCTTGGAGGCGGAACTTTTGCCTTTCTTTTGAATCATTATTTTTCACCCCAAGTCATCGAGGGAGTAGAGATTGACCCCCAAATTATTGAAATCGGTTGCCGCTACTTCTATTTATCCCAATTTGCTAATCTTACCGTACATTTGGCCGATGCGGCTGATTGGGTAAGGCAGGAAAGACTAAGGCAAGCCAATGCTTATGATCTCATCATCTTTGATCTGTATCAGGCGGTAAGCCTGCCGCCGAAGTGCGAAAGGGAGGATTTTTTAAAAGCCTCTTTCGAGCTTTTAACATCTGGCGGGATGGCAGTTTTCAACAGAGTTTGTTGCCAAAAAGAGAAAGAGGAAATCGTCGATCGTTTTTGCGAAGAGAAACTCCGGCCGTTTTTTGCTACAATTGAAGAAGATCTAGTCAAAGGAGCACTGGGTTTTAATAATTATATTGTGTATGCCCAAAAAAAAGGAGCGTAAGATGAAAAAATGCTGGTGCGGCGGGATTTTAGTTTTTGTCTTTTTCCTGACGGGAATACCTTTATTTTCGAAAGTCTCAGCTGATGGGATGATTATTCCCAGTCCGGATTATCCGGTTTACGAAGCTGAGCAAAAAGCGGCCATTTTTTATGATGCAGGAACGCAGACAGAAAATCTTGTCTTATCTGTCAAATTTAATGGGCAGGCTAAAGATTTTGGCTGGCTTATTCCAACTCCGTCCAAACCCGAGGTCGAGAAGGTGGCTAGTGATTTTTTTGACAAACTGGCCAGCGCCTCCAAACCTCAGAAAAATCTTTTAGAAAAACTCAAAGGAAGTTCGGATGAGGGAATCGACCTTTTTGGAATCAAAACCTCGAACATTGGCTTAGGATCTTCGGAAACAACGACAGTCGAAGTTTGGGAGGAAAAGAGGGTAGGAATCTTGGATATAGCCGTACTTTCAGCCGTCCAACCTGATGATCTTTTTGAGTGGATTGACAAAAACGGCTATCAGATTCCCGGAGTCGGAGAAAGTGGCTCCATTCTGTATGAAGATTACGAAAGGTATCAGCAGGAAGCCAGCTCTTCCGGATCAGTTGACAACATCAATAATACATCTTCCGAAGCCCAACTCAATGCTTTACGTCTGCTGCAGGAATATATCGACGATGGTTGGTTTTTTGTGGCAGTCAAAGTCAACGGTCTTTTTGCGGGATCAACGGATAGTTACGATAATAATTATGAATATACCTATAACTATAGTCAGGGACAGATTAACCCCTTAAGATTGCAGTTTAAAGTCACCAAACCAATCTACCCTTTGAAACTTTCTTCTCTTGCCAAACAGAACATAAACATTCTGCTTTACGTTATCACAGGGGAGCGGATGGACGTTTGGGGAGGTAGTGCGAACTTGTCGGAGCAACGCTCATCCCCCAACATCACCTCGATTTTACCTGACACAAACTATTCATCCGCACTTTTCCAAACACAATACGCCGGCCTGGTTTCTCAGGATGCGATGGATTCGGTAGTTTCTGGCATCAATCAGGAATCTTGGTTTACACCAAAAGATCCGATTTTTCTCACCAAGCTCTACGCCAGCTATTTATCCTATGCGCAAATGGACAATGATTTAATGCTGGAAAAGGCGGCCAAAAATAAAACGGTCAATGCCGGCAAGATGACTCTGGGCAATTGGATTGTTCTGCCTTTGTATGTTGTTGTTTACGGACCGGCGCGGTTAGTCGAGTGGTTTTTTGCAAAACTTGGCTCCGGTTTTTCAGGCTCATCAACTTCGATTCTGTTTTTCATCCCCTTAATCTGCGGATTTTTACTTTTATTGAGCGCTGCTTGGATAGCGGTTTGTTTCCATTTCTTACGCAAAACCAGAAAAACAATGAAGCGCATTTTCCTTTTTGCTCTGCAAACGGTTGGAATTTGGATTTTGGTAAGCGTTTTGGTTACAATTTTAGTTATTCCCTATCTCATTTTGTTGGCCTTGGTTGGATCCGATGGTGGGGTGGCTCTCTTGAATGTAATACTGTATGCGAGCTTCGGACTGGTTTTACTGACAACCTTAATACATAAATTATTGACTGCTCTTGACCGCAAATTGGAACAGCGCGAGACAGCCAAAAAAGCCAAGGAGACTCCGCCAGTTTAGGTTTTTTAGGCTATGAGTATTATAACCGCTCTTGTTTTAGGCATAGTCCAAGGAATTACCGAATTTTTGCCTATTTCGTCCACGGGACACCTGATTTTAGTCCCTTATATTTTCCATTGGGAAATCCCATCTCTCAGTTTTGATGCGATTTTACATTTGGGCACTCTTTTCGCAATTGTGATTTTCTTTTGGCGCGATTGGATAAAAATAATTTTAAGTTTGTGGTCAGATTTGAAACATAAAAACTGGCGTTTTGCGCAGATGAAATTTGAATCACGCCTGGGAATTCTCATTTTAATCGGTTGTCTTCCGGCGGCGAGCCTTGGCCTAATTTTCCAAAGTTATATCGAAAGTACATTCAGAAGTCCGCTGAGCGTGGCAACCAGTTTAATTTTGGTGGCGCTTTTAATGTTCTGGGTAGAAAAGAAAGGACAAGTTTTAAACCCCTTAAAAAAATTTAAACCTCTAAACGCGCTCACGGTGGGAGTTTTTCAAAGCTTAGCTTTAGTTCCCGGGGTTTCCCGCTCGGGAATTACGATCCTTGGCGGTATGCTTTCGGGGTTGACAAGGCAAGAGGCGGCCAGATTTTCATTCCTTCTGGCAACACCGGTCATTTTAGGAGCTGGATTGGAGTCTCTTTTAACCGCAGTCAAAACAGAAGGGGTTGGTTTCTTCTCCATCCCCCTGGTGGTTGGTCTTTTAGCCTCCTCGGCCACCGGTTTTTTAACGATCCGTTTTTTGCTCAACTATCTCAAAGAAAAAACTCTCTTAATCTTTGCCGTCTACCGCATTTTGCTGGCCGCCTTGATTCTAATTCTTTTCCTTGCAAGATAATTCTCAGTAACTATTCAGCTCTTTCCAGTAGATTACGAAGCGCTAACCACCGCTTCTGGTGGTGGTAACCTTGATTTGGATAGGGTTTTGTAGCGGCGAACTTCAGTTCGCCATGGTTTGGGAGAATGGAAACCTAAAGGTTTCCGCTACGGTGATAGATTTGTCATTTCGATTCACTATACAGCCGCTTCAAAATTACACTCTATTTGGAGAAAGCTGAATAGTTACAATTCTCAAACAGCATAATTATTAAAAACGAGCGGAAAATCAGTGCTATAATAGTAATCATAGCCACAAATCGAAATTGGTAGGGATTTCTATGCAAAACAGACTCTTAATTCCTAAGGAAGGATCAATGCGAACGCACGTGGTGGTTTATGGGAATAAACCCATTTTAGACGCCATTGAGCCTTCTGCTATTCAGCAGTTAAAAAACGCCGCCTGCCTGCCTGGAGTGATTGCAGTTTTAGGCATGCCGGACCTTCACGTCGGCTATGGGTTGCCTATCGGTGGAGTGATGGTGCAGGATGCTGAGGCCGGGGTGATTTCTCCCGGAGCGGTCGGGGTGGATATCAACTGTGGGGTGAGGGTTTTTAAAACACCACTCAATGTAAATGAGGTTCAACCGCGCGCCAAAGAGATAATCCATAATTTATTGAGATGGATTACAACCGGTGTTGGCGGAAAAAGTAGCAATGAGCTTCAAGATATCAACCGTTCAGACTTTGTGCGTTTAATAGAAGGCGGAGTGGGGAGGCTCAAAGAGATGGGTTTTGCCACCGAAGACGATGTTTTGCATACCGAGGAAAAAGGTCAACTTAAGCCGGTATCTTCAGAAGCGGTCGATGAAACCGCCATCACCAGAGGGAAAAAACAGATCGGGACACTAGGCTCCGGTAATCACTTTCTTGAAATTCAAAAAGTGGTTGAAATTTATGACAGAATCCCCGAAGTTGATTTCGAGCTTGAGAAAGATCAGGTTTTAGTGATGATCCATTCCGGCTCCAGAGGATTCGGGGAACAAATTTGCAGTGATTATGTCAAAAAGATCCTCTCAGCTCAAAGAGAATGGAAAATTGATTTGCCGACCAAAGAGCTGGCCGCAGCACCCATCAGTTCCCACCTCGGAATGGAATACTTTAAGGCTATGGCAGCCTCAGCCAATTTTGCCTGGGTAAACAGGCAGATGATGATGTTTGAGATACGCAAAGTTTTGTCGCAGATGTTTTCGATGCATCCAAACGAATTTCAGCTTATCTATGACGTTGCCCACAACATTGCTAAGTTTGAAGAGTACCGGGGAAGAAAAGTTTTAGTCCATCGCAAAGGAGCCACCCGCGCTTTTCCTCAGCATCCCGCGCTTATTCCGGGATCAATGGGAACTCCCTCATTCATAGTACAAGGAACAGAAAAGGTCATGCAGGAAACCTATGGTACCATTTGTCACGGTTCGGGTCGCAGAATGAGCCGTACTCAGGCTTTAGGCAAAGGATCAAGAAAAGCGATGGTGAGTCAAGAGGATTTTTTGAAAGCAACGAGAAATGTACTCGTCGTTTCAGGCAGCGGCGAGGATTTGCGGGATGAAGCTCCTCAAGTTTATAAGAATATTTTAGATGTTATTTCATCCTTAGAAGAGGTGGGTTTAGTGAAAAAATTGGTCAGATTAGAACCTTTGGCGGTGATTAAAGGATGAATGTGAGAGGATGTGACGGCCGAGAGCGGTATAGAGAAGCCTATTTAAATTCCGTCATGGGTCCTGCCGCAGATTTTCCTCCCGTCAGTGCTCTCCGCCGGCTGGCGGATGTGCGCCTGCCTGCCGGCAGGCAGGCAGGCGGGAGACCTTCCACTCTGCGTCACCCATTTTGAGTAGTTGTATTTTAAAAGAGTTTTACAATAGTTCAGGCTGGATTTGAGGTTAATCTAGCTCACTTTGGTGCCCACACTCTCACCGGTGACAATCTTTTTGATATTGCCGCCATGGTTTAGGTTAAAAACGATAATCGGGATTTTACAGTCCATACATAGTGCGAAGGCAGTCGAGTCCATCACTTTTAATCTTTTCTCTAAAGCCTCTTGATAGCTTAAAGTCTTATACTTTTTGGCGTCTTTATAAATTAACGGATCTTTATCATAAATTCCATCGGCTTGGTGGGTAGCTTTTAAGATAGCGTCGGCTTTGATCTCGGCTGCTTTGAGGGCGGCGCCTGAATCGGTGGTAAAATAAGGATTGCCGGTGCCGGCCGCAAAAATCACCACCCGATTTTTCTCAAGATGCCGCAAAGCTTTTTTGACGATATAGGGCTCGGCCACCTGGTTCATCTGTAAGGCAGTTTGCAGCCTAACCGCCGCCCCTTTTTTGTTTAAAGCTTCTTCCAACACTAAGCCGTTAATCACGGTGGCCAACATTCCGGCATAGTCGGCCACTACGCGGTCCATCCCAGTTTTTTCGGCCACGGAGCCGCGAAAAATATTTCCACCCCCCATAACGATTCC
>Ga0210051_1001799_pt1 | contig 21685 bp, 24 predicted proteins | sample CryGey092014_all_FD_185464 | JGI IMG/M metagenome (GOLD analysis project Ga0210051, IMG submission 185464) | Groundwater microbial communities from aquifer - Crystal Geyser CG23_combo_of_CG06-09_8/20/14_all (SPAdes) (version 2) | ecosystem: Environmental > Aquatic > Deep subsurface > Groundwater... | reverse complement strand
ACATAGATCGCGACGACCTTGTTCTTTTCTCTGAGTCTAACAGTCGATTTTTGGTGGAAGTTTCGGAAAAATCCAAAGAAGATTTTGAGGCTTTGATGAAGGAGAAAGTGTATGCTGAGATAGGCAGGGTAACAAAAACTCCGCAGTTACGTATTCATGGACTAAACGGTGGGGTTGTTGTGGATGCTCTTATTGGTGATTTGTTGGCGAGTTGGAAGCGAACATTAAGCAGCGGGGTTTAAGTCGTGAAACGTGAAGAGATAAAGGTTTGTGTTTTACGTGTGGGTGGAACAAACTGTGATGCGGAAACTAAACGCTCGCTTGAAGATTTGAGTGTTCAGGCTGAAATTGTGCATGTAAACAAAATGGTTAAACATCGAAGCCTTATGGAATACAGTGCTCTAGTGGTTCCGGGAGGCTTCTCTTATGGAGATTATGTGCGTGCTGGAGCCATATGGGCGAAATGGATACTTGCCAAATTAGGCAAAGAACTGAAAGCTTTCGTTGAAGAGAACCGTCCAATCCTTGGCATTTGCAACGGCTTCCAAGTACTTGTTGAAGCTGGTTTGCTTCCCGGATTCGAAAAGATAAGCCCCTATCCAGAGGCAGCCCTAGCCACCAATTTTCCGCCAGGCTACAACTGCCGATGGGTTTACATCAAGCACGAAAACAAGGGAAAATGCGTATTTACGCGGAAAATTCCTAAGGGAAAGATTTTGCGGATGCCAGTTGCCCATTCAGAGGGTAGATTCATATTCGTTAAAGAAAAGGAGAAGCAGTATTTGGAAAGGCTTTATGAGAACGATCAGTTGGTTTTCAGATACTGCAACAAAAACGGTGAATACGCTGAGGATATGTTTCCAACGAATCCGAACGGTTCTTTCCATGATATAGTGGGTATATGCAATTCGGAAGGAACAATATTTGGTTTGATGCCGCATCCTGAACGGGCTTTTTATTGGTGGCAGCAACCAGATTGGACGAGGCAAGGGCGAATGCCGCAATACGGCGATGGAAAACTAATCTTTGAAAGCTTGGTTAGCTATTTGGAAAAGAAAAGTTAGGTTAAGAACCTTCCCATTGTTATTTCGTCGACGTGTTTTCCTTCAATTTTGTACTGTTTTTTGCTTATTCCTTCAATTGCGAACCCAAATTTGCGATACAAGTTTATTGCTGCCTTATTTGTTGAGAAAACTGTTAAGGAAATTTTTTCTAATCCATCTTGTTTCTGAGCCCATTCAATTATGTAATTCATCATCGCTTCTCCGATGCCGATTCTTCTAAATTCCTTTAAAACCGAAATGCCCAAAAAACCTACATGTTTGTTTTTCGTAAATTTCCCTCTAACCAGATGCGCCATACCAACGATTTTCCCATTAACTTGTGCAACTATGATTAGGCCTTTCCTATTCCTTATTTCCCTAATGGCTTCATCTCAATCTTCTCTTGAACGCTCTGGAACAACGTAATATTTTTCTGATGCAACACTGTTGACAACATTCTTTATCGCCACCGCATCATCCTCATTTGCCTCCCTTACAGTGACTTTTTGCCTGCTCTTCAGCGGATACTGCTTCATTAAAAGAAAAACCTCACGCCAACTTGCTTTTCATTAAATCTGCAAGCCTTGGTAGTCCAGCTCTCGCACCCATTTTCGTTATGCACCTTGAAGCTACAAAATTGCCCAGTCTTCCACATTCATAAAGGCTTTTACCGTATATTAATCCGTAGAGAAAACCTGCGCAGAAAGCGTCCCCTGCGCCTGTCGTATCAACAACCTTTACTTTAAATGCTTCCACCATATGGCTTTCTTTTCCATTCGTTACGTAGCAGCCTTTGCTGCCCAGTTTTACAGCAACTATTTTCACACCTTTTTCGAGCAAAACTTCTGCATTCCTTTTGTAATCAGCTTTTTTCGTCAAAATTTGCAGTTCTTTTGCATTTGGCATCATAACAAAGGTTCTGTTCATTATCGGCTCTAACGCTTTTAGTCCTCTTCTTGCATATAATTCACCTATGTCCAGGCTTACCTTAACGGTTTTTGGGAGGGCTTCCACAAGCCTTTTCTGAGTTTGGAATGATTTCTCTCCAACAAAGGACGTTAAATGTAAAAACCGTGTTTGGAACACGTATCCCTTGTTTATTTCATCAGATTCTATTGTGTCGTTTACTCCCGGGTCAATATATAACGCTCGTTCACCTCTTTCGTCTATGAAGCCCATGGCTGTCCCGCTTCTTCCACGCTCTGCCATGATTATGCCGTTTGTGTCAACACTTTCTCTACGAAAATCCTCAAGCAGCATCTCACCCTCTCTATCATTGGCCACTTTCCCAACAAAGCCTACTTTGCAGCCAAGCCTTGCCAAGCCCACTACAGTGTTGGCTGCTGAGCCACCGCAAGCCTCTTCAAAACTCGTGACGAAGCTTTCCTCTTCGGCAGCAGCTATCCTATTCACACGATACAGCTTATCCACGTTAAGCGCACCGAAGCCTACTACTTCAAACTGCTTCATACAGCAACCCTGAAGATAATTGACATTTTAAGAGTTTATAGCCTCTGTTTTTTAACAGTTGCTACTGAAATAAGCATCCAAGAGCACAGCAATTTTGGTTGAATTTGGAATTGTAAACAAATATAAGGTAGTTGGACAATTTGTAAGAATGGAGAGCAATGGAATGAAACGCAAAATGAAAATCGTCATAGCTATCTTAGTGATTATTGGAATATCTTTACTTTTTGGCGTGATATTTGCCTCCAGCTTGGAGATGTTTATCCTTACAGAGAATCTTCAGGTAGAAGAGTTCAAATCAATCAGTGACGATTCCTACGCAGCTAACATCCTTGATGGTGGAGTTCAGGTAGCTGACATTTATATCCGTGCTGAACATCCCGCTCCCCAAGCTATTGATGCCCCTGTGCTAGTTTCAATTGGGCATTCAGAGGAAACCGAGCTTGATTCACTCTTCCTAAAATTTTCTGGAACAAACTACATACAAGTCTACTTAGAAGTTCCAAGTGGTTCTTGGCCATCAATTCATTTCCAACAGACTAGCGATGGCAAAGGAGTCGTCTTCAAAGTTGATGATTTGGGATTTCAGGGAACTGGAACTGTAACCCTTCAATTTCGCTTAACGCCATTCTCAGAACAACAGAGTTTCCATTTTGAGGCAAAGTTCTCAATGCACAAAAAAGCTTTCATACAACTGACCCGACAAGAAGTATGGGCATATACCGACATTCCAATTCCAACATGAGTCAACATCAAAATACTCAGAATAGTTCCGGCAGAATTCCTTTCAAGAAAATTTTGTATTTTCCGAGTTTTCCATCGTAGTTGCCAGCTGAAATTTTCACTACGCCATCAACATTTAGAACTGCTTTTATTCCGGCTTTCATGGCTTTTTTCACTGCTTGCATTGAAACTCCGTTGATTACTATTTCTGGGATGTAGTTGACGTTTTTCGGCACTTTTGAAGCCTTGCCAAGTTTCTTTTTTAGGGATGGACAATAGGGATGGTTTGTTGTTGGTCCTGTCCATGGATAACGTGTTTCTGGTTTTGAACCGGCTGAGCAAACGTCAAAGGGTGTTATTACTCCTTCTATTTTGTTTATTGCTTGAAGAGCTTTTTCTCCGGCTTTTTTTAGGGCTTCTTTTGTTTTGCACATCATCCAGAAGTTTGCACCCATAACTCCACGCGTGTAGCCCAAGTAGCGTTCAATTATGAAGTCTGGAACCATTATCGGCACAACTATTACTTTTCGTCCGTGACGTTTTTCCACCCATTCATAACCGTCTCCGCAATGACCTACGCGTTCCATCATGTCCATTTTTCCTTCGGCATCTGGCAAAGCGTCAAAAACGGCTGTAAAGGGTTTGACGAGGATGTCTTGGCGGATTCTGTAGGAAAGCTCTATTTCAAATTTTTTTAAGGAGTCTGAGAAGGGTTTTTTAGGGTTTATTCCTCCCCAAAGCTGCAGTATTGCGCCTTTACGCTTGTCCGGGGTTTCTTTTCCGCTTAGCCATTTTTCTATTCCTCCTTCAACTCTGCCGATTACTATGGATGGCGTGGCTGTGGCGTCTTCAGCCGCCTTTCGCAGTGTTTCCTCATCGTCAGCTGTAACTATCATTCGGCAGAAGATTCCTTCAAAAGCTTCGGCATACGTGTCTTCTATTTGGGTTTTCTTAACCATTTTATCCCAATCTCCCTATGGCTTCTCCTCTAACTTTTTTTCTAAACTCGCTACTTTCTTTTGCTAGAACCTCAATATTTTCACTTGTTATTATTTTAACTTTAGGCAATTCGCTCGGATAAAGTTCGAAAAGACGATTAAGCAAAGTTTGGCTGACATGGCTTTTCTTTAGAGCTTCACGGTTCCAGTTTTCCACCAAATTCAGGGTTTCTTGTTTTCCAAACCTGCAGAAAACATCTGCAATTATTGCTGTTACGATGCTGTTTTCAGATAAAACTGCTATTTCAGCATTCTTTATAGCATACTGGTTGCCGTTAAACGAAACAGCTAAACCACCATTTTCCCTTACAAGCCTGAAAGCTTCCACATCTGTTATGCTGTCGCCAACATACATGACGCTCGACAAAGCAACACCCGCTCGTCCAGCCGCGTCCTTAACAGCATCAGCTTTCTCTCCACCGCCCAAAGGATTAACTTCATGGAAAATTTTCCCAGATTTCATGTTTGCTATTTCCTTCCAGAAAATCTCGTCAAGTCGCTGGATTGTTTTCCGTTGTTCTTCCGGAAAATCATTTAGGGATTTTGCCCCTGAGGGAATTTGGATTATTGGCATCTGTTGAATTTCTCTTGCAAGCTCTTTCAATCTGTTTTTCTCTTTTTCTGTTATGCTGTATTTGTCTATGTTGACTTTTGTGCAGTAGGTGTTTTCGTATGGGAAGTTTAGGGTTTGACATAGGGCTTTTATGTAGTGTTCGTAGCTTGTGCTAACGATAAAGGCGTGAGCTATGTTTCTGACATATTGTAGTGTGTCCCTTATGTTTGGAATTAGAATGAGGCTTTGAGCTGAAAACTCCCGCATTTTTCGGTCTGTAACGTCATAAGCCTTTAGGAAGGGTAGGATGAGTTTCAAGGTGTAGCCAGCCTTGTAGCCTGGCTTTTTTAAAATGTCTGCGAGCACGTCGTCGTATCTGCTTATGACTGTGAACAGTTTGTCTCCGTTTGGAATGAAATGCTCTGTTATTTCAAAAGCGTTATCGTTTTTTGAAATTGGTCCTTCACAGTCTGAGATAAAGGCTCTTTTCACTGTTTACGCCGCCTTAGCTCTTCCATATGTTTTATGCTCTTCTCAATGTGCTGTTTGGAGGCTATGTCCGTTCTATGCCACAGTGCACCGCCTTTTATTGCGTTTATGCCCTCCAAAGAGATTTTTCTGGCTACCTTGATGTTTTCATCTATGCCTACCACACATACGGCTCTGGATTTAAGGGCGTAAGTTTCATTGTCGCACAGTTCCATAGACGCTGGATAAACACGGATTCTTTCACCGTATTTTTTTGTCAGCTCGTAAGCTTCTGTTAGGTTGACTGGCTTGCCGGTTTCTTCTTTGTTTACAAGGTTTGGAAAAGTGCTCATGTATCCGCCGTAGTTTGGTGGAACCTTGTAGGTTAAGACCGTTGCTGCCTTTTCCAGTTCGATGTGTGTAAGGTTTCCTTCTAGGATTTTGAAGCAGACGTCAACGAAATCCTTTTTTAGGATTGGTAGAATATTCTGTATCTCTGGGTCTCCTGGACGGCTGTTGTTTTCGAGGATTTTTGGTCCTTTGCCTGTGTGAATGAAGGCTATGTAGAAGGGTATTCCTCTTAGGGCTTTGTTGTCTGCGGCTTTCCATTTTTCAAAAATTTTGGTGATAATCGCTATTTCTTTAGCTCTATCCGCATTTGTCATGAAGGGCAACGCGTCGCCAACGTCTTTGTATGAGCCCATCCCACCCGTGTTTCCACACATAGCAACTCTATTATTCCTTCGCACCAAGACAAAACCGGTGGATACAGTAACACAACCTATGTAACCCTCATAATCTACCTTTTTCACATGTTCTTTCCTAATACATGTTTTAGTCCTATCCTTCATTTCTATCGAATAGACAGGATGCGCAGGATAATATTTTTTATTTATTGGATTTAACATCCTACGTCTTTTATCGACGGTTACTATTCCATTAAATCCTGCTTTTATAATAAGTTCCTGTATATCATCTATCATTTTTTTCGAAGACGAATGAAACCTCATCTTCCCCTGATGTATGTCACCATCCCCTAGGCAGAAAGACTTTAAAAACTCTAAAATTGTTTCTTTTGTGGAATTCTCGATGTAATCCGGTATGTATTTTTCGCGTGAAGTCCCAAAACGTTCCAAATACTTTGCTAATTGAACTGAATTAATTCTGAATTTTTTGTTTTTTTTCTCATGTTTGACTTTAAAAGGTAGTTTTTCCAGAATTTCTTTAAACTTTGAAAAATGTTTGGAAGATTTCATTTGGCTTATGTAAACTCGATGGCCTCCAGTCTTTTGCTTACTTACGTACCCCTCAGATAAGTATAGTCCTAAAAATCTAACCCAATCTTTAAAATTAATGACAATCCTTTCTAATTTTCTACTGAATTTATAATCATATTCTGGCAAAATGAAAGACTTTAAATCTTTTCCTTTCCATTTTCCTCCTTGTTGAATATACCGCTCTCCTGTAAAGTTTCTGGCTTCAACTACGGATGTCTTTCTTTTTCCTTTTCTTTGTTGAACTAACATTCTATGATTAGGGGTAACCAATAAATCGAGGAATCTGTTTTTAAAATGTAGCATCTTACCTTTGTATCTTTTCCAGTAAATCTCTTTAGGCTTCTCAAACTCTATTTCTCTAGTGTTTGGATCAAATGTTGCCACCTTATCATCAACATTTAATTTACCGAAAGTTTTCCATCCTTCCTTAGTTAATATTTCGGTATCTTCAGAGTAGCAATTTGGACCTCTATCGCCGTCGAAGGCTCGCTTGTAGTCTCTTGTTTCCGGCAGAGGCACTAGGTGTTTACCGTCGCAGAAAGCTTGAAAGCTGGATTCTTCTCCTTCAATTTTTTCTTCTATGATGACTGAGCCGTATTGGAAGTTTGCCGTGAAATGTTCGAAGAGTTGTTCTCGGGTTGTGAAGTGGTCTCCCCACACGCCTACGCCTTTTCCAGCCGCTGGCTTGTCTGGTTTGACAACAGCCTTGTTTTCAAGTTTATCAAGCCAACCGTAAACAGCCTTTTTTGTTTCGCCCAAGTTTTTGTAGTCTTTTGGGTTGAAGATTTTAAAGCGTGGGTTTACTTCTGGCACGATTTCTTGGAATAACAGTCGCTGGGCAACTTTGCTTGCTTCTATGGCGTATTTTTTTGTTGGGCAGATTACTGGTATGTTTGTTCGTTTTTCAACAAGGTCGCGTACTCCGTTTATTATTGGTTTTTCTGGACCAACTATGCCAAAGTCTATTTTGTCTTTGTTTGATTCTGCAAATTTGCATATTTCCTCCACGTTTAAGTCTGGTATGACTACATGCTTGACTGCTTTTTTCACGTTGAAAGGATTCCGCTGCTTGTCTGCAACGTAAATTTTCACATCATAATTTATGCTTCGTGTGAAAGCGTCAACCATGGCTGCGGCTCTTGCACCGTAAGAAACAACCAGTATACCTACTTTCTCCATAAGCAACACATCAAATTAAAAGAATAAACATGAAATCTTAATTTATTTTCCCATTTATGCCTTTTCCACGGCTTCTGCCATCTCGTAAAGTCTTCCTTTTTCCTCGTAGCCTTTCATGAATCGTTTCTTCATTTCATCCGCTATTTTCTGGGTTAACGGTGTTGGGTATTTGCCTATTATGCATCCTAGGCATAGTTGGTCTCGGCTGAAGCCCGTTGCTTTTATGAAGCCTTCCATTGACTGGTAGCACACGGCGTCTGCACCTATTATTTTTGTTATTTCTTCTGTGCTATGTTTTGAGCCTATTAGTTGACCGTACGTTGCCATGTCTATTCCGTAAAAGCATGGTCCAATTATTCGTGGAAAAGTTATGAAGACGTAAACTTTTTTTGCTCCCATTTTGCGCAGTTTTTTAACTATGGCTTTTGTTGTGTCTCCTCTGACTATACTGTCATCTGTTACTATGACCCGTTTTCCCTTAATTTTTGGTGCTAGGATGTTGATTTTCTTGTCGATTGTTGAATATCGCTCGCTATTTAGAAGAATAAAAGCCCTTTCAGTCACGTAACGGTGTCTGCGAGAGGCGCGCTCCCATCTTAAACCAGACTCTTCATGAACCCCTAAAGCCGCGTCATCACCAGTCTCTGGCAGAGAAAGAATCATGTCTGCATCCTTAACAATGTCTGGATTCTCGCGGACAAGGTTTCTCCCGAATTCTTCTCGGATTTCATAAACATATTTTTCGTCAAAGCGCGAGTCTGGTCTGGCAAAGTATGCAAATTCGAAGGCGCAGAAGGCTCTTTTTCGGCTGTTTACGAGTTTTTCCCTCCGAAACCCATCCTTTGAAACCGTTACGAGTTCACCGGGTTCCAGTTCAAAATCTCTTTCAAGTTCGTTTATGTTTAAGCCGACAGTTTCTGACGAAAAGGCGTAGGTTGAGCAGTCTTTACTGTGGCCAGCGCATAACGGTCTTATTCCACAGGGGTCTTTGAAGGCGAAGAATTTTCCTTCTTTTGTTATGGCAGCCACTGAGAAGGCTCCTTGGATTTCTTGCATGCACGTTTCAACAGCCGAGGCTAGGTCTTTGCCTTTTGCGAATTCAATTAGCAGTTTGTGGCAGATCAAGTCTGCATCGCATTCATAAGAGAAACCGGGAAATTCTTTGCTTATTTCTTTTTTAAGTTGGAACGTGTTGACGACATTTCCGTTGAAGGAAACAGCTAGTTTTAAACCGTTTTTTGATGCTGTGACCGGCTGCGTTCCCTTTATTAGTGATTTTTCGTCTGTTTTTCCAGAGGTTGTGTATCTGACGTTTCCGATGCCTATGTGCCCAGGCAATCGTCCGAACCATTCTTGGATTGCGTTTGTTTTTAGTTTCGGCACGAGGTCTAGGTTTCTGTGAACATGAAATTTTCCGTTGTTATAGGTTAGGAAGCCGTGGGACTGGTGCCCTCTGTGATTTTGAGCTCTTAAGCCCCAATATATGTATGAGAATATGGGCTGTTTTTGGAAGTTTATTGCCCCGAATACTCCGCACGCGATTTTTAGTTGCTCTCCCATGGTTGGCAATAAGAGACGGCTATTTATCAGCTTTTATAACATTTTCAACTAAAAAGCATGCTAGCTTTTCCAAATTGTGTGAACCATTAAATCGGTAGGATTGGTTATTTTACTGTGCTTGAGGTTATTGTTAGTTCTGCACCGTCGATTACGTGTATCCACCAGTTCAGCGGCTCGAAAGAATCATTATGATAGACTATCAGTCTCGCCATCGAGTCTATTGGAGCGTCCTCTGGAACATTCCCATTCCAAGTTAAAGTTTCCTTGTGACAGGGCTTAAGAGTCAATGTTTTTGGTGTTCCACTCCAAGTCCACGCTTCATCTTCAAAGGCTATGTTAACAGACCATGTGCCCTCGGTTTTTCCAGTGTTTTTGAATGTGATTTTCACGGTGAAAGTTTCGTGTGCTGCTTTGTCAACTACACCACACGTACATGCTAGACAAGCTAAGGATTGATCGTCTGAACCCATAAATGAAAAGATAAGTGTAACAACTATGGTAATCAGTGCAAGAGACAACAAAGCCAACCTTTTCATTTTTCTCCTTTCTACCTCTGAAAGAGGAACACTTCCTATGCATAGGTTTCCTTGTAAAAATCTATAGGGGAGTCTAGTTTTTTCAGTTTACAAAAAAAATTTCACGGTGTAAGCCTAAACTTGTCCCTCGGATAAAGTGTTACTTCCCTTATGTTCTTTTTCCCAGTCAACATCATCGTCAATCTTTCCAGACCTATAGCCCATCCTGCATGAGGCGGCATACCATAATCAAAGGCTTGCAGATGGTGTTTGAAGGATTCAGGGTTCAGACCCTTCTCTTCCAACCGTTTTATCAGAAGCTCTTTAGACGCTATTCTTGTTCCGCCAGAGGCCAGTTCTATCCAACTCCACATTAGGTCGAAGCCTTCACAAAGTTCTGGATTATCATCGCGTGGCTTAATGTAGAAGGCTTTTGAATGTGTCGGCCAGTCAACTATGAAATAGAAGTATGGGTGGATTTTTCCCAGCGTTCTGAAGGCTGGTGTTGGTATATCCTCGCCCCATGGGATTTCTATGCCTTCCCGCTTCAAATCTTGTAGCACATCATCATATTTTAAGCGTTTAAAAGCGACCTCCGGCACTTCGACATTATGTTTCAGCGTCGCCAGCTCTTTCCGGCATTTTTCATCAACAGTCTTGCATGTGAATTGCATAAGCTGTTCAAGCAGCTGCATCACATTCTCAGCCGTGGCAAAAGCTTGCTCAATGTCTATTGAAACAAACTCGCTTAAGTGACGACGTGTGTGAGACTCCTCAGCCCTGAAAAACGGTCCCACTTCAAAAACTTTCTCGAAGCTCATAACAAGCTCTTCTTTGTACAATTGTGGGCTTTGAGCAAGATACGCTTTCTTTTCAAAATATTCAACAGGGAACAGTGCTGCTCCGCCTTCAGTTGCCGAAGCGATAATGCGTGGAGTATGCGCTTCTATGAATCCTCTTTCAAACAGGAAATTTCTTATTGCCTCTACGGTTGTGTGCTGAATTTTGAAAACAGCCAAGTTCTCTTCTTGGCAAAGGTCCAAAGCTCGCGCGTCCAGTCGAACGTCTATGTGTGCTGGTGTTTTTCCAGTTATGTCAATTGGCAAAAGAAGTACGGCTGTGCTGAAAATCTTAATCTCCTTCGGTATCACTTCGATGCCTCTGCGTGTCATCTCAGTCTTCTTCACAACGCCTTTCACACCGATGCTGTATCTTTTCTGTAAAACGTCAGACTTCGACAACACTCCGCTACTCACCTTTTTCCTAGGCACAGTGACTTGTATTGTTCCTTCCCTGTCCTGCATTATTATGAAGCGTATTCCACCCAAGTCTCTTATCTCTTGAACCCAACCGAAAAGTGTAACTTCTTGACCGTCAAGTTCAGGCTTAACATCAACAGAACAGTGCGTTCTACACCAATCACCAATTGAATCCAACTTCATGAGTTCACGCCCTAACTAGTCTGCAAACTCCACACGCAGAGCCATGTTGCGAACTTTACGACCAATCTCCTTTAAAGCCTTTACACTAAAAGGCGGCTGCCTCCCACGTCTCTTCCTCAAAATAACCCTAGTCTCAGTTGTTCCATCAGGCAGCCAAATAGTGTTTATCGCAACTATGCTCAAGGGAGCAAACAAATCCCCCAAAAACTTTCTATCGTCAGCACCATACTCCAAAACACGAACAGCCTTACCAACTTCAGCCCCCAAAGCCTTAATGATCTTCCCACCATAACCCAAAAGACGAGGAACATCACCCCGCCCAACAACCAGGGCCAACGTATTGTCAACATCCACAGCCTTATGAAAATAAACATTCTGAAGTGAAGGATATTTCTCCTCTAGGGACAAGAGTAAGCGGGCGATTTTCAAGTCTAATTCGCTTATCTCTCCAGACTTAACTCTCGCCAAACATTTTTGACACAGTATCCCACTTCTTAAACAGAAGTTACATAGTGCAGTTTTCACCTAGAAAAGCGCCCTCCACAAATAAAGGAGGGGGCGGCGGAGCTTTGGGAGTTCATGTGGAATCGCGTTCAATGTGCTAGGGTTATTTCGATCGAGCTGACGTTTGTGGGCGAGCCACCCTCTTCTCTGGGTGCCAATTGCTCAGTTCCGATTCCAATCTTCTTCACTTTCACGTCAGGTAGAAATCGGCGTCTGACAACTTCAACCACATCCACTGCCCGGCTGATCGACCTTCCCCTTGCCTTAACGTTTATTTCTTTTGCTCCGCCGTGGAAGAGAGTTATGCAAGCCAGTACGTAGTTCATTACTGGCTTTCTCCCGATCAATACCGCATTGTTTTCAGACATCTGCACCGCCTCACTCCTAGTTTTCACTTTTTCTATGGTTTCATAACGATTTTTGTCGTTGAATAAATAGGTTACGGTTTTAACTTCTACCTAAAAAAATTCGGATGTTAAAGTTGCATGTTTTTTATTGCGTTTATCTTTTCTAAATGTTTAAATAATCCATACTATTGTAAAATAAAAGCTTAACAAAAAGGCAGTTGAGAAGGGAACAATTTTGGAACCTCTTACAAGACGTTCAATGCAGCTTCTCCAAATGCTATACGAAAAAGGCAAGGCAACAAACATATACTCTCTACACATGAAACAAAACGACCTTGCGAAACAACTAGGAATAAGCAGACAAGCACTAAACGTTCACCTACGAAAACTCAGAAACTTAAACTACATAAGAACTGGCAGAGGCTTCATTGACGTAACAGAAAAAGGATTGAACGCGCTTGGAATATCCTCAAACCCAGCATTCATATTCATCAAAGTATCTCCTCGCAAAAGAGGCGAAGTGTACGAAAAAATCAAGCAACTCGCCATCCAAAGAGCATTTAGGATTGCAGGAGACGTTGATGCTCTCATAATGGTTGAAAGAACGAAACTCGACGAAATTTTAAGTAAACTTTCTTACATCGAAGGCGTAAAAGATACAAAATCCTACGTAGCTATAGAACCAATAAAATAGGAGAAAGCTAAAATGAAACTTTTCGAATACGAAGCAAAAACTATACTCGCAAAATACGGAATCCCAACACCAATAGGTGAACTAGCAACAAGCGTAAGCCAAGCCCGCGAAATCGCAACCAAACTAAAACTACCCTTGGCCATAAAAGCGCAAGTGCTTGTCGCTGGAAGAGGAAAAGCAGGCGGTATACTCTTTGCAGATTCAGTTCCAGACGCGGGAAGAGCTACAGAAAAACTGTTAAACACGCAAATAAAAGGCGTACGTGTCAAAAGTGTATGGATTGAGGAGAAAATACGGATAACGAAAGAGCTTTACCTCGGCGTGACAATTGATAGAGCTAATCGAAGCCATGTTGCAATTGGCTCAGCAGTTGGCGGAATGGAAATAGAAGAAATAGCCACGGAAGCCCCAGAGAAAGTCATAAAATTTTTGATAAATCCACAACATGGTTTCCACTCCTTCCACGCCCGCCAGATTGCAAGAAAAATAGGATACGCTGGCAGACAACTATCTACACTAGGAAAAATTTTTGAAAGTTTATATCGTGCTGGCATGGATTACGACGCGGAATTAATTGAAATGAACCCCATAGTAGAAACTCTCGACGGAAAATTTGTTGCAGTAGACGCACGCATAATAATAGATGACAACGCTCTATTTCGCCACAAACAATACCAAGAAAGACTCCTAGAAGGAGGAAGCGAACTCACTCCGCAAGAACTGGCAGCCATAAGAAATGACCTAGCCTACGTTAAACTGGACGGCAACATAGGCGTCGTAGGCAATGGAGCAGGCCTTGTAATGGCAACATTAGACACAATCCAGTATTACAGTGGAAATCCAGCAAACTTTCTGGATGTTGGTGGTGGTGCAACATCGGAAAAAATGGCTGCAGCCCTAAATATTGTGCTTTCAGACCCGAACGTCATAGCACTTTTCATAAACATTTTAGGCGGCATAACCCGCTGCGACGAAGTTGCACGGGGAATATTAAAAGCAAAAGAAAAGACAGGGGTAACAAAACCCGTGGTTATTAGGCTTGTAGGAACAAACGAGGAAGAAGGAAAAAGAATACTGACAGAAGCTGGAATACATGTGATGGAAAGCATGGAAAAAGCTGCACAAAAAGTTGTCGAAATATCCAAACAAGAAGGAGAGGAATAAATGGGAATAATAGTTAACAAAAACACGCATGCAATCGTCCAAGGCATAACTGGAGCTCAAGGAAGCTTTCACACCAAGCTGATGCTGGAATACGGAACAAAAATCGTCGCTGGCGTAACCCCTGGGAAAGGCGGAAACCAAATTCACGGCATACCAGTTTATGACACTGTTGAGGCTGCCATAGAAAAACACCCAGCAAACGCTTCAATAATTTTTGTACCAGCCCCATTTGCCGCAGAAGCAGCTCTGGAAGCTCTAGAAAACGGAATAAAAACCATTATAGTAATAACAGAACACATTCCAATAAAAGACGCAGTCAACGTAATGGCATACGGCAAACAAGTCAAAGCAACAATAATAGGACCAAACACCCCGGGAATAATAACTCCTATGGAATGTAAGCTTGGAATAATGCCAGCTCACATCTTTGAACCAGGCGGAATAGGCATTGTTTCCAGAAGCGGAACACTTACATATGAAATAGCAGCGAGCCTAACAAAAAGCAACCTAGGACAATCCACATGCCTCGGTCTAGGAGGAGACCCAATAACGGGTCTAAACTTTATAGAAGTATTAAGAACGTTCGAGAAAGACCCTGAAACAAAGGCTGTGGTGTTGATAGGGGAAATAGGCGGCAACTTGGAAGAATTAGCAGCAGAGTACATCGCAAAACAAAGGTATCCAAAACCAGTTGTAGCCTTTATAGCTGGACGTTCCGCTCCACCTGGAAAACGGATGGGACACGCTGGCGCAATCATAATGGGCAAAGCGGGAACAGCTGAAACTAAAATTGAAGCTTTGAGAAGCGCAGGCGTGAAGGTGGCTGAAAAACCAAGCGATGTAGCAAGACTTGTTAACTTGTAAAGCAATGTTTTCCTGAGCTAGTTTACGGAACCATACAATTGATGAATACTGCATAGCCATTGGAAAGTTTTTAGCAGAAAAAGCTCCAGCCTTAAAGCTAACAACAAAAAGTATATTTGAAAGCAAATCACTTGAGTTCTAGCCACAGCAGAAGGTGAAGCAAATGCCAGTAATGGACCCAATCAAAAAGGCAATCGCTCAGAAGCATAGGCTATACATGAAAATCTGCCGACAATGTGGTGCAAGAAACGCACCAAGCGCTGTGAAATGCAGAAAGTGCCGAAGTAAGAACCTACGCTGGAAGAAAAGAGAACTTGTAAAGTAGTTTTCTACGATTTCTTAAACCTTTTAGACGATTCTTCAGCAAGTTAGGCTTGTATTGGATGCGAAAGTTACATAGACCTAAAATTCTAAATACGTAAAATTTTCAGTTATTGGGGTGTAATTGATGCCCGGCAAGAAAAAGACAACCAAAAGAAAGAAGTAAATCACGCTAACATCATCATCGACTATTTCCCCCTTTTTTCTGCAATAAAACTGAAGAACGAAACAATTCCGTTTATAACTTAAAGAACATCAAACAAAGTTTCAAGACTAAAAAAGGTATTCGCGCAGCCATTTTTAACCAATGGAACAGCCTGACCAACTACACCCATACTTTTCAGCATTTCTCCACCCAGCTTCATTTCCTCACCACAAGAAACTCCTACAACACCTTCATAATGCCTTACCTTCAAAATTTTTGGAACACAAGAACCACCAGGCAAAATGTAAACGTCATAACCCTTCTTTTCAGCAAAAGACACCGCCCTATTAACTAAACAATCGGGAGAACAGTGTGCACATACGTAAGACGGAATGTTCGGATCAAACACAGCCTTGCAACGACTATCCATGTATTTTCTAGAACAATGCGGCAGAAAAAGCGCTCTCTTTTTTGTCTGCACAAAGCTATCTCTTTCTAGAAGGTTTCTAGCCTGTATTTCTACAAAATCTTCAAGAAGAAGCACTGCGTCGGAAAAGTTGAGGCCCGTCGCCTCTTGAATCTTAAATCTTCTTATGACCTCATGAATGGTTCTGCCAATTTTTTTGTGCATGCCCTTTTGATAACTAACTTTGGTGATTTCCTTAAAGAAGAAACGTGGAATCTTTGAAAGGTCAAAGGTGAATTTATATGGCATACTCGCTTATAAACAAAACAAACCTTTAAAGTTAACTATTGCAATATTAGAACGCATCAAAACTTAAGAGGGGTTTCAGTTTGGGTTTACTTGACAGATTCAGAAGAAAAAAGAAAGAACAAAAAATACAGATTGAATCAGAAAAATCGCTGACAGAACTTGAACAGATTTGCGGAAGCGACCAAGAAATCTATGAAGCGTTGTCTAACGTGATGTTTCTTGACCCTAGAAAAATTAATGTTCCAATTAGCACTGCTGTAAAAGAGGCGAAGAAACTTGAAAAAGCCAAGGATCTTGAAAGAGCAAGGATGTGGTATGAAATAGCAGGAGGCTTAGCAATTTACGAAGGAGATGCAAAAAAGGTTATAGAGTATTTTGGCAAAAGTGAGAAAATTCCACCAGAGATAAAATATCCAATTCTGAAAAACCCGAAAAAAGCGGTAGCCAAGGCTCAAGAGTATTACAAGACATACTTGAAAGACTAAAATTTAGATCTGAAATAGGCATAGTAAGTTAATTGTTATCTATTTTTCTGGTTCTTCTGTGTAACCTAGAAGATCCCTTAAGGACTTCACTTCCTCACGCAACATGCTTACTTCGCCTTCAAGCGCGCCAACCTTTGATTCTGCCATTTTCTTCAATTTTTCAATCTCAATCATCAAATTGGCACGTTCTGTCTCCAAGGTTTTTATTTTTCCACGAAGATTCTTCAAAGTCTGCATAAGCTCCCCCTTTATGCCTTTAATTCTCTCAACCATATTTTTAACACTTACTGTTTCCTCAGCTTTGGTTTCGGCTGTCACGGCTGCTCTAAACCTAGCTTTGCAACTTGGACACTCAAATATGCCCATAACAACTTCACGTTCCTCGCCGTTTTTCGCCGCTTTTCGAGAAGGAATAGACCATGTCTTAACTGGGGTAATTACTTCTGTTCCACACTTTGGACATTCAACCAAATCATAACCCCCTCTATAATTATCACCACAGAGTCTAAAATGTGTTTTGTAACGCTTACGGTTCAAGGACAAATTATTAATTGAAGTATAACAGAAATTAGTGCAGGTGAAGAGTTGTGCAAGTTGTCGAAATGAAGACCAAACTTGAGTAAAAAATCAAGACTTTAGAAGAGGAGAAAAGCACGCTTTTGGAGGAAAAGAGGAAGCTTGAAGAGGTTGTAGAATTGACCGAAAGAGCAAAGGAGCTAGAAGGGGAAGTTGATAAATTGAGAGATGAGGTTGAAGCCTTGAAGGGTAGAATTCCGCAAGAATTTCTTCAACAACTGGGAGATGCCACATCAGCACAGTTGAGCGAAGAAAATGAGCTGGTCGAAGAACGCTCTAGTTGTGAGGATGAAGATCTTCTTTAATCCTTGCTAATTGGAAGAACGAAAAATCCAGAAAAAATTGGGGATGTTAGAGGCTTATCTGGAACATCAGACGTTCTACGAGTTCTTTGTAACGGTTTCGGATAGTAACTTCAGTTACTTGGGCTATTTCAGCTATCTCTCTTTGCGTTTTCCTTTCACCAGTCAACACAGAAGCTATATAGCTCGCAGCGGCCGCTATGCCTGTGGGACCCCGACCCGAAGTCAGCTTTAACTCTTTTGCGGTTGCTAAAATTTTATGGGCTATTTCCTCAACTTTCCCCTGCATTGTTAACTGATTTGAAAATTTTGTTATGTACTGGCTTGGCTTTACAGGTGGAACGAAATAGTCAAGCTCTCTGATTAAGAAACGATAGCTGCGACCCACCTCTTTTTTGTTTACGTTCGACGCTTGGGCAATTTCTTCCAAAGTTCTGGCTAGCTTGCATTGCCTACAAGCCAAATAGACTGCTGCGGCGGTTACGCCCTGAATTGATCTCCCACGTATCAACCGTTCCTTAACGGCTTTTCGATAGATAACCGAAGCTGTCTCGAGGATATTCTTAGGAAGGTTTAGGTTGTTGGCGATTTTTGTGATTTCAGATAATGCGAAGGCGAGGTTGCGTTCCGTGGCATCTGAAACTCTTATCCGGCGTTGCCACTTCCTGAGACGGTAGACTTGCGCCTTCTGCCCAGGCGACAGACTTTTTCCATAAACATCGCGGTCATGCCAATCAATCATGGTTGATAAGCCTTTATCGTGAATTGTATAAGTTAATGGAGCACCAACCCTTGTCCGTTTCGCCCTCTGCTCATTGGTAAAAGCTCTCCATTCTGGCCCCCTGTCAGCTATTTTTGCGGTTATCACGAAGCCGCAGTCCATACAAACCACTTCGGCACACTCATAATCACGCATAAATCTTGTACTGCCACATTCTGGACAGTGTTGAACTTTCTCAGGTTCCAATTGAGAGGTTGACAAAGGGTCAGGATTTTCATCTTTTTTCTCGTCGCCCATTCACATTTTCCCCTTTCTGCTTTTTGAGGGAAGCACATACAACATTTTATCCACGAATTCTCCGATCTCTTGGACTGTGGGCTTTACCGAGGCGTAGGGCGAAGAGACTGGACCAAATATATCAAGGATCTTTCCAATCGATTTCAAGTTCTCATCCACAACTGTCTCGCCGATTTTTGGGAGGTTCTCGATTGTTATTATTATGTTCCGACTTTGACTTACGTGGAGGACTCGGCCTAGTCTCTGCAAAATTTCGGATTCCCCTCAAAAGCAGATGGTTGAACGAAACATTTTATTTAAACCTTTCTACAAGGATATTTGTGACAGAAGCTTTTCCTTCGGTTTTAGTCGAAAGCTTCATAAATAAGCTTTAAACGCTGGTGATGTCTCCCGCAAATCCCCCATTTTTTCATGATACTACGCGCGCAACAACGGCTATAGTAGTTTTTGGATATATTTAGCCGGAACAACAAAACAGACATTGGTGTACAACTTGTAAGGGGTTTCTGCTATCTTAAACTCGATGCTAATTCCTTTCCTTTCTAGAAGCCCTAGACGTTCTCTAAAAGGGTCGAAAGAACTGGTTGCATACCCAATAACGGTTCCATTTTCAGTAAGGAAGCATGGGCTCCCACTACTCGCTTCATAAATCCATACATCCGTTTGTATCATGTCGACTTCATTTCTAGGGTCAGTAAAGATGGCGGATATGATACCCTTTGTCAACGAAGGGTGATTTAGAAAGGGAACAAATGGAAATCCAAACAAAGCTATTTCTTCACTGGCTATTCGATCACCAAAATTATTGTCAAGTCTAAGTTTTTCAAAAGGACCTCCATCAACATCGATTATAGCTAAATCATAAGCTCTGTTCGTCCTCGTGACCTTGAATTTTGAAGGTTTGTAATGGATCGAATCAGGTTCTAGGACGTAAGCATTACCATGGTGAATAGTTCCTTTCTTATCTGCGGTCTCCACAACATGACGACATGTAACGGCAAGACCTTGCTCATCAATAAAGAAACCTGTGCCAGCCTTTAGGCCCGTATTGATGTAAAATATTGACTTGCGAATTTCCTTTATAAGGTCGCTCAACAACCATCATCACTAACAGTGACTATCTGACTACCTTGATAAATAAACTATTACGCATATTCAAGCTAAAATTTGCGCGCTAGCCTGTTTAGAAATTGCTGTTGGCTTTGTCTGTGCCGTTTCATTTATATGTGAATAAGCCTAATTCTAGCCGTGCACTTGGTGCACGTCTATGAAAGGGGCTAAAATTAAGGTTGGGTTTGCGATCGAAGAGGAAATAGTTAGGGAACTTGATTCCGTGGTTAAGTCTTCTAGAGACCTCCAGGCCAGCCGATCAGAGCTGGTAGACGCCATACTCGCTGCCTTCTTCAAGAGACAGGAGAAACCGGTCGAGAAAGCTAGAAAATTACTAATCATGAGGAGAAAAGGACTTATCTGATGAAAATTCAGGCTCCACAAACCAAAGAATGACGCAGGTGACGTAGAAACGAAAAACAAACACAAAAACTGGCGTGCACCAAGTGCACAAGCCAAAAAGGTCTCCATCAGCAAGGAAAAACCACACACTCCACATCAAACCAAGAATTTCTAAACACCCTAGCGCGCTAAAAAACAATTGTAAACCTTCCTACTAGAAGACTTCCTAATCCGCGGAGATGAAGGGCTGAATCTTGCGGGACTATGGTAGGGTTTGTTGTATTGGGATGATCGCTATATAGTTACCGAGACAAAATAGAGAGAAAGAGAACAATACTAGAAGAACATAAAAAGTTTTCACGGGGATTCATGAAGTCAAAGAGCCATAAGTTCATGTATTGCCTTTTTCTTCTGGTCTAATGGCTGTGATATATTAGTTCGAAAACTTGGCGAAGAAAGGGAATAAGCTGTCTTGGAACAAACGCTTTTGATAGGCACCCTCTAATGAGCGCACGCCGATGTCAACAAATTGACTACCGTCTTCCGAACTGTAGGATTGTACTCAACATATAGTGTATTATTTCTTACGTTGTACTTATCCGGGATTCTTCCCAGCTCTTTCTTGCCGACCCAAATCCAATTCATCCTCAAACATGAGTCTCCCAAATCAGTTGATATGATTTCGTCATCTATAACAATACCCACTGCTTTTATGATCAATCCTCGATCAATAGGATGCGACTTGATGTAAACTATATCTCCTACATTCATGTGAGCCATCATATTATGCAAAGCCGGAGCATCAGCCCTCCCACCTGAAACAAAAGTGTACTCGTATCTTCCTGGCGTAATACCAAGCTTGGAAATAACCTCGCTCTCCAAAATGGTCGAAGCTTTTATCCTAAGCTCTTCCTCATTTGCAGCTGTAGCTGCAGCATGCTTAAGCACGGCAAGAACCTTGTCCACATCAATTTGTTTAATTGACATAATAACCAATCTCCATAACCATCTTCTTAGCCCTCTCTATACCACGAGAACCATCCCAATGCAAACTCTCAAGAGCAGATGTCTCCAACATTAACCAATCACCGCAAGCCAACATCCGCACTCCTCTATTAGTATCGCATGGTCAACTGTTAAATGTTTTTCACACACGTAATACTTTGAATGGCCTGCATCCCATTAATTAGTGGAATAAAGCACAAACTTTCGACACTTCAAGATGAAGCAAAAGAGGCTTTCGGAAATTTTTTCTTTTGCGACCCAAAAGAGCTAATCTCCTTACAAGATCAGCTCGATTTTTATGACAACCGGCAAAACTGACGACCCCCACAAGATTTCAGTAGTCACTTTTTCCTATGGCGCTGTACTACTAATTCTGTTCTAATTATCTTGTTGACCTGTTTTGTGCCGCAAGTCACCATCATTGTTAAACCTTCATGATTTGTTGTTGTAGACCCCCCTAGGGAGGCCACAACAACATTTAAGCCAATTTTTGTACAATTGCCATAGAACCTCTGCCACATATCTTCCTTGGCTAGGACTCTTTCACTTGTCATCATCTGCGATTTGGATTTCTGGACGACGACAACTAAACTAGGATCTAAAAGTAGTAGTCACGTAAACCTTAAAGACTACTTCTTTGCGGCTTCGACATTTACTTGTTGCTTGAAAGCTCGCCAAGATTTAGAGCCGAATACCATGTTAAAACAGCCCAAAACGTCAAAGAAGATGAAGAGCTGATCGCAGCAGGCTTCGAATACGTGACAGAAAGAGACGGAATCAAAATCTACCGCAAAAGAAAATAACAAATCAACTAAACCTAAAAATAGTCGAAACCTACCCCTGTAGAGTCGAAACCTTCATAAATAAG
>Ga0210051_1001798_pt1 | contig 21694 bp, 20 predicted proteins | sample CryGey092014_all_FD_185464 | JGI IMG/M metagenome (GOLD analysis project Ga0210051, IMG submission 185464) | Groundwater microbial communities from aquifer - Crystal Geyser CG23_combo_of_CG06-09_8/20/14_all (SPAdes) (version 2) | ecosystem: Environmental > Aquatic > Deep subsurface > Groundwater... | reverse complement strand
AGCATACACAGGAATAATGGAATCATGCCTGCCCGCCGGTAGGCAGGGAATGGTGGAATGATGGGTTAGACAAATAGAAAAGGCCCTTCTTTTTTTTGCAAGACCCAATATTCCAGTGTTCCATTATTCCATCGTTCCATGGTATTTTCGGGGCGTAGCGCAGCCTGGTAGCGCACTGGCATGGGGTGTCAGGTGTCGGAGGTTCAAATCCTCTCGCCCCGACCATCTCTCTTGCAGTTTCAGTCGCATATAAATCTTCTCATGGTCGAATTGTTTTAGCGCCGTTGCTAAAGTTTCAATTTTATCTCTGATTGTTTTGATATGAAAAGGTGGTGGAAGCAGCGATTCGGACAGGACTGGCGAGAGTGGAACAGAGATTTTTGTCATTCTATCATGTTAAGACGCCCAGAGGAGGTGAACTATGCCAGAAAGGTCGTTGGAAGCGTTTGATTTTAAAGGGCCAAAGCCCCAAACTATCTTAATCCTTATTGTTCTCTTGATTCTTTTCATCGTTTCATGGGGTTCTTTTGCCCTCGTCCCGGCAGGCCACAGAGGAGTTGTCCTCTGGTGGGGGAGTGTGGAAAAGAGAATCATGGGCGAGGGGCTCAATTTCAAAGTGCCTATTGCTGAAAGAGTGATTAAGGTCGACGTTAAGGTCCGACCCCATCCCTTCAAGGAAATCGATGCCTCTTCAAAAGAATACCAGATTGTGAAAATGACGGGAATGATGAACTTTCATATCGATCCATCTTTTGTGAATGACCTCTACCAGAAGGTGGGGCTTGATTTTGCCGACAAGGTGATCGATCCGGCTTTCAATGACTTTGTCAAGGAGGTTGTGCCTACCTACCCGATTGGGGAGATACTTCCCAAGAGGGAGGAGATCCGGCAGAGGGCGATGAAAAAGTTGGGAGATAACCTGTCGAGGTATCACATCATCGTCGATGACATCTACTTTGCCAACATCCGGTTTTCTCCTGGATATGAAGGGGCCATTGAGGCCAAGCAAGTGGCCCAGCAACAGGTGGAGACACAGAAACAGGTTTTGGCCCAGCGGGAAATTGAAGCTCAGCAAAAAAGTCGCCACCGCAAAAGGAGAGGCTGAATCCATTCTGGTGGTGGCTCAGGGACAGGCCAAAGCCAATGATGTGCTATCACGGTCGATCAGCCCGATCCTCGTGCAGTACAAGGGGATCGAGAAGTGGAATGGAATTTTACCTCAAGTCTCTGGAGGAGCCGTCCCCTTCATCAATTTGGGCAAGATGGGTGGCTTGTCGGGCGAAACAGAAGGAAGCAAAAGATAAGTTAAGGGCGCCCACCCAATCACCTATCTTGATTTCTTAACCCTTATCTGATAGAATCCTTATCAATTCTTATCAATCTTGCCGGCTTTATGAACGGATTATGAACAGCGATTTCTTGACGCTGTAATGCTTTGAGAATACTACAGGTTTGGGTGAATGGGCAGTAGTTCAAATCCTCTCGCCCCGACCATCCTTCGACAAGCCTTCGGCGTGAGCTCAGTCGAACGCTTGTCGAACCATGATCGCACATTGATGATGATCTGGGTATGGAACGATTGATGATCCTGGTTACCAATGATGATGGCATTCATTCAAAAGGCATACTCGTATTGGCAAAGGCTCTCCAAGAGATTGGGGATGTTTTCGTCGTCTCCCCGGACGTAGAGAAGAGTGCCATTGCCCATTCTCTCACCCTTCATCGGCCCCTTCGAGTAGAAAAGATTAAAAAGAATTTTTATGCCGTGGACGGGACTCCGGCTGATTGTGTTCATCTGGGAATAAATGTCATTCTTCCCAAACGGCCCCGATTGATCGTCTCGGGGATTAATAAGGGTGGGAATTTAGGAGATGATATCATTTATTCTGGAACGGTTTCCGCCGCCTTCGAAGGGACATTGCTGGGGATTCCTTCTTTTGCCATTTCTTTGGTTTCGAGGAGCCATTTTAAATTCGAGGTGGCTGCCCAGTTCGCTCTAAGGATGGCTCGATATATTATCAAAAGGGGACTTCCAAAGGATACCTTTCTCAATATCAATGTTCCCAATCTGGATAAGAAAGAAATTAAATCCTATAAAATCACACAACAGGGGAGATTGGCGCATAATGGTGATGGGGTGATCGAGAAGATGGATCCCAGGGGGAGAAAGTACTATTGGATCGGTGGCGGGCAGTTAATCTTCGATAAAGGAAGAAATACAGATGTGGAAGCGGTGTCGAAATCGTATATTTCCATTACTCCATTCAACCTCGATTTGACGAATTATTCCTCAATTCGAGAATTAAAAAAGTGGAAGATTTGAGTTCACTAACTAAAAAAAGGAGAAAGAGCTATGAAGACTACACTTAGTATTATCAAAGCCGATATTGGAAGTATTGGGGGACATATCCGGCCTAGTGAGAAATTGATAGCGGAGGTCAGAAATTATGTGGCTGGAAAAGGCAAAGGGATGATTACCGATTTTTATATCAGCCATACGGGAGATGATATCGCCATTCTTTTCTCCCATTCACTGGGAAAAGGCAGTGAGAAAGTCCATCAACTGGCATGGGATGCCTTTGTCGCTGGGACAAAAGTGGCAAAGGAGCAGGGCCTTTACGGAGCCGGCCAGGATTTGTTGAAAGACTCCTTCTCAGGAAATATAAGGGGGATGGGGCCAGCCGTGGCTGAGATGGAGTTTGAAGAGAGACCAAATGAACCCTTTCTTTTCTTTGCTGCGGATAAAACCGACCCTGGAGCCTACAATCTCCCTCTTTATTTAGCTTTTGCAGATGCCATGTACAATGCAGGATTGATCCTCAGTCCTTCAATGAATAAAGGGTTTCGGTTCGTTATTATGGATGTGGCTTATACCGAGGGAGATCGAGTCATTGAACTCAATGCCCCAGAGGAGATCTACGATATTGCCGCCCTTTTGAGGGACAATCAGCGCTTTGTGGTAGAGGCCATTTATTCCAGAAACAATGGGGATATTGGCGCTTCGGTGAGCACGACTCGACTTCACAATATCGCCGGGAAGTATACAGGAAAAGACGACCCGGTTATGTTGGTGAGGGTTCAAGGCGCATTTCCTGCAACAGGTGAGGTTCTTGCCCCGTTCAACATCGGCCATTATGTTGCTGGTTTTATGAGAGGGAGTCATACAGGTCCATTGATGCCTGTTAAAATAAACTCCAGTATTTCCTATTTCGATGGACCCCCTGTGGTCGCCTGTCATGCCTTCTGTGTTCACAACGGAAAATTGACCGAACCCGCGGATGCCTTTGACCACCCCTACTGGGATTGGGTGAGAAATAAGGTATCGCAAAAGGCGACAGAGATTCGACAGCAAGGTTTTTCCGGAGCAGCGATGTTACCTTATGGTGAACTCGAATATGGCGGTATCGTAGAGAAGATGGGGATGCTGGATAAGAGGTTTAAGGTGAGAAAATAAAAATCCGCCCTCTTCCCCCTTTGGAGACTGTGTCACAATGAGGGAAATGCTATGTTTGTCATTCTGAACCCTTCGCCATGTGTCACCCTGACCCTGAGTGAACCGAAGGGGAAGGGTCTCGCTTTTTGGCTCAGGGTAAACTCCGTGAAGAATCTCATAGAGTCAATAATTTAGAAAACAGAGATTCTTCGGCTAACGCCTCAGAATGACATTGTGACACAGTCTCTTGCTAAAGGGGGTTTGGGGGGATTAGAGATTTGAAAAAGGAAGCAGGCGAGAGTGCAAAAGCGTGTCTATATCGAAACCTATGGTTGTCAGATGAACGAATACGACACGGAGCGGATCCTTCGTCTTTTAGAGAGTTCCAATTACCTTGAAACAAAGGATGCCAAAGAGGCCGATTTCATCCTCATCAACACCTGTAGTGTTCGGGAGAAACCTGAGCATAAAGTCTATAGCGCTCTGGGAAGGTATCAATGGTTGAAGGAGGAGAGGGGAACGATTATTGGAGTGGCTGGATGCGTTGCCCAACAGGAGGGCGACAGACTGTTAAATCGGGTTCCTTATCTGGACATGGTCATTGGAACTCATGCCATTCCTATGCTTCCACAATTGCTGCAAAAAGTAGAGTGCTCTGGCCAAAGGGTTTGTGAAACAGGCTTTGATCCAGAAGGAAATTATTTGAAGACAATCCTACCCCAAAAGTCTCCCGTGGTCGGGTCTATTCGACTGGATAAGGTGAAATCCTATGTGACCATCATGCAGGGATGTGACCATTTCTGTTCATACTGTATTGTTCCCTATGTGAGGGGAAGAGAAAAAAGCCGATCCAGTGGAGAGATTATTGAAGAGGTGAAGCGCTTGACTGAAATGGGTGTGAAGGAGGTTTGTCTCCTCGGTCAGAATGTGAATGGTTATGGAAAGGGATTGGAGGAGGAATTACGTTTTGCGGAACTCCTCCCCCGCATTAACGAGACAGAAGGACTCCACCGGATTCGATTCACCACCTCTCATCCTGCAGATCTTTCAGAAGAATTGATTCAGGCCTTCTCAAGATTGCCTAAACTCTGTGAGCACATCCACCTTCCTTTTCAGTCGGGTTCGGATAGAATTCTAAAAGCCATGCATCGGGGGTATACGAAAGAGTCTTATCTTGAAAAAATAGACCGCCTGAAAGGAGTCTGTCCTTCCATTGCCGTGACTGCCGATGTGATTGTAGGATTTCCGGGTGAGGAAGAAAGGGACTTTGAGGAAACATTAGATCTTCTTCAGAAGGTTCGATTCGATGACCTCTTCTCCTTTAAATACTCACCGAGAAAAGGAACCCGGGCTGCCCAGTTTGAGGACAAGGTTGAAGAGAAAGTTAAACAGGAGCGGCTCTCAATACTTCAAGAAATCCAGAAAGAAATCACTCTCCAAAAAAATCAGGAATTGGAAGGTCGTGTAAAAGAGGTGTTAGTCGAAGGCCGGAGCAAGCAGAGCGATCGAGATGTGACAGGCAGGACCCGATCTAATAAGGTGGTAAATTTTAAAGGAGATTTAGAATTAGTTGGAAAGTTAGTCCCCGTACAAATTACCAAAGCCTGCCCCCATTCACTCAGAGGTGAAATAGTCCCCACTCATTGCAGATTGCAGAATGCGCCTGCCTGCCGGACAGACAGGGATTGCGGAATAAAAGACTCCGAGATCCTGATATAAACCTTCTTTAACCGCTCCAGGGCCGCCTCCTGAAAATTCTTGTTGACTTCCGTAAACGAACTTAATAAACTCTAATCACCTCAAGCCTGTTTAAAGCACCGGGATTCAGCCTCATTAATGAACGGTTACTAAAGTAAAATTCTGTGTCAATGGCCTGAGCCATTTTGGAGGGCTAAAAAACATGGAGAGCGCCCTTAGCCACTTCACATTTGCTCAGTTCCAGTTTGTTCTAAAAGCCCAAGAAAATATTTGCCTTCCTGCCTATAAGGGCTCAACTTTTCGGGGCGCATTCGGCCACGCATTCAAAAGAGTTGTTTGTGTCAACAGAGAGAAGATTTGTGAGCCATGTCTTCTCAAGGGAAAATGTGTTTACTCGTACATCTTTGAAACCCCGCCTCCTCCAGAAACGTTAAAAATGAGGAAATACCCTTTTGCTCCTCATCCATTCGTCATCACCCCTCCGTTGGAAGAGAAAAGAACATACCGTCAAAATGAAGCGCTCTCTTTCGAGTTAACCCTGATCGGTAAGTCAACCGATTTCCTCCCCTATTTCATCTACACATTTGACGAGCTTGGAAGGATGGGCATTGGCAAGGGAAAAGGGAAATACCAATTGGAAGAGGTGAAGGCCATAAATAAGAACGAAGGGGAGGGGATGATTTATTCTGGAAAAGATAAAACCCTCCGAAATAATTTTAGTATTTTGAAAGTTGATGATCTTGGTCCCTTTAGCGTTTCACCTTTAACCTTGCGCCTTTCTTTCTTGACTCCTACCCGATTGAAATATGATGGAAAACTTTCTCCGGATTTGGAATTTCACATCCTATTTCGGAATCTCCTCAGGCGGATATCCCTTCTCTCCTATTTTCATTGCGGTGAAGAATTGAATCTTGATTTCAAAGGATTAATTGAGGAGGCAAAGGATGTAAAGGTTCAAAAGGAGAATCTGCGCTGGGTGGATTGGGAACGTTACTCCAATCGTCAGGAGACAAAGATGAAGATGGGGGGCTTCATCGGATCGGTCACCTTCACGGGTAATTTTAAAGAATTCCTCCCATTCTTAATCCTGGGTGAATATATCCATGTCGGAAAAGGAACCAGTTTTGGCTTGGGAAAATATAAAATATTACGAGACTGAAAGGCAATTATTCCCTTATTCTGGGTAAACCTGCCTATTATCCCCTCTCCCTTGAGGGACTGCGTCACAATGGGGAAAACAGTGAAAAATGTCATGCTTGTTTCAGCATCTAATAGAATCAAATACTTACGAGATCCTGAAATAAATTCAGACAAAACAATAATTACGAGACAGTCTCGGATGGGAGGGTAGGGGTGAGGGTGAAACGTTTTCAAAATGTTTCTTTTGTTGATTAGTTAAACAGAAGGACGTAGGATAGGTTTCATGAGCAAAAAGACCTATCGGGAAATTCTGATCTTCGTCACCGGAACGACTCCCCAAATCGTAACGGAAACGCTCTACTGCCTTACGCAGGGAACTGAACCTCCTGTCTCCCCGGATGAGATCCACGTTATTACCACTTTAAGTGGAAAGGAAAAGATAGAAGAAGAACTCCTCAAGAAAGGACGCCTGACAGGATTCTCAAAGGAATTTAATCTTCCCCCAATCCCCTTGACTCGGGAATCGATCCATGTCGTCGATGATGAAAAGGGCATCCCCCTGGAGGATATTCGAGAGGTTTCACATAATGAGTCTCTTGGCGATTTCATTGCCAATTTCATCAGAGAGAGAACAGAGGACCCGGGCGTGAGGCTCCATTGCTCATTAGCCGGGGGAAGAAAGACAATGTCCTTCTATCTTGGTTCAGCCCTTCAACTCTTTGGGAGACCATGGGATAAACTGTATCATGTTCTGGTAAGCCCTGAATTCGAATCCCATCCAGAGTTCTACTATAAACCCAGAAAGGACAGGGCTCTTGAATTGAAGGACTCCAATGGAAAGGCCATCAAAAGACTGCATACAAAAGATGCACAGATTTCACTTGCCGAACTTCCTTTTGTTCGTCTCAGAGATAAAGTTCCTCTTGATGGAAGAGGCTTTAAAGAGCTGGTGAGGGAAGGGCAAAAAGAGATCGATATGGCTTCGATCCAGCCTCCGGTCAGAGTGAATCTTTCTGAGAAGGTGATCTATATCGGCCATGTGGGAATCGATATGGTTCCAATACAGATGGTTTTATATGTGAATTTACTGAGACGAAAATTAGAAGGATGTCATTTCCCTGAAATGCCTTACTGCTTAGATTGCATTGACTGTTTTCCTTATCTTGGGGACTTGTCAAACAGGAAGACTCTTGACGAAATAGTAAAGGATTATCAAAGAGCGTATGGGCCTTCTTCAGGGAGGGTGGAAGAGTTTCGGCGACATTGGGAGAAGAAGGGTGGCATCGATTCAGATACCCTGAGGCAGAACATCAGCAAGATCAATACGACCTTGAAGGAATCCATAAAGGATGAAACATTATTGCCTTATTTTATCATTTCACCCATCGGCAAACACGGCAGCAAACGCTACGGCGTGAGGGTCGAAAAGGTGAAAATCAAGGTGGAGTCTTGAATTTTAAATCTTGAATTTTGAATTTGTTTTATTGAGTTGGAGGAGGTATGCCCAAAAGCTTTGAGGAGCTTCCCGTATGGCAGAAGGCAAGGGAGCTCGTTAAATACGTTTATGATCTCACAAGAAAGGAAGCATTCGGTAGGGATTTCAGTCTTGTCGATCAAATTAGGCGCGCTTCGACCTCTGCCATGTACAATATTGCCGAGGGATTCGAGCGGGGTTCGAATACGGAATTCATCCAGTTTCTATACATTTCAAAAGGCTCAGCCGGGGAAACAAGAACACAATTTTATGTCGCCTTTGACCAAAAGTACATCACACCGGAGGAGTTTAAGAAGGGTTTATTATTATGCAAGGACGTCTCCGGTCAATTGAGCGGGCTGATCGATTATCTGAAGGGGTCACGGCTTAAAGGAGAGAAGTTTAAGAAGGAGTACAAGAGCGCGAAAGATCGTTTTGAAGAAATGACCCGGCAACTCAATATTCCACATTCAAAATTCAATAGAAAAGATTCTGCCTCCGAAGGAGAATAGAAATGTTGAATCATAAATTTTGAATCTTGAATTTTGAATCTTAAATTTTGAATTTGTTTAATTCGGATGGAGGAAGAAATGGGATTTAATGAGAAGGAATACCTGTAGCCGCAGGCTTCAGCCTGCGATTGATCGAGGGGGGATTGAAATCGAAAGTTGAAGATGCGCCCCCCGCAGTGACATCTTGGACGAGAAACATATGGATATCGAGCAAAGAGATGATCAGATTTGGAAAATGAGGAGAGAAGGAGCGACTTTTTCTCAACTTGCCAGACATTTTCGCATTAGCCGCAATCGCGCACGAACCATTTACTGCCAAAAGAAAAACAAGATAGAGAATTTCGATAAATGGCCACTTTTAAAAAAAATGCTCTCCAGAAGGGTTCAAAATGTTCTGATTAAAGCCTTAGGAAGCGAGGAAATATTAGAGCATCCAGAAAAGCTTGCTTCCATGGGGCCAGATGCCTTTTCCAAGTGGCGAAATATGGGAAGAAAAAGCATCAATCAATTGATGGAAGCATTAGAGTCGCTTGGATACCCCGTCAATCGGGACATGAGGATGACCGACATGAAAAGCCAAAGTTATTTTCAGGTGGGTCGGGGTATTCTCCGTAAGTACTTTGACTATCACAGAAAGAATTCCATGGACGACACGGAATACATTCCTGTCGTCCGATTAATCATTGAAGGGATTGCCGAGGAAATGAAATCTTCTGGGGTTTTGGAGTCAAACTCCAAGGAGGTAGCCAAAAGACTCAAAGACTTCAACCGTCAGATGTATCAAAATATCTGGATCGAACACGCAAAAGAAGATTATGACCCCGAGGATGAAGAACCCTTTGATTTGGCAAAAGAATATGAATTAGCCAAATATAACTTTGATTACATCTACGACCATAGAAAACATCCACCCAATAGATAATTTCAAAACCCGAATCCTGAATTCGTTTTATCAGGTAGGAGTAAATCATGTACTTGGACGAAAAAGAATTTTAAATCTTGAATTTTGAATTTGGTTTTTAGTCATTAAATCTTGAATTTTTAATATTAAATTTTGAATTTGTTTAATTATGTTGGAGGAGAATAATGACTTCTGACGAATATACCAAGTTTGTTATCGGGGCACTTCTCCACGACATCGGAAAGTTCAAGCAACGTGTCCGGCTTCCCGAAGATAAAGGGAAGGACCATTCGACCATAGGGTACGAATGGCTAATGTCCCAGTATGGAGAAGGGTTAATCGCTGCAGCAGCCAGGGATCATCATGCCCGTGAAAAAGAAACCTGGGAAAGCAATTTGTCCCTTATCATTTATGAATCAGACAATCTTGCCGCGTCGGAAAGGAAGATCTATGATCCTGCTCTCGATATTGACCAATTCTGGCACCGCAGGGTTTTGCTTCTCTGCGATTTTAGCCGAATCCACCTTTCGGAAAAAGGCCACCCGAATTCTTGGGTTCCGAAATACTGGCCACTCGATGCGCTTGGGGATTGGATTGTCCCGCAAGAAAAATCTGAAGTGGAAACCGAAAAAGCTTATGAAATGCTCTGGGAAAAATTCAGCGGTGATTTTCATCTCTTGAAAAAAAAGGAAAATCACTACTCCATTGACCTGATACTTCACCTCCTTGAGAAATATACGTCCTTTATCCCATCTATCACGCTAAAAATTAAATCAGCCCAGGATGCAGAATCCTTCAAGAAACACCCGGATGTCTCCCTTTTTGATCATTCAAAGATAACAGCGGCTTCTGCAGGATCATTTCACCAGTATCTAAGAGCGACGTTTTCCGAGCACTGGAGCAAAAGGATATTGAAAGAAGAGATTACCATGGGATGGGAAGATGCTTCCTACCAGCCTTTCCTCCTGATTGGGGGCGATCTCTCCGGCGTACAGCGTTTTATTTATACCATTTCCTCCAAGGGTGCTCTCAAGTCACTCAAGGGAAGATCCTTTTTCCTTGAACTTCTTGCCGAGCATATCGTGGATTGTTTGGTTGAAGCAATGGGACTTACACGGTGCAATGTGTTGTTTACCGGAGGTGGACATTTCTATATCCTGGGACCCAACACAATTGAAGCCGTTAAGTCCATTTCGATAGTTCGAGAGGGTATAAACCGATACCTTTTCCAATCTTTCAACGGAGCCCTTTACCAGTGCATCGAGTGGATCTCTATGAGTAAGCGACATTTTAGGAATGCCACTGAAGTTTGGGCCGGGCTTTCTGAAAAGTTGGATCAGGCAAAGAAGCGGAAATGGCAAGATGAACTGGATCATTTGCTTGCTGGGCCGTCAATGCCCCACCTATCCTGTTTGACCGAGAGCTGCGAGGTCTGTGGAAGAGAGGATGATTCTGTTTATGATGGAGAGGTGAAAATGTGCTCCAGTTGCAAGGAGCAGTTTGAGTTTGGATCGGAGCTTCAAAAGATCAACAGAAAAGTAAATCTTTCAGAGGGAATGGGACTGGGAATCAAAGTTTGGGCGAAGAAGCCGCAAAATGCGGAGGGCATATTGGCTATCGGTGATGGCGATTTGAGAAGATATTACGTGCCGATGTCTTTTGATAAAGAATGTACGTCGGTCGGCGATGGTCTAATGTTTTACAGAATCAACGATTGGCATTTCGAGCACTATGACGGAAAATACGATCGTCCCATGTTGGCCGGAATCTATCATTTTAAAGACTTCGAAGATCTCGAAAGCCTTGTCGAAGACAATTTCGGATGGAACCGAGCAGCGGTTCTTAGGATGGATGTAGACCGCCTGGGGCAGATGTTTGGATCTGGACTCTCCCTGGAAGACAGATCTTTTTCACGGATGGCTTCTCTGTCGAGACAATTTTCTCTCTTTTTCAAGTATCACTTAAATGGGATTCTCGATTTTACCCGGACAGGCCGCTATAAGACCTTTCCCCGGAAAAATGTGGCAGGGAGGGAGAAGCATCGGGGTGGACGCCAGCTATCGGTGGTGTATTCGGGCGGAGACGATCTGTTCCTAATCGGGCACTGGCTCGACTGTCTCGAAGCAGCTTTTGACATCCACGAAGCGTTTAATCAATACACGGGAAACCCAGAGTTGACCTTGTCGGGAGGATATGCCCTGGGGGATTCTCATTACCCGGTTTACAGGTTTGCATCGGATTCAGGGAAAGCGGAACATGCAGCCAAGGGAAACGGGCGCGATTCGTTATGCTTCTTGGAATTTCCCTTCAAGTGGAGGGAGGCGGAGGAAATCGTGAAATTCCTCGAATCCGAAATGATGCCACTTCTTCAGACCACCCCCACCTGTGTTCAGCTACCCGAGGGATCTTTCTCGAAAGGGTTTTTATACAGACTTCTTGCTTTGATCCACGCATTTGAAAAGGAACAAGCATGGATACTTCCAAAAGTGGCCTACTTGGCAGGAAGAAACGGTCCACAAATGAACTGGCTTAAAGGAAAACTTACTGCATCAGAGGCTTGGATTCGATTAAAGGATGAACTTTTCAGAATGCCGGAACCGACCCGGCTGAAAAAACTTGAAGCGTCCATCTTGTGGACCTTGATGATGATGAGGAAAGGAGGAAACCAATGAACCAATCAGGCAAGAAAGAATATTATTCTTCAGGAGGAAGGGGAGGCCACGGCTACAAACAAGGTTCTGGTATGGGGGCTCAAGATAGAGAAGATAGTTGGAGCCGAAGGAGAGGAGAGGAATTGAAGGACTTATCAAAAATTGATGCGGCAAAAATTGTTGAGATTTCGGATGATGTTGGTAAACGCCTCAAAGAAGCCGATTTGAAAATCAACCAGATCAGAAGATTCCTCGATGAGGTGCGCCAAATTGAGTCAGACCTAAAAAGGGGAAGGTTTAACCCCGATCGCATTATTCTACTTCGGCCGAAGCTTGCTTACGCCGTCGGTCGCCAGCCAAAGGTGAAAGACCTAATGAATGTACTGGATCCGGCCCTTCAATCCGGGGCGAAATCGGAGGAGAATTTCAATAAACTGCTTCGGCTCATAGAAGGAATAGTTGCCTACCATCGCTACTATGGGGGGTCTAATTGAAGGAGGTATAACTAATGGAGACAAAGGATCAGAACAGAAAACTTTTGGGAAAAATTGAAATTAGCGGCGGTCTGAGTTGTCTTACCGGATTGCACATAGGGGCTTCCAAAGAAAATCTTGAAATCGGAGCCCTGGATTCGGCAGTTGTGCGGGACCCGATCTCTCAGGAGCCTTATATCCCGGGGTCTTCTCTCAAAGGAAAGCTGCGATCTTTGCTTGAGAAATCGGATATGCGCCTACAGCCGAATCGCGACGGAGGGAGCGGGATTAGCAGACATGAATGCAACGACTGGGACAAAGGGGAGAGCAATAATAGAAATTACGGAAGAAAAATAGCATTCTTGGGAGCTCTAAACTGCCCGGTTTGCCGTCTGTTTGGATCGACAGGACCGGGGGAAGAAAACCGGAACTATCCTGCAAGGATTAAGGTACGTGATCTTCATTTAAAGAATCGGGATGAGCTGGAAAAAATCGATACGGGACTTCCTCTCACGGAATGGAAGTTCGAGAACAGTATCGACCGGATTACCTCCGCTGCGAACCCCCGAAATATTGAACGGGTGCCCAAAGGGGCAAAGTTTGGGTTTTCCATGATTTATGATGTGGAGGACGTTGAGACGATGAAAGAAGACATGGAAAACCTCCAGCTTGCAGTCCGCCTTCTCCACGATGACTCTCTAGGGGGCCATGGTTCAAGGGGATACGGTCAAGTTAAGGTTGAATTTGAAAAAATCGAAGGCCGTTCCATTGGATTTTATAAAGGAGAGTCCGGCAAAGCCGCTTCCGTTCTTGACTTTTCGACGGAGAATATTCAGAAGCTTGCAGGGGTTTTCCGAGAATAGTGGAGAGGATGAGACAATGGATACTTGCATTTATTACCTTCGATTCAAAGGACCAATCCATTTTGGGCATGAAGGCATTGGCCTTGAGGAAGCTGAAGAATATTTGCCTTCGGACAGTCTGACTTCTGCACTCATCAATGCTTTTTCGATTCTTGAGGGACCGGATGAAACTGCGAAGATGGTAGACGACCTTAGCGGTCCTGCGCCATCTTTCATTCTTTCTTCTCTCTTTCCTTATGGGCCGGAGCGGGAAGAACATTCAAGGATTGTTGAGGCTGTCGTAAGGCCTATTGTCAATCCACCTGTTGAAAACCGGGAGACTCTGAGGAAATGGAGCAAGGATCTCAAACGGCTGCATTATCTTCACCCTCAGGATTTTTCGCGATGGATTGGGACTAAACCCTTAGGAGAAGGCGAAATCAATAGAATGATCCAACGCTCTGGGAGTTTTGCAAAAGGGTGGTGGGAAGAGGAACTTCGCCCCAGGGTGGCTATTGATCGGGAAAGTCAGAACAGTAGCGTGTGGGGGCAAGCTTGTATCTGGTTTAAGAACAGGGAGACGGATTCGAAAGGGAAAATCGTATGCGAAGGTGCGGGTCTTTACGGCCTCTTATGCTTCTCCGATGAAAAGTGGCTCGACAGGTTGGCATCGGCTTTTAAAATCCTCGGAGACAGTGGCCTTGGAGGTGAGAGAACTTATGGCATGGGTCTATTTGGATTCGGTGGGTTTATAGAGCTTCCGGCGCACTGGAAGAGCCTTTTTGAGTCAAAAACCAACCGGCACGTCTTCCTTTCTGTGTATTATCCCGCTGAGACGGAGAGAGAGGAATTACGGAATTCCCTCGAAGCATGGGATGCAGTGGAAAGGCGGGGATTCATCGTCAGCGGAAGAAATACCATGACCATTAAGAGAAAGCGCGTTCGGATGATTCGTGAAGGGAGTGTCTCGCGGAAAAACCTTACTGGAACTTTGGTAGATGTTACGCCCAACAACCCTGAGAAGCTCGGAATTACCCATAAGATTTACCGATCAGGACTGGCGTTTCTTCTGCCCGGAGGAGGCAAGTGATGTCGCCTGATGCTTCGTTAGCAAATGGATTTAGGAATCTAATGCATGAAAAACAGCAAATTCAATTGAGCGTCCTCACTCCGGTCCATATCGGAACCCGAGGAGGGAAACTGACAGCCCTTGAGTTTATGGTGGGTGATGGTCGTGTTCACCTTATAGATGAAAACAAGTTAGGCAATTTCCTGAAAGACAAGAACCTGATTGACTATTTCGTCCGGGAGGTCGGTAAGGGGCCTTTCAGGATGGAGCGATTCTTAAGGGAAAAAGGGCGATTTCAGTTTCCGAAAGATCTCTCCCAAGTGTCCTCTCTTTCTGTTTCGGGAGGAAATTCAGAAATGCAGGATTTTCGTCCATTTACCCGGGATGGAATGGGACAGATTTATCTCCCCGGGTCTTCTGTAAAAGGCGTCTTCAGGACAGCCCTCCTTTATCGAATTTTGAAACAGGCCAAGACTGTCCTCGACAAGGTCAACGAGGCTATTAAAAGAGAGTCTCAATATTTAGGTAAAAGAAAGAAATTCTTTTCCGCCCGGTTCCTGCAAGAGGATCGTCTTCAGAAATTCGAGTTACCCGGTGGAAAATACGGACCCAATGAGGACATCCTGCGTTGCTTTTCAGTTCGGGATTCGTATCCCATCGGAGAAGTTAAGACTCAGGTCCTATGCATTCGATTTCTTTCCAGATCATCCGACGGCCACCAGTACTGGAGTCAGCAAAAAAGGGGGGAGCGAAAGGACCTCTCTGTCTGGGTTGAAGCTTTAACCGCCGGAACGTTTGCTGTTGAACTCTCATGGGATCAGGGTCTTTACACCGAGTTTAAGAAGAAAAATACACCTCCGGTCTCAAATATCAATGACCTTTTGAATGCTGTCACCGAGATGAATCAGGACTTGGTGCAATCCGAGATTGCGCATTATACTGGCCGGTCCGCGAAGATCCCGCCCGGTATGAATTATAAAGAGATCCTCCAGAAAATGGACATGGTAAGAGATGATGCAACCATGGCGGCTGATTCCGTGCGAAAATGGTATGGCCAACGCCCCAACAGTCTTTTCAGGATCGGGTTCGGGACGGGGATGCTCTCCACAACAGTAGGATTGTGCTTGCCTCCAGAGCTTCGTCAAAAAATAAGAGACGCCTGCGGGAGTGACCCCAGACCCGGTGACCCTGCACCCAAATCACGGCGAGTCTGGAAAAAGAACGAAACTGAGTATCTCCCGATGGGGTGGCTTTCGGTTAAGCCCCAGGAGAAAAAATAAAGGATGAAACGATGAGATGTGTGATCTGTTAAAAAGTGGAGACAAGAAAAGGGAAAACTACATTTAATTTGGAGCAGGAAAGAGACACCTAATAGGGACGTTCATGAAATTATTAAATTCTCTTTTGGATCAGTACGAGATGGGGAGGAACTCATAAACGCCTCCGAACCTTTGACGAGTTTGGAGGAAGAGCGATAACGAATGTTTCCCCATGGGGTGGATGAGCGTGAGGAGCTTGCACTGAGTCAGCCAGGAAATTGGGGACAGGTTCACATTAGGGATTGCGAGATTTGGAAATATATACTTAGGCTCCAGCCAGGGTTTTTTCCTGCTCAACTTTTTCGTGAAGCCACATGGACATGGGCGGGTGAATCGAAGGTCTAAAATCATGAAAAATCAATGGAAACCAAGATGATGGGGACTTTTAATTATCTGTAATTGGTGATAATATTATCACTAAAAAGAGATAATTAAGGAGGAATATAAAATTGAAACGACTCATTAGACTTTTCTATGATGACCCGAATCACTCCTATTCCATCAGAAACCTCGCCCAAAAACTTAATATGGCTTATAGCTATGTTTATGGTCAGGTGAATACTTTAGCTCAGAAAGGGGTTTTAAAGAAAAAGAAGCTTGGGGCGGCCATTTATTGCTCATTAAATTATGGGAATGATGACCTCCTAAAATGGCTCATTGAAATAGAGGGCGACAGCTTTGAAGAGTTTTTGAAAATTGAGAAAAAATTATCCAAACCGCTTCGAGAACTTAGGGATCGATTGCCCGAGCGAACCAATTTTAATCTGCTTTCCGCAATTTTGTTTGGCTCTTATGCAAAGGGGAATGCAACCCCCAAAAGCGATTTGGATCTTTTTTTCATAGTCTCCTCAAAAAACCATTATCGAGAACTTATTGAATCTGAAAGCATTTCCCTTTCCAGGAGATATAGAATCAACATCAATCCTGTGATGGCTGAACCGATGGAGTTTGTAAAGATGATTAGAGCAAAAGAGCCAAATCTTGCCCATGAGATCATACGAAATAAAATTATTCTTTACGGACGAGAGAAATTCTGGGAACTTGTGTCCGCAGGGTTCAGTTAAGATGAAGGAGAGATTTCTCAAGTTAAAGATCGATGGATACGTTCATGGAAGAATTGATTGATGAATTGAAAGAATAATTTTTAAAGATATTTCGGTATTTTGACACTCCATATTACTTTTTTTTGAGATTATTTTGGAGGTCTCTATGGGAAAAATAACAAAAGCAATGATCGTTTCAGTTGGGGGAACTTCAGCACCGATCATTTTTTCTTTAAACCATTCCACTCCGGAATATATTTGTTTCTTTACGTCGAGGGAAACAAAAAAAGCAATAGAAGAAGAAATTCTTCCAGGACTCAAATTTAAATTCCGCCATTATGACTGGATTGTGACCCCCAACGCAGAACTCCTCTCAGAGTGCTATTTCCAATTGACCAAAAAATTGCCCGAAATATTTGAAAAGTGGGAACTCGATTTCAAGGACATTTGCGTGGATTATACTGGAGGGACCAAAACAATGTCTGTCGCATTGGCGATGGCAACGGTTGATCAATCTTGTTGTTATAGCTATGTCGGAGGTGGGGAGCGATCAAAGGGCGGGGTCGGTGTTGTCATTGATGGAAATGAAAGGATGCACTTTCTTGAAAACCCCTGGGACGAGATTGCTCAGGTGGAAAAAAGGGAGGCATGTATTCTTTTCAACAAGGCGAGATATGCGACAGCGGTCGATATTCTTAAAAAATGTGTCGAGAGAGTAAGTAAAGATCAAAAACCCTTATTCAGGGCCCTGTGTGAAATGGTAACAGGTTATGATTTGTGGGACAGATTCAAACATTCAGAGGCCAGGAAGCATCTTTATAAGTGCAGTGAAACCCTGACTGCTCTCGGCTCAGAGAGAAAAGAGATAAAGGCGCTCGTCAGACAACTTGAAACCAATATTAAATTTCTTGAAACCCTCCTTTCCGGCAATAAGCCTTCTATCCGCTACTATCGAGACCTCTTAGCGAATGCTAAAAGAAGAGCAGATCTTGAGCAAAAATATGACGATGCTGTGGCTCGACTTTACCGAGCCATGGAAGTGTTAGCCCAGGCCATATTGAAGGAATCTTATGGGATCGAAACTTCAAATGCAAGACAGGATGATATTCCAGAAAGCCTCTTGCAAGAATATCAACGCAAGTACAGGGATGAAAAAGATGAAAAAATTAAAATTCCTCTATTTGCAGCCTATAGACTTTTAGGAGAATTTAGAGAAGGTGTTGCTAAAAAATTCTTCGATCTTTATGAGAAAGAAATCAGGCCCCTACTTAATATTCGAAACCATTCCATATTGGCACACGGATTTAATCCTGTGGAAGAAAATACTTTCAGAAGATTATTCGACTCCGTCTTAAAATTCTCTGAAACGGAGGAAGAAGATCTTCCCGAATTTCCAGTGTTAAAGATATGAACATTTCAGAGATCGAATCCAAAATCAAATCCGATCCCTTTAACTCCTTCCACCATATCGCTTTGGCGAAAACTTATCTGGAAAAGGGGGATGAGGAGAGGGCGCGAAAGGTTATCGCAATCAAAAGGAGGCTTCCGTCGAAAGACCCCTCCATCCATTTCGAATGGGGAAAGCTTTGCGAGGAGCTCGGGATGGCTCGACAGGCCAGGGGATCTTATGAACAGGCAGTTGCCCTTGATCCTAAAAACTCGGATTATCATTTCCGCCTGGCCCTTCTCTACCATGAAAAGGGTGCCTGGGAGCGCACCCTGAAACACCTCCAGAAAACGGTTTCCCTCTCTCCCCAAAATACTGATGCAAAGACGATGCTTGCCTCCGTCTATGAAGAGATGGGGTTTAAAGGATCGGCCATCGCAGTTCATGGAAAGGAGAGGAAGCCAAGCTCGGTATTTCAAACCCTTTCATTCGATTTCTCCGACGAAGATATAAATACCATCCTTGATCTGTTCAAAGGAATAGAATTCGGCTATGCAACGCACCACTTGAGTGCGACCGGAATAGCCAATCCATCCTTTGTGAAAGGTGTATTGGGATTTAACGAGATTCGCAAACACCTTAAGGGAGAAGAAACATACGGCGTTTACCCGCTGAGAACTGACAGGACTCTTAGGTTTACCTCTATCCATGTCACCATACCGTGGAGAAAGGTGATCGAGAATGTGAAGAACGAAGGATTTCTCACCCTTTTAGAGCAAAGGGTCCATCAGTATGCGCGGGAGGTGATCGAGAAATCGCGAGAATATGGTATTCCAGCATACCTGGAAAACTCAGGTGAAAGGGATCGGAGAGTCTGGTTCTTTTTTAAGGAGTTCGTTCCTCTGGAACTTGCGGAACGGTTTCTTAATGCCTTACTCGATAAGGTTCCTGCTCCTTCTTCGGATATGACATTAACACTTATGCTGGGAGTCAAAGGAAAAGGAATCGGATATGAGGACCATCCGGTTATGCTTCCCCTCGGATTCAACCGGAGGACGGGAAAGCGATGCTTCTTCATCGATGAGCATGGGGCTCCATATGAAGACCAGCTTTTGTGGATAAGGAAAACCCGGCTCTTGAGCAGAGCCGAAATTCAGAGTTTTATCATGAGCGCTGAAAGGCGAAGATATGGACGGATTGGCACGGGCACCGACCCCTTGAAACGGCTCGAAAAGAATTGTCCGGTCATCGAAGAGGTCGCCCGTAAGGCTCGTTCGGGAAGAATGCTTAACCATGAAGAGAAATTAGTGGTCTTCTTCACGCTTGGTTTCTTGAACGATAGTCTCAAATCCCTCCATAGCGTTCTTGAACCGTGTCCCGATTACAGACCGAAAAAGGTTGACCGCCTGGCTTCCCGCCTGAAGTCGAATCCGATCAGTTGTCCGAAGATAAGAGAGCTGTTGCCAGAAACCACGGCTTATCTTCTATGCAACTGTTCTTTTCCAATTCCCGAAGGGAGCTACCCCAGTCCGCTTCTCCATATTGATCCAAAATTAGTACCCTCAAGAGCAGAGAGATTATCATCATTTCGACACGAGGAGATATTGAAAGAATATAATGCCCTGAATGTTAGAATCAAGGAACTATTGAAGAGGAGGGGCGAATTAAAATTAATTCTGAGAAATGTTCAACCTGAGGTTTATCGCTCATAGTCCATTGTCCATCGTGGGATTGAAAAATGAGTATCGTCTATTTAATGGAACAGAATGCTACGGTTTCGAAGGAGGGAGGCCGACTCCTCATAAAGAAAGAAGGAGCGGTTTCGCATAGCATTCATCTCTTCAAACTTGAGCAGATCGTTCTTTTCGGAAATATCTTCCTCACACCGGCTGCCATTCGTTACCTCCTCAAAGAGGGGATTGACACAGCCTTTATGACAAGGCAAGGCCGCTATTTAGGAAGATTACAGAGCGCTCTCGGGAAGAATATCGTTCTAAGAAGAGAGCAATTCCGAAAGATGGAAGATGACGGTTTTTGTCTCAAAACGGCTAAAGCGGTCATCAAAGGAAAGCTTTCCAATCTCAGGACAGTCCTGATGAGGCTGAACCGGCAAAGAGAGAATCTGGAGCTTGATAATGAGATTCTATCTCTTCGAAATTTGATCCCGAAGGTAGACGAAGCCGGTTCGCTCGATACGCTGCGAGGTTATGAGGGAAAGGGAAGCGCTGTTTATTTTGAAGGCTTTTCAAAAGGATTTCTCGCCGAGGATTTTAAATTCCCTGGGAGAGTGAGGAGGCCTCCTACTGATCCGATCAATGCCTTGCTCAGTTTGGGATATACCCTTCTTATGAACCAGGTTATAGCCGCAGTAGGCCTGATTGGTTTTGATCCGTATTTTGGCTCACTTCACTCAGTCGATTATGGCCGCCCCTCGCTTGCGTTAGATCTGATGGAAGAATGGAGACCAATTATTGTGGATACGCTCGTTCTGAGTGTGTTTAATCTCAAAGCGCTTACTCCATCAGACTTTGAAGAGAGAAAGCCGGTTTTGGCAGAAACGGGGAGTATGCGGGAAGAAGAGTTGGCCGAATCATCCGAGTCAGCGGGTGAAGGCAAATCAGCTATCCTTCTTACGGAAGCCGGATTCAGGAAATTCATAGCGCAATACGAGAGGAAGATGGGGCAAAAGGTGCAGTATCATCTGACAGGGGATCAGATATCCTATCGAGATTGTATAAGAGAGCAGGTTAGACATTTTGCACGTTATCTTAAGGGTGAAGAAATTGAATATCAGCCGATGCCCTTGAGGTAGAATAATGTTTGTAATGATTTCCTACGATGTGGTCGATGATAAGAAGCGGCTTAAGTTAACGAAGTTTTTGAAGGATCATGGCGATCGCGTTCAAAAGAGTGTATTCGAATGCAATCTCTCGCCCAAGACCTATGAGCGAGTAAAATCTGGCATCGAAAAGGTTATCAACAAAAGAAAAGATAGGGTAAGATATTATCGCCTATGCAAAGGATGTGTAGATAAGGTTGAAATTTCTGGATGGGGCGAGGTTACTGAAGAAGAAGAGTTTATTGTGGTGTAAGAATGGGCACGGAAATATTACATATCGTCGCCAGTTATGACATCAGTGATCCTAAAAGGCTCGCAAAAGTGGCAAGGACAATGAAGGGCTATGGGGAAAGAGTGCTTAAGAGCGTTTTTGAATGCAATTTGGATAAGGGTAAGTTCGGTGAGATGAAAACAAAAATTGATGAAATCATCGAGCCTATAGAAGATAGTGTAAGATACTATATTCTGTGTGGAAAATGCCTGAGAGAGGTGGAATATTCTGGAAAAGGTGAACTATTTCAAGAAGATGAAGAGTATTTGGTTGTTTGAGGGGGTTAATTTGCGCCAACCCGTCTCAAAAACAAAGCATTTTCAATCTCTTGAAATTAAAAGGGAAATTAAATTGATGAATTTGGGTTTGCGGGAAATGGAATATTTGTCGAAATTTAATATGTTAGCCAAGGTTTTTAACTTTAGGCTCATTGGTCCGGATTATAATTCTTGCCCGATTGTGAAAGGTCTGCGAAAAGGCCTGAGCCAATCCACAAAAAAAGGGCAAAAAGGAGGCCCGCAGTTGGAGAGATTGACCTGATTAAGAAGGGATTGCGACTCGTCAAATGTAATGGATTGTATATCATACCAATTTTTGTTGGAGAGATTGACCTGATTAAGAAGGGATTGCGACTCTTTATGT
>Ga0210051_1001793_pt1 | contig 21723 bp, 27 predicted proteins | sample CryGey092014_all_FD_185464 | JGI IMG/M metagenome (GOLD analysis project Ga0210051, IMG submission 185464) | Groundwater microbial communities from aquifer - Crystal Geyser CG23_combo_of_CG06-09_8/20/14_all (SPAdes) (version 2) | ecosystem: Environmental > Aquatic > Deep subsurface > Groundwater... | reverse complement strand
TTATTTCAACAAGCAGTAAACGCAATTATAACAGACGAAAAAAGCGGCTCACTTGACGAAGGAAAGAAAAAAAGATTTTTGAGAGAAAGCGAGCTTTTGTTTAAGCTTTTTGCGTTAGTAATGCCACACCACGAAGCGCATATAATTAGAAATAATGTTGAATTTTTTCAAGCCGTTAAAAAAGCAGTTGTCAAACGAACAATTATTGGTCGTTTTGAGGTTGGCATTGAAATAGAATCGGCAATCCGAGAACTTGTTTCAAAAAGCATAGCGGCAGAGGGAGTAATTGATATTTTTGCGATGAAAGATAAAACAAAGCCGGATATTTCAATTTTTGACGAAAAATTTTTAGAAGAAGCTAAAAATTTGAAATTCAGGAATCTTGCCATTGAAACATTGCGGAAACTTTTAAATGACGAACTGCGTCTAAGAATGAGAAAAAATTTAGTGCGTTATAAATCGCTTATGGAATTGTTGGAGCAAATTATTGAAGAATACGAGAATAATATCATTAATTCAACAAAAGTTATTGAACGATTGATAGAATTGGCAAGAGAGATAAAATCAGTAGAGAAAGCCGGCGCTAAACTTGACCTGAACGAAGAAGAAACCGCCTTTTACGACGCAATTATTTCAAGCAAGAAGTCGGGATTAAAAAATGGAGAGCTGAAAGATTTAGTTAAAAAACTAGTGCGGACGATAAAAAGAGATTTAACGGTTGACTGGACCAATAATGAAATTATAAAAGCAAGAATCTGCGCGAATGTTAGATTATTATTGTTACGCAAAAAATTTCCAATTGAACAAAACGAAAAGATATTAAATTTAATTTTCCAACAAGCATCCTCGCTATATAAAGATTTTATTCCAGTATCAGTATAAAATTGATAAAATAAATAAATCAATAAATCAATAAAAGGAGAATTAATAAAATTATGAAAAACTATTATCGCATAATGTTGGGTAGAAAGAGCGTCTATGCTGAAGAAGCACATAAAGGAAATTTTATTGGCGCAGGCTGGCTTAAAGATGTTGATTTAACGAATAAATTACCAGATAATTGGCGCGATTTTAATAGTAAGTTTATACCTTTATATTTTGAAAAAAATCCAGATAAAACAAAGGTGTCTGCCGGGCTTGCCTGCGGTATGCTTTATACCATTACTAAGGGGATTTCAATTGACGATATTGTGTTATGTCCTGACGGTCAAGGAAATTATTTCGTTGGTGAAATTATTGGTAATTATGAATATCATAAAGATCAGACTCTTCCGCACCGCCGAAGCGTGCGTTGGTTTTCTCGCACTATTTCGCGAGATGAAATTAGTGAGTCGTTAAAAAATTCCGCTGGTTCTATTGGGACAGTGAGTAATATTTCAAGATATGCGGACGAGATTGAAGCACTCATTTCAGGTAGTCGGCCAGCGGCAATAATTGCAACCGACGAAACTATAGAAGACCCTAGCATTTTTGCGATTGAAAAACATTTAGAAGATTTTTTAGTACAAAATTGGCACCACACTGAACTTGGTAAACATTATGATATTTATGAAGAAGATGGGGAAATGGTGGGTCAACAGTATCCCAGCGATACCGGACCAATTGATATTTTAGCTATTAGTAAAGATAAAAAAGAAATTTTAGTCGTTGAGCTTAAAAAGGGAAGAGTAAGCGATGTTGTGGTTGGTCAAGTGCAGCGTTATATGGGTTATGTTAAAGAAGAACTAGCAGAAGATAATCAATTTGTGCGTGGCGTAATTATTGCCTTTGAAGATGATGTGAAGATTCATAGAGCGCTGTCGGTTGCGCCGAACATTGATTTTTATACATACAAGATTCATTTCAATTTGGAGAAAAAATAATCAAAATTTAGGCTGAAGTTGAAGGAATTTATGATAAAATTAAAGCAATGACTACCCCTTTTCTAAATAGTCTGTCGGTATCCGATACCGACAGAACGAACTTTTGACAGAAAAGATGGGGCAACAGGGCAAGTAAAATTATGGAAGAAAAAATTTATCACGATAAATTCGCTCCTCTTTATGATTATTTTCAGAAGGGAGTTAAAGGGGACGTTGAATTTTACCTTGATTACTTTAAAAATTTCAAAGGGAAAATTTTAGAAGTTGGCGCGGGTACGGGTAGAATTACTATCCCTTTATTAAGATGTGGCTTAAATGTAACAGCCTTGGATATTGCTCCCAGAATGCTTCAGATATTAAAGAAAAAAGCTCGAAGAGAAAATATGTTAGTCAAAACCATCTGCGCCGATATGAGAAATTTTAAATTGAAGGATAGGTTCGATGCGGTTATTGTTACCTTTAAAGCGTTTCAGCATATGTATTTGGTCGAGGACCAACTTAACGCTCTAAAAAGCATAAAAAAGCATCTTAATCCGGACAGTATTTTAATTTTCGACGTTTATACCCCAAGTTTCAAATATATCCAAAAAGGAGATTGGCAGTGGCACAAAGATGAAAATATTAAATTGCCGAGAGTGAAAGGAATAGTAAAAATAGAATATCGCAACCGCTATGACATGACCGAACAAATGATGTATCAGGAATATCGTTTTAATTGCCCCAATGGTAAAAAACAAATCATTCCCCTTAAGATGCGTTTTTTCTTTCGTTTTGAAATTGAACACTTGTTAAGTTTAGCGGGGTTTGAAATAAAAAATCTTTATGGCGATTTTAAGAAGAATGAATTTAAAAGTGGTTCCCCGGAAATGATTTGGGCAGCAAAACCAATTTTTCATAAAACCTCGAAAAATTAACTGAGGAATAAAATTATGGAAATAGAACTAGAGAGAACGTTTTTATTAAAAAACATTCCTGCGGGGTTGGAAAAGTGTAAATCAATTGAGATTATTGATATTTATATTCCAAAGTCTGCAAGGCATCCAGTTTTAAGAATACGAAAAAAAGGAGATGTTTTTGAAATTACTAAGAAATATCCTTTGGTCGGGAAAGATTCCTCGGAACAAGGAGAGTACACTATTTCTTTGACAAAAAAAGAATTTGAAGAACTTTCTGAAATTAAAGGGAAGAGATTTAGGAAAATTCGCCATTTTTATCCTTTTGATGGAAAAACAGCAGAGATAGATATTTATTTAGATAATTTGAAGGGGCTTGGTGTGGTTGATTTCGAATTTAGTTCACGGCAAGAGAAAGATAGTTTTAAAATACCGGACTTTTGTTTGGTTGATGTTACTCAAGAAGAAGTTTTCGCCGGAGGATTGTTGGCGGGCAAAAGATATTCAGACATAGAGCCATTTTTGAAAAAGTATAATTATAAAAAGATAAAATTTAAATAAAATTTATGGATATAAAAGAATATCAAAAAAAGTGCAACAGAACGGTAAAAGACTTTGAAAACGATAGGGAAAAAATACTTACCTGGGGTCTTGGCATTGCTGGAGAAGCTGGTGATGTTGCTAGTTGTATTAAAAAAACATATATTCACGATAATGACCAGAAAGATGGGATAAAAGAAAACATGGGAGATGTTTTATGGTATATAGCTGTTATTTGTAATTATTTTGGTTGGAATATGGAAGATCTTTTTAAAGAAAATATGGAAAAACTGGAGAAAAGATATCCCAACGGATTTAAATATAGGGATGCTCAGAGAGGGGGGACAAGAATAGACTGGAACGAAAAAACTACAAAATAGTCAGAAGAAAAAAGGTGTCAGGAACCTTTTTTGAGTGAGCTTAGCTCCCTCGTCTAAACCAAGGCAAAACTAGGTGAGCTAAACTTCTGTGGATTATGAAAAATTTTCTGAAAAAAAATAATAGATTCGATAAACTCACTACAAGAATATTTTTGGCGATTGTTGTTGGGGCTTTGATTGTCGGAATAGCGATTTATTTTTCTGGGCAAAAAGAGAAACCTTTTGTTGAAGAACAAGAACAAACTCAATCCTGTGAGAATATTCCTGGACTCCCGGACAATTCATTAAAATTGGCTACCAAAATTATTGATGGCGATACTTTTTTAATTGAGGGCGGCTATTCGGTCAGGATTTTGGGAATTGATGCTGATGAGCGAGGTTATCCTTGTTATGAGGCGGCAAAAACTGGTCTGGAAGAGTTAATTTTAAATAAAGAAGTAAGATTAGAAAAAGGAGTAGAAGATAAAGACCAGTGGTGTCGATATTTAAGATATGTTTTTCTTGACGATAAAAATATCAGTTTGGAATTAATTAAAGAAGGATTGGCTGTGGTTCGTTTCTCTCCTGAGGATGTAAAGTATAGAGAAGAAATTAAAAAAACTGAAAAAGAAGCGAAAGAAAATGAAGTTGGTTGTAAGTGGGGGCAAAAAGAAATAACAGGGGAAGAAGAAAAGACCGAATTTCAATGGGAAGAATTAACTACCGCAGAGCTGGGTTTTGATGTGGTTGACGCCTGCCAGGCCGAAAAATATTTGGGGAGAGAGTTAATTGTTGAAGGAAAAGTTGTTGACGCTTACTACGATTTGAAAAGCAATACTGTGTTTTTGAATTTTGAGAAGGCCTATCCCAACCATTGTTTTACCGGTGTAATTTTTAGTTCTAATCTTTACAAATTTGTTCAAAATCCTGAAGATTATTATTTAAACAAAACTGTCAGAATTATGGGGGAAGTAAAAGAATATCAGGGCAAGCCGGAAATCATTTTAGAAACGCCAAATCAAATTAAAGTAGGGGAATAAAACATATGACTAGAAATAGAAAACTTATTATAATTGCAATAGTTACTGCCGTTATTATTGTTATATTTGCGAGAGCGCCGTGGCTGGATAATCAGAGTTTACACGATAAGATGTTTGAAAAAAGAGCTAAAATTGACGGCACGATAAACAAATACACTGGCGAGCTTATTTGCGATTATAATGTAATGTGGGCGCCATTTGGAAGATGGGTGGCGAGTTGTGAGGGCGGTTATTATGTAACATTTTGGGGAAAGATTGTGATAAAATAATATAAGTAAAGTATAAGTAAAGCCGGGCTTTGATTAATTTTATTATAAAATTTAAATATGGACAATAAAGAAAAGCCAAAATTAATAAGCGCATGCCTTTTGGGTGTTAGGTGCAGGTGGGATGCAAAGTTTAAGCCTTGCTCCAAAGCAGTAGAACTATTTAGACAAGGCAATGTTATTCCTGTTTGTCCTGAGCAACTAGGAGGTTTGTCTACTCCAAGAATTCCTCAAGAAATTCAAAAAGATGGTAGAGTATTAAATAAAAAGGGTAAAGACGTAACAAAAGAATTCAAGAAAGGAGCTGAGGAAACATTGAGAATAGCTAAACTTTTAGAAGTTAAAGAATTTATTGGTAAATCAAAGAGCCCTTCTTGCGGTTTTGGAGAAACTTATGATGGAACCTTTTCAGATACTTTGGTAAAGGGCAATGGGGTGACAGCAGACCTTTTATCCAGAAATGGAATTAAAACAATAACAGAAAAAGATTTATAATTTCTATATAAGTAAAGCCGGGCTTTGATTAAACATCACTTTTAGTCGGGAAATATAAGTAAAGCCGGGCTTTGATTAAATAAAAAAATAATGAAAATTATGGAAGAACAACGATATCCAGAGCCGACTGTCGGCGCATTAATATTCAATAAAGAAAATAAGGTTTTTTTGATGACTTCTCCGAAATGGAAAGGCAAATATGTTATTCCTGGCGGCCATATTGAATTAGGCGAAACAACAGAACAAGCATTAAAAAGAGAGATAAAAGAAGAAACCAATCTTAATATATATGATATTAAATTTGTTATGTTCCAAGAATTTATTTTTGGAGAGGAGTTTCACCAGAAGAAACATTTTATATTTTTAGACCATATTTGCAGAACAGATGACAATGAAGTTATCTTAAATAAAGAAGGTTCAAGTTATATTTGGGTTGATATTAATGAAGCTTTGAATCTTCCGATTGAACCCTATACAAAGAATTTAATTTTAGAATACAAGAAAATGGAGGAAAAATGGGGTCAGAAAAAATGAAAAAGTTGAGCGAAGAATTGAAGAGTTATTTTGCCGAAGAAGAGAAATTAGAAAGAGAAATTGAGAAAAACTTAAAGAAATTAAACTGTTGATTATGCCGAAATCCTTTAATTATATTTTTATTGATGAGTCAGGTAAGCCAGAGATATATTCAGCCAAGGGCATAAATTTGGTTGAAAAGAAAAAAGCAACTAAGTTTTTAGTTTTAGCCGCAGTGAGATGTGACGACCAATTATTTATTCAACAACAGGTTACTGATTGCAAAGCAGAACTACTGAAAGACAAAACGCTTACCAATATCTTTTCTCCTGCTTATGCTTTAGATAGTTTTCATGCTCAAACTGATTATCCGGAAGTCAAAGAGCGATTTTATAATTTTATTAATTCTTTAGAGGTAAAAATTGACGTTTTAGTGGTTGATAAATTGAAATGTTACGAAACCTTAAAAAGAAATCCTGGTAAATTATATGGCGTTATGGCAGGCCAACTTTTAAAAAATATTTGTCATCAGGTAGAAAAAACAGAGGTAATTTTTTCTCGTAAAGACAGCAAGCTAAAATTAAGACAAGAATTAGAGGTAGAGGTTGAGAGAATGCGGTTTGAATATCTCGACCGGCATCCAAACCTTAAAACGCATTTAATTGTTAATTACCAGCATAACCCTCATTATAAACACGGAGGTTTACAAATTGCTGATTACATTGCACATGCGGTTTTTCAAGTATTTGAGAGAGATAATCGGAAGTGGTACGAGATAATAAAAAATAAAATCGGGAAAATCCAAGATATTTGTAATAAAAAATACTACACTCGGAGCAATCCGCTACAACTATCCACTTAAGGAAGTGCGAACTTCGCACGTTTCATTAAGCGGACTGCTCTGAATGTAGTATTATAGTGGCACTTGGTTACAGATTAGATAGCCGTGACAGAGCCAAAGCCCTCCAATCATCAATTTCAGTATAACATAAGATATTATGTCAAGCAAGAGTTCTGTGGATAACTTTAACAAACCAAAGGTCAAAAATTAAACAAATGGAAAAGGGAAAAGGAGACGCAGGGAAAAGCGGAATGAAAAAAGGGGTCAGGAACCTTTTTAAATAGTCTGTCGGTATCCGATACCGACAGAAAGAAATGGGGTCGGGAGCGTTTTTAAAATAAATCATTCAAAGATGAATTAATTTGAGGAGGCGGTTGAGAGAATTTAATCGAAACCAATCAATTTTAGACTATGTCTAAGCAACCAAAAAATAGAAAAAAACCAAGTTTGCTCAAGCGGTTTTTAAACAGGAGAAAGGACAAAGATATTACAGTAAACTCCAATAAGATAACGATTTTTTATGATCAATATTTAGAAAAAATTACCGGGGTTCCTTTTGAGGAAACCATGATTTCAGAGGATTTTGCTTTTGCTGATTGTTTGCATTCATTGTTCGTCTCTTATCCTGAAATTCCCAAAAGAGTGCTACCCGGTAAGTTAGGGTTTTTATTAAATGGAATGAGGCCGGAAACTTTTGATGCGTTAAAGGATGGAGATAAGGTAGAATTTATAGTAATGGATGAACAAGTTAAACCTACTCAAGAACAAATCGAAGCTGTTCGCGATCAACTTAAAGCTGAGATTTTTGAACTAATCAGAAGATATGAAGTTGATATTAGTTTAGAGAAGATAAAAGAGACCATCTTTAACGAAAGTAAGTTTAAGGATTTTCATTTGATTACCGCTTCTTTTTCTGAGAAAATCGAGGATTTAAATGAAGCTAACTGGGTTTTAAGTGTTTTAATGAAGGCCTGGAATTATTTTCCTCACGAATCTTTGGGCGGTCGCTGTCCCATGGAGAGATTTTCAGAATTGCAGAAAAATAATCCTTACCTTAAATAACCTATGGAAAATGAGGGAATTAAATAAAATTATTAAATTATTAACTTAATTATGCGAATTTTAAGACAAATAAAAAATGAGGTGGGGGAAGCAAAAAGAGAATTTAGAGAAAAAGTGATTACTCTAATTTTGGGCGGTTTTGGATTGGTGACAGCCTTGGCCTGGAACGAAGCTATAAAGACGCTCTTTGAGACCTTTTTCCCCAAAAAACAGATCAATTGAAAAATTCATTAAAGACAGAAAAATAATTTAAAAATATGAAAACTTCTGAGTTTGAAAAGTTAGTTAGAAAGTCCTTAATGGAGATGCCCGAGAATATCAGAAAAGCGATGGATAACGTGGCTATTGTTATTTCTCAAATACCCAATGAATTTGAACTAAAACAAACAGGAATAAGATATGGCGCGACTCTTTTAGGGCTTTATCAGGGAGTTCCCAAAACCGTATGGGGCAGGAATTTTGGGATGAGATTGCCCGATAAGATTACTATTTTCCAAAGGTCGATTGAGATGATAGCCAATACCGATGAAGAAATCATAGAATTGGTTAAAAATACGGTATGGCATGAAGTTGCCCACCATTTCGGTTATGACGAAAAAGGAATTAAACAAATGGAGAAAAAGAAGAACAAAAGAAGAAAATAGTGTCAACTCTGATTTTTAAATAATAAATAATTAAAATAAAAGAATATGATTAAAAATTCATTAAGATTAATAATAATCTGTCTTGGGATAATAATACTTGATATTAGACAGGCAATTAATTGTGTTTTAAACAATAATTTTTATAGTGAATTTGGTTGGTAAAATTAAAAAAAGAAACGGTGTCAACTCTATTTTTAACCCCAGTAGTAGTCCCGCCACAGCGGGACACTACGGGGTAGGTAAAATTATGGAAGAAGATAAAAATAAAAAGGTAAATAATGAAGAAGAGTTTTTTGACGATTGCCCGATTTGCCGGTTGATGAAAGCTGCCAAAGAGCAGGGAAGAGAACCAGCAACGGAGGAGTTGAAAGAGGCGTTCAAGAAAGCCAAAAAAGACGGCGCCATTGTCGGCGGCGAGTGGTTTGAACAAGATAAATAATCAAAATTTAGGCCGAAGTTGAAGAAATTTATGATAAAATTAAAGTAATGACTACCATTTTTCTAAAAAATCAAACAACAACCAACACGGTTTATGTTTTTATAGATGCATCTAACTTATGGGAAGCGCAGAAAGCGAAGGGACGATTTTTGGATTACGAAAAAACTATAAAATTTATACAACAAGAATTTAAAGCATCGTTATCATTTAGAAAAATATCAAACGGCAATCTTTTTTACCGGTGATTCCGATTTTCTAGCATTGATTGTTTATTTGAAAAATAACGGTAAAAAAGTTTTTATTTTCTCCTCACAGAATAATATTTCCGAAGAGTTAAGAACAGGGGGAGATGGTTATTCAGATGTGTTAAAGATAGATGATATTTGGGGCAGGGAATTAAGATACAGAAAAGAAAGGGAGGCTAAATGAAAACCACCCTCCGCAAAGAAGGTGGCTCTTGGATGTAATACCCTTACGGTTCTATAGAAGAACCGAAAGACAATTTAAGTATAGCAAGCCATAGGGGCTTGTCAAGAGTTGAAAATAATCCAACGCCGAAGTATAGCCGTCTTCGGCGGACGCTACGGGGCAGGTAAAAATTATGAACAGGTAAAACAGGGTGGCCCCATAGAATTTCTTGATTTTTTTCTTGGTTTATTATATATTAATTACGCACCTTCCCAACACGTATATTAAGTAAGAAAGGAGAAAGCCGATGGCTAAAAAAAAGATAGTGAAACGGGTAGCACTGCCGGTTCCAACCTCAATTGAGGAAGTTGCAAATTTGGTTCGTAGAATCGGAGAACATCAACGCGCCTTGACTGTAATTCAAGCAGAGACAGGCAATAAGATGGAAGAGATTAAGTCCAAGGCAACGGCTGATTGTTCACCCCACCAAGACGCAATAGAAAACCTTTTTGAAGCGGTTTATATTTTTGCCCAGACCAACCGCGATGAATTGACAGAAGAAGGAAAGAAAAAAACCGTTAATCTGCCTACTGGCGAGTTTCATTGGCGTCTTACTCCACCAGCTGTTTCTGTCCGGAACGTGAAAAAAGTTATTGCTCTTTGTAAATCTCTCGGTCTTAAAAGATTTTTGCGGGTGAAAGAAGAAGTTGATAGGGAAGCATTGCTGAAAGAGCCGGAAACGGCGAAAGAGATTAAGGGCGTTACCATTACTCAGCGAGAAGAGTTTGTGGTAAAACCCGCTGAAGCACAAGTTGAAATTTCCAAAAATACCAGAGATTTTAAGAAACGTTGAATTAAAAAATTATAAGAGTTCCTATTCTTCTTGGAACTCTTTTTTATTTAGAGTATAATAAATGAAGAAAAATAGTGAAAAAAGGTGTCAGGAACCTTTTTAAATAGTCTGTCGGTATAGTCTGTCAGTATCCGATACCGACAGAACGATAAAGAAATAGGGTCAGGAGCGTTTTTAAAATAAATCATTCAAAGATGAATTAATTCATGATTTCAAAAATTGCAGGGATTGTTCTATCTCCTTTTGCTGGACTTAAAGGAGACCCCTTGCGAGGCCTCCAAGCTATAGATATATTGGCTATTTCTAACCAATTATATATTAGCAAACATACATCCATTGTCAAGTGGAAAATTACATCCAGCGAGAATTAATATAAGTGAAGCCGGGCTTTGATTAAAATGCTTAAAAAAATTTTAATTTCAATTATTATTTTATATTTTTTAGTTCTGCTTCAAGCCAGTTTTTTTGTTCATTTCGCAATCGGAGGTATTTTTCCGAACTTGATTTTAATTTTAATAATTATTTGGAATGTTTTTGAAAAACCGAGAAATGAGCTCGGATTATATGTGGCTTTGAGCGGAGGATTTTTTTTGGATATATTTTCTTCGTCTTTCATCGGCTATAACATCTTAATTTCAATGGTTTTGGTTATTTTAATAAAATTAATTTTTAGAAGATATGTTCGAGTTCCGTTTTTTGAAAAAATTTAAAATGAAACAGAATATAAATATAGAACCTCAGGAAATCTTTTTAGACCGTCTGGCCAAAGAAAAAGAAGAAGAATTTGGCATTTCAGAGAAAAAGTTTGAAGTTCCTCTTTCTTCAAGAGCTCTTAAAGGGGTTTTTATATTATCTTTAGTTATATTTTTTATTCTTTTGGCAAAGACATTTCAATTCCAAATCTTAGAAAACGAGAAATTTTTATCTCTGGCCAACCAGAATAAATTTATATTTCATTCAATTAAAGCGGAACGAGGAGTAATTTATGCTCGGGAAGGAGAACAATTAGTTTTCAACCAACCCAGTTTTGATTTAGTCCTAGATAAAAGCAAGCTTCCTGTCGATGATTCCCCCAAAATAGAAATTTTTAAAGAAATCGCTGAGATTATTAATGTGAATCCTAATGATTTAGAAGAGAAAATTAACGAAGGGAATGAACAAAAAATCTTAATTGCAAAAAATCTTGACCATCAAACATTAATTATCCTTGAGACAAAAATTAATAGTTTTCCTGGATTTCAAATAGAAAGAAATTCTATTAGATATTATAAAGATGGTCCAATTTTTTCTCATCTGCTTGGTTATATCGGTAAGATAAATACAGAAGAATTAAAAGAAAATCCCGAGATTTACTCAATTACGGATTTAATTGGGAGAGATGGTATCGAGAAGTCATATGAGCAGGTCTTGAAAAAAAATTCGGGAAAAACGCGGGTAGAAAGAGATGTTTATGGAAATATATTATCAGAAGAAATAGCTTCTTTACCTCAGTCGGGGAAAAGTTTGGTTTTATGGCTGGATATTGAGTTGCAGAAAAAAATTGAGCAAGAGTTAAAAGAAATTCTTGAGAAAACCGGCGCTAAAAAAGCAGCGGGAATAGCTTTAAATCCCAAAACCGGCGGGCTCATGGCTTTGGTTAGTTTGCCAAACTATGATAATAATCTGTTTAATAAAGGAGCTGACCAGAAAGTTCTTGCGGAACTTTTAATAGATCCTCAGCAGCCTCTTTTTAACAGAGCAATTTCTGGTCTTTATCCGACCGGCTCTACAATTAAACCTTTAATTGCTATAGCCGCCCTTGAAGAAGAAATAATATCCCCTTTAAAAAAAATTAATTCTCAAGGCCAAATCACCATACCTCATAAATATAACCCGGAAATTGTTTATGTTTTTAAAGATTGGAGAATTCACGGTTTAACTGATATGAGACAAGCGATTGCTCAATCAGTTAATGTCTATTTTTACACAATTGGCGGAGGATATGGAGACCAAGAAGGATTAGGACCTTCAAGAATTAAAAAATATCTTGAACTTTTTGGTTGGGGGAATAAAACCCAGATTGATTTACCGGGAGAAGTTAATGGCTTTATTCCTTCTCCTGATTGGAAAAAAGAAATTAGAGCTGAGGATTGGTTTGACGGCGACACATATAATCTTTCAATTGGTCAGGGAGACATTTCAGTAACCCCCCTTCAAGTAGCAATGGCTTTTGCGGCCGTAGCTAATGGAGGAAACGTTTTTAAACCTAAAATTGTAAAACAAATTATAGATAGCGAGAAGAATTTGATTGAGGAGATAAGTCCTGAAATTTTAAGAGAAAATTTTATTGACCCCGAAAATCTTCAAATTGTCAGAGAGGGAATGAGGATGTCAGTCACTGGTGAAAATAGCCCTTTTGCCACAGCTGTTTCTTTTAATTCTCTGCCAGTAGCTGTTGCGGCTAAGACCGGAACCGCTGAGGCGCCGCGGTCTAATTATTATCACAATTGGGTAACTGTTTTCGGTCCCTATGAAGATCCGGAAATTGTTTTAACGATTATGGTAGAAAACGTTAAAAATGTCCAATCCGCCGCTTTATCGGTAACCAAAGAAGTGCTCGGCTGGTATTTTACTAAATAGCGATTTTGGGGCATAATTAAAATATGGAACCCGTTACTCAGACCTTAAGAGAAAAATTTCAATTTATTAAACCCGGAGAAGTCCGAACAAGGTTTGCTCCTTCGCCAACCGGTTTTCTTCATATTGGCAGCGCCAGAACTGCTCTTTTTAATTATTTATTTGCCAAAAAATATCAGGGCATTTTTGTTTTACGCATTGAAGATACGGATAAAAAGAGGTCAAAATCAGAATTTGAGGAAAATATTATAGAAGGTCTAAAATGGCTTGGAATTGAGTGGGACGAGGGTCCTTATAAGCAGAGCGAGAGAAGAGATATTTATGCTAAATATTTAAAAAAGCTTTTAGAAGAGGGGAAGGCCTATTATTGTTTTTGTTTAGAAGAAGAGTTGGAAGTCCAGAGACAAGAGCAAATGAGTAGGGGATTAGCGCCTCGTTATAATGGAAAGTGCGCCAAGCTTTCTCCGAAAGAAGTTGAAAGAAATTTATCTGAAGGTAAAAAATCAGTTATCAAATTTAAGATTCCTGCTAAAAAAATTGTCTTTGAGGATATTATTAGAGGCAAAATAGAATTTGATACGGGTTTAATGGGCGACATTTCTATTGCCAAAGATCTGGATACTCCTTTGTATAATTTTGCGGTGGTAGTAGATGATTTTGAAATGAAAATTAGCCATGTAATTAGAGGAGAAGATCTTTTGCCAAGTACTCCTGTCCAAATTCTCTTGCAAAAGACCCTTGGTTTTCCCCAACCCCATTATGCTCATTTGCCCTTAATTTTAGGCTCTGACAAAAGCAAATTAAGTAAAAGACACGGGGCTGTTTCTCTTGAAGAATATAAAAATGATGGGTATTTGCCAGAGACATTAATTAATTTTATAGCTTTTTTGGGGTGGAATCCAGGAACAGAAAGAGAAATTTATTCATTGAATTCTCTAATCAAAGAATTCACAATAGAGAGAGTTCAAAAAGGTGGGGCTGTCTTTAATGTTAAAAGACTGGATTTTTTAAACGGTTTCTATATTCGCCAGAAATCGCCTGAAAAATTAACAGAATTATGTATTCCTTACTTAATTCAAGAAGGATTAATAGAACCAATTTTTAAAACTGAGCAGTATCCTCCGGCTTATGGCGGCTTGAGTATCACCCAAAGTTATAAAATTATTGAGACCAAAGAGGAGGTGAATTTCAATTATTTAAGAAATATTATAGCGGCTTATCAGGAACGGCTAAAAAAACTTTCTGAAATTATCGAACTAATTGATTTCTTTTTCAAAGAAAGATTGGACTATGATAAAAAACTTTTTCAGTGGAAAGATATGTCGGATGATGAAATTATGGTGTCTATTGATAAATCGTCAGAAATATTATCTAAAATAAAACCAGGGTCTTGGACAAAAGAAAATTTAGAAAATATTTTGATGCCTGAAGCTGAGAAAGTGGGGGATAGGGGAAGGTTGCTTTGGCCCTTAAGGGTTGCCTTAACTAATAAAAAGGCCTCAGCCGGACCTTTTGAGATTGCTGGATTCTTGGGTCAGGAAAAAACCTTAAAACGTTTAAAACAGGCCAAAGAATTACTCACCTGATTTATATTATGCGACATTTTAAATATCTATTTTTAATGATTTTAATGATTGCTGTTTTATTATGCGATAGTGGTTTTGTTTTGGCCGAGGTTCCAAAAGCTCCCCAAACTTTTAAAGAAGCAGAAACAATGGGAAAAGAGATTTTATGGGGCTTGCCCCAAGCCCTAAGAAATCCTTGGCAGGAGGCTGTGGCAGTCTGGGGTAAAATGGGGAGCTGGTTTGGTAATTTTTGGAATTCTTATATTACTCCTTGGTTGAGAAATATTTGGCAAAGAGTTTATTCTTTTTTGGGTAAAGAGGTTGAAAAGAGAAAGCCAGAAATCCAGCAAAAATTTGAAGAAGAAAAACAGGAAATGAAAGAGGAGATTCCCAAAGTCACCAAATCCCTCTGGCAACGGCTCAAAGAACTCATTAAATAAGTTAATCTATTTGACTCACAAAATAGGCGATCGCCTGTTTTAGAAGTCAAATGTAAGATTTTCTTGAGTATGGGCATAACAAGGGAAGAATAAGAAAAGGAAATAACCGATTTTCTTAATGAGGTAGAATTCGTAGCAATTTCTCAATCAGGTGACGAAAGCTCTGTGTTCATTGCAATTATCTACCGGGAGTAGATATAGGAAATAAGCAAAGCTTCATCTTTTTACAATCGAAGCCTGTAAGTTATCTTACGGGCTTTTTTATTACATATCTATAATAGGGAAGGGGGATTTTTCCCCTTGACAGGGGTTTTTGGACCTCTTATTATGAATATAGAAAGATTCGCATAATTTAACTTAAGAGTTTCTTAATATGATATGGCTACTCTAAAAACTGACAATAAACCACTCCCCCAACATGTTTCTGATTTTTTAGATTGGTTAGAGATAGAAAAAGGATTATCATCAAAGACCCAGGAAAATTATTCTAGATTTTTAAAAAAATTTTTAGATTGGTTAAAAATTAATAAATTAGAGGGTTTAAAACCCCACGAACTCTCCCCCGATCATATTTGGCAATACAGAGTTTTCCTTTCTCGCCAGTATCTCCCAAAGACACATAAATCTCTTAAAAAAACAACTCAAAACTATTATTTAATAGCCCTTAGAGCTTTTTTAAATTATTTTGCCGATCGTGATATTTTATCCTTACCGGCAGAAAAAATAAAGCTGGCAAAAGATAAAAATGACCGCGAAGTTCGTTTTTTAAATATCGAACAATTAGAAAAATTGTTATCGGCTCCGAACGTTTCGACAACTACCGGATTAAGAGATAGAGCTATTCTAGAAATTTTTTTCTCTACAGGCATGCGAATAGCCGAATTAGTAGCTCTTAATAAAGAACAAATAAAAATAAAATCCTCAATGGAAGAATTAGAATTAAGCATTGTCGGTAAGGGAAGTAGAATCCGAACCGTCTACTTTTCAAAAAGATCATTATGTTGGTTGCAAAAATATCTAGAAACTCGTAAAGATAAAGAAAAAGCATTATTTATAAATTATCGAAGTAAAAAAAATACATCTCTTAGATTAACGCCTCGCTCAATTGAAAAAATGATAAAAAAATATGCAGTTCTGTCGGGAATTCCTCTAACAACTACTCCCCATGTATTAAGACATACTTTTGCTACCGACCTACTTACTCAAGGAGTTGATTTAAGAATCATCCAAGAGTTTTTGGGTCATAAAAATATCGCTGCAACTCAAATATACGTTCATGTAACAAATAAAAGATTACGAGAAATTCACCAGAAGTTCCATAGTGGTAAAAACTTAAAAGTATGAGTAATATTCAAGGAAATAAATATCAAGAATCGCAAAGTTTTTGGACGGAAAACAATCAAGATAATTCAAAAAAGGTTTATCATGTATATTTATCTCGTTATACCGACAAAAAATGGTCGCTCTTTGAAGAAAACCACCCAAAGCTACTATTTAATCGCTTTGAGAGCCCTTCTGAGCTATTTTTCGGCAAAAGACATCTTATCCTGTCAACTGACAAAATCGCCCTTCCTAAGGCCGATAAACGCGAAAAAATATGCAATAAGGGTTGGTGTTCCTATTTTTACCACACCTCATACCCTTCGCCATTCCTATGCCACAGATTTATTATCTCAAGGAGTTGATTTACGAATAATCCAGGAGTTTTTGGGCCACAGAAGTATTACCAGTACTCAAATTTACACCCATGTTACCAATAAGAGATTGCGCGATATCCATCGCCAATTTCACAGAGGTAAAAATTTGAAAGGATAAAAAAAACCGTATAAATGTCGCACAATATTAAACAGCTATTTACCGAATCTTCTTTGGCGACGAGAAAAATCTAAAAGGATTTTATCTAAATCTTTTTCAATAAAGGCTGGCCAGTATTTTTTAATGAAATAAAGTTCGGAGTAAGCTACCTGCCAAATCAAAAAATTGGAAAGGCGCTGCTCTTTTCCTGTTCTAATTAATAAATCTAAATCAGAGGTCCAAAGATTTTTAGAAATTACCTCTTCAGTAATTTTTTCAGGAGGAATTCTCTTTTTAACGATATTTTTAATAGCCTCGGTAATTTCTGCCCTACCTCCATAACTTAAAGCAAAATTCACTGTCATTTCTTTGTTATTTTTTGTTAATTCCTCTGTGTTTTTTATTGCTTTCTGAAGGAATTTTGGCAATTTTTCTTTTTGCCCAATTATTCTTATTTTAATCTTCTCTTTACGAGCTTCCTTGATATAATTTTCTATTATTTCTTGGGCTAATTTCATTAAATAACCGACTTCCATTTTTGGACGTTTCCAATTTTCAGTTGAGAAAACAAAAAAAGTGAGAATTTTCACTCCCCTATCTTTGCACCATTTAATCGCTTCTTTCACTTTTTTTAATCCACGTCTATGGCCCTCAAAAGCCGGCAACCCATTTTCTTTCGCCCATCTTCTGTTTCCATCAATGATAATACCTAAATGGTATGGAATTTTTGTCTTTGACATAGGTTTACCCTTCACCATTTTTCACCTAAAAAGGGTGAAGGGTTTACATATTATAGCAAAAAATCAGATTCCATTTTAGCTGTTTTCGGTAACAGCCAGGGTATTTTAAATCCTAAAAAATAAATTGTTTTAACAGCTATTTTGGAAAAAATAATCTTCGGAATAAAAAATCTCCTCACCGCTTTTTTATACTTTAAAAAATCAGGGAAAGTTTTTAAAAGAATCTCTGCTGCTGTAAGTCCCCAAGCTACTCCCCCACCTGACCAGGGTTTAGTTAAACCGGCAGCGTCTCCACAAAGAGTAATTTTTTTATTACTTGGTATTATAAATCCTTGAGGCACAATTCTGGATTTAGTTTTAGAACTTAGGAACTTAGTTTCTAATTTCCTAAGTTCCTTAATTTCTTCTGGTTTTGCTATTGCTCCATATTCTATGTTATTGCCCCTTGGAATTTTCCACGAAAAGCCAGTTTTGCAAGGCCAAACCTCTACATAATTAGAAAAATTCTTTTTGTGATCAAGTCCTAAAATGCCTAATTTATATTTTGGTTCATTTAAACCTAAACTTCTTCTGACAAAAGAGTGAGCGCCGTCACAGCCAATTATTCTATCAAACCCTTTAGGCATTGAAGAAACATTATAATTTAAAATAATTTTAGCCCCGGATTTTTTGGCAAACCCAGCTAGTAATTTGTCTAATTCAAAACGAGAAATTACAAAAAAAGTTTTAGAAAAATTCACTCTTATTTTCTTTTTAGGAAAATTTAGAATGGTTTGATTTATTTTATTTTGAATTAATCCCGTTGAAAGCGGGATTAATTTTAAGATTCTTTGAGAAAAAAGGCCGGAGCAAACGTCTTGACCAATCTCATTTTTTCTTTCAAAAACAGTTACTCTGTGTCCTTTTTCTGAAAGTTTCCAGGCCAAATATAGACCGCAGATTCCTCCGCCAATTATTGCAATTTGCATAATATAATTCCTATTGCAAAAGAAAATAAAGAAATTAAAATAACCCCGATAATTAATATTATATCTTTTTGATTTTTTTTGACAAGTTCTAATAATTTTGCTAACATGTATTTATGGCTAAGACAAAAGCTGCCGGAGCTACAAAATTAGGAAGAGATTCTCTTCCAAAATATCTTGGGGTAAAACTTTTTGAAGGACAAAAAGTGAATTTTGGTCAGATAATTATTCGTCAGCGAGGAACAAAATTTTATCCTGGAAAAAATATCAAGAAAGGGTCTGATGATACTCTTTATGCTATCAAAGAAGGTATTGTTAAATTCAAAACAAAAAGAAAAAAACTATTTGACGGTTCTCAACGAATAACTAAAATTGTTAACGTGGAATAAAAGGAGCTTAGCTCCTTGAACACAAGAAGCTAAGCTCCTTTTATGCTCGCCCTAATAAATTCTTTAAACAATGGATGGGGCTTTAAGGGCCTTGATTTAAATTCCGGATGAAACTGAGTAGCGACAAAAAAGGGATGATTTTTTACTTCAATAATTTCTACTAAATTTTTCTCGGGATTGATGCCGGCTATTACCAGACCTTTTTTTTCTAAAAACTCTCTATAATTATTATTTAATTCATAACGGTGGCGGTGACGTTCAGATATTATATTTGACTTGTAAGCCCTGGAACTATTGGTTCCGAGTTTTAATTTACATTTATAAGCCCCCAGCCGCATTGTTCCTCCGTATTTTTTTTCTTTTAATAAGACCTTCTGTTCTGGCATTACATCAATCACATTATCAATTCCTTTTTTCATAAATTCAGTTGAATTTGCCTTTTTTAATCCGCAGACATTTCTGGCAAATTCAATTACCGCTAACTGCATTCCCAAACAAAGTCCCAAGAAAGGAATTTTATTTTTTCGGCAAAATTCAATAACTTTTATTTTTCCTTCTATGCCTCTTAGGCCAAAACCGCCGGGAACAACAACGCCGTCATATTTTTTTAGTTCTTTTAATTGGCTGGAGGTTTTTTCATATTTTTCCGCTGACAGCCAAAAAATTTCCGGCTTTCTTTTAAAAAAATAAGTGGCGTGTTTTATTGATTCAATCACCGAGATATAAGAATCTGTTAAGGTGAATTTCCCAGTTTCAAAATACTTTCCAATTATTCCAATTTTAACTGTCTTTTTACTGTTTTTTATTGTTTTTATTAATACTTCCCAGTCCTTGAGGTCTCTCTTTTTTCTGGGCCTTAAATTTAACTTTTTTAAAATTAAATTTCCCAAATTTTCTTTTTCAAAATTAAGAGGAATTTCGTAAATCGTCTCAATGTCTGGAGCAGAAATAACATCTTTAGGAGCAACATTGCAAAAAACTGATATTTTTTTCTTTCTGATTTCATCTAAAGGAACTGTTGATCTGGCCAGAATTATATTCGGTTGGATCCCGGCCGAATTTAATGTTCTTACAGCATATTGAGTGGGCTTGGTCTTCATCTCCCCGATCATTCTGGGAATAGGCAAATAACTTACCAAAATAAAAAGCACGTCTTTGGGACGAGATAATTTGAGCATTCTGGCTGCTTCTAAAAAAAGCATATTTTGGTATTCTCCTACCGTTCCTCCAATTTCAATCAAAACAAAATCAGCCATTGTTTTTCTGCCAGCTTTTTTAATTTTGGAAATTACTTCATTGGGAATATCCGGCACCACTTCTACGCATTTACCGCCGTATTTTAAATTTCTTTCACGGTTAATTACTGCCTGATAGATCCTGCCCGTGGTTATATAATTATCCGTATAAATATTCTCGTCTAAAAATCTTTCATAATTGCCGACATCCTGATCGCATTCAACTCCGTCATCGGTCACAAAAACTTCCCCGTGTTCTATGGGGTTCATTGTTCCGGCATCAACATTAATATAAGGGTCAATTTTAATAGCCGTTACTTTAAACCCTTTGCTTTTTAAAATTTTTCCGATAGAAGCTACTGCTACTCCTTTACCAATGCCAGACATTACTCCTCCGGCAACGAAAATAAATTTTGCCATTTTAGGATTTTTCTTCTGTCATAATTACTTTTATTTCAACCTCTAAGTTATGCTTAAGTTTAACTTTTACTGGAAACTCTCCGGGTTCATTAATCGGTTCTTTCAAATCAATTTGTTCTTTTTTGATTTCAAATCCTAAATCTGCTAATTTTTCTGAAACTTTTTGAGAGGTTATTTTTTCAAAGAGCTGTCCTTCTTTTCCAGTTTTAACTGGAATTACAAGTTCTAATCCATCAATTTGTGAAGCTAATTGTTGAATTTTTTTAAGTTCCTCTTCAGCCTTTTTTACGGCAATTTCCTTCTGGGTTTCGGCCCACCTCATAACCTTTTCTGTGGCTATTTTAGCCAAACCCTTAGGAATCAAAAAATTTCTGGCATAACCATCTTTGACATCCTTAACCTCAAACTTTTTCCCTATATTTTCGATGTCTTGGAGAAGTATTACTCGCATAATAATTAGAATTGACCTAATTGACCTAATTGCTCTAATTTCTAATCAAATCCTAATTCCCAAATCCCAATGACCAAAACCTTTTTGGACATTAGTCATTGGGTCATTGGGGATTGATTAGGTTAATTAGAAATTAGGTTAATTAGAAATTTAAAATTCTGTTGATTTATTTTCTCACAATTCTCTTATAATTTCAAGTGCCTTATTTAATTGAGGGTCTCGTTCTTCTTGATAGTCCTCCTCGGTCATTTCCACTTTAATATCCGGCTCTAACCCTTTATCTGTAATTAGCTCTCCTTTCGGGGTAAGCCAATTGGCAATTGTAATCTTCAAACTAGAACCATCTTTTAAGTTTTCTAATTGCTGGACAGATCCTTTTCCGAAAGATGTCTCGCCAATTATTTTTATACCACGATTATCTCGAAGAGCAGAAGCTAATATCTCAGCAGCAGAAGCTGAACCTTGATTAATTAAAATCACCATCGGATAATATGAAAACTTGGAATTGCCTTTGCTCCTGTAAATTCTTTGTTCTTTTTTTCCGCCAAAGTCCTCAATTACCACAATTTGATCTTTTTCTAAAAACCAGCCGGCAATATCCTGGGCCCTTTCTAAGTATCCCCCGGGATTGTTTCTTAAATCCAATACTATTTTTTTAGCAGGACTATTTAAAATCTCGTAGGTTGCTTCTTTAAAATCCCAATCAACTTTTTCAGAAAAATGATAAAGTTTGATATAGACAATGTCTTCATCTCTTATTTCCCATTTTAAAGACGGAACCTCAATAGTATCTCTGGTAATTACAAAATCTTTTGGTTCCTGCCAATCCTCTCTTAAAATAGTTAAAGTAACTTTTGTTCCCTTTGGCCCTCTAATAAGAGTGACAGCTTTTT
>Ga0210051_1001785_pt1 | contig 21771 bp, 14 predicted proteins | sample CryGey092014_all_FD_185464 | JGI IMG/M metagenome (GOLD analysis project Ga0210051, IMG submission 185464) | Groundwater microbial communities from aquifer - Crystal Geyser CG23_combo_of_CG06-09_8/20/14_all (SPAdes) (version 2) | ecosystem: Environmental > Aquatic > Deep subsurface > Groundwater... | reverse complement strand
GGGGTCCTGCCCCTTTCTTCCCGGAGACCTCTCTGGCCTATGCAGAGACCCTCCACGGGGGAAAGAAAACAGCCGAAGCGGCGCTCAAGAGGGCGGAGTCGAGCTGGAACGGCAATGAACAGCTCCAGCTCCCGGGCGAGGGGGATGATCCCTATTTTCGCCTCTGTTTCGGGGCCGATCCGCCGCTGGATCCGGATTTCCGGGAGATGGCGGTAGCGGTGTTCGAACCGCTCCTCAGCCGCCGGGAGAAGCGGGGAAGATGAACGGAACCGATCCTCATATCAGACCCCATTGGGGACACCTTGCGGCAAGGTGTCCCCAAGCCTTCGATCTGACGCATACGCCTCTTTCCGGAACGAATCTGATCGAGGCCGGCGCGGGGACCGGGAAGACCTATGCCATTGCCGGCCTCTACGTGCGCCTCCTCATCGAATCCGCGCTCCCGGTGCGGGAGATCCTGGTCGTGACCTATACCGTCGCCGCTACGGATGAACTGAAGGACCGGATCCGGCGCCGGGTCCGCGACGCGCTCTGCGCATTCCAGACCGGCTGGGGTACGGACGCATTCCTGATCGCGCTGCTTAAGAAATTTCCGGAACCGGGAGAGCGGGTTCATGCCGCGGAACGGTTGACCCGTGCGCTGCGGGATTTCGACGAGGCGGCGATCCATACGATTCACGGCTTCTGCCAGCGGGTTCTTCGGGAAAACGCCTTCGAAAGCGGGGAGCTTTTCGACACGGAACTGATCACCGACGATCAGCAGATTCGGCTTGAAATTGTTGAGGATTTCTGGAGGAACCACTTCTATGAAACGGCGCCCGAGGTCGCGGCCTATGCGCTCGAGCAGAAATACAGTCCCGAATCCCTGCTGCGGTTCATCGGGAGCCGCGCTTTTCTGCCCGAGTGGCGGATCGTTCCCGAAATGGAACCGCCCGACGACGAAGAACGGGGACGCCTGGTCGAGCGACTGCGGCGGGAGCTTTCCGCGCTGCGGGCGGACTGGCCTACTTGCAGGGAGGAGGTCTCCGCGCGGTTGGGTGATCCGGCGCTGAAGGCCAATCTGTACGGCAGCCGCGTGCCTTGGTTGATCGCGGAAATGGATCGATGCCTTGCCGGGGAGAACACCTCCCTTTTTCTCTTCGCCGGCTTTGAAAAATTCACCGCGGACAAAATTGCAGCCTCCCTCCGCAAGGGTGGAACTTCCCCGGAACATCCTGTATTTGAGCTCTGCCGCACGATTTGGGGACTCTCCTCGCAACTGAAGGTCGCCCTGGATCGCCATCTCCTGTTCCTGAAGCGGGAATTGATCCGCGCGATGACGGAGGAGCTTCCCCAAAAAAAACAGCAGCGGAATGTCCAGTATTTCGACGATCTGCTGCTCAGGCTTCGCAGGGCGCTGCTAAAACCGGGCGGGGAAGGTCTTGCCCAGGCGATCCGCCGCCGATACCGGGCGGCGCTGATCGACGAATTTCAGGATACGGATCCGGTTCAATACGTGATCTTCTCGGCGATATTTCGCGAGGCGGGGAACATCCTCTTTCTGATCGGCGACCCCAAGCAGGCCATTTACAGCTTCCGCGGCGCCGACATCTTCGCCTATCTGACGGCGGCCTCCCAGGTCGAAGCCGTTCACACCCTCGATGCAAACTGGCGCTCCGACCCGGTTCTGATCCGGGCCGTCAATACGCTCTTTTCCCGCCGGGAAAATCCCTTCGTCTTTCCGGAGATAGCCTTCCGGCCGGCGCGGGCCGGAAATGAGACATTTACAGAAAAGCTAACGATTGAAGGATGTTCCGAACCACCTCTCCAGTGCTGGTTTATAGATGCGGATGGCGGTGATGAGGCCCAAAAACCACTCCCGAAGGGGATCGCCCGGCCGCGGGTTGCGCGCGCGGTCGCGGCGGAGATCGCGAGGCTGCTCCTCTTGGGAAGGCAGGGGCGCGCGATGATCGGGGAAAGAGCTCTTCGGGAAGGTGACATCGCGGTCCTCGTCCGGACGAACCGGGAGGCCCGCCTCTGCCGCGAAGGGCTTGCTGCATTGCGGATCCCGGCGGTGCTCCACAGCACGGGAGACCTCTTCGACTCCCCGGAGGCCATGGAGATGGAACGTCTGCTGCTGGCCGTGCTCTCCCCCGACCGGGCGGAGCTCCTTTTGGCGGCGCTGGCCACGGATATGGTCGGATGTAATCTTGCGGCATTGGATGCGCTGCGTCATGATGAACAGGCGTGGGAAACCTGGCGGGAGGGATTTCGGTCCTATCACAGGATCTGGGAGAAGGGCGGCTTTCTGAAGATGTTCCGTCTGTTTCTCGATCGGGAGCAGGTGCGGGGCCGGCTGCTGGCCTTCGCGGATGGGGAGCGTCGGCTGACCAACTGCATCCATCTTTCCGAGGCGCTGCACCGCGAGGCCGACGAAAGGAACCTGGGGATGGCCGCTCTGATCCAATGGCTGGCCGAAAAACGGGACCCGCGGAGGGCAAGCAAAGAGGAACACCAGCTTCGCTTGGAGAGCGACGCGGAGGCCGTTCGGATCGTAACGATCCACAAGAGCAAGGGGCTGCAATATCCGGTGGTCTTCTGTCCGTTTCCGTGGGGAGGAACGGCGGAGAGGGACGAGCTGCTCTGCTATCATGATCCCGTCGATCACGGGCAGATTTGCGATCTGGGATCGGAGGACTATCCCGACCACCGGCAGCGTGCCAGACGGGAGGCCCTTGCCGAAGAGGTGCGGCTGTTCTATGTGGCCCTGACGCGCGCCCGAAACCGCTGCACGTTCGTCTGGGGAAGGATCAACGGTGTCGGCGGCTCGGCGCCGGCCTATCTGCTGCACGGCGGGGATGATGCGGAGGATGCCGTTTTTGCAACGGAAAGTCGTTATCAAAAACTCTCCGGCCGTGAAATCCATGATGAACTGAAAAGGATCGCCGCAAAAGCGCGTGGTTCCATAGAACTTCTGGATATGCCGTCCGACGCGGGCGCGGTGCGTATGACGGGGACACCTTGCCGCAAGGTGTCCCCCTTTGGCGGGGACACGATGCGGCATCATGTCCCCGTCCGGTGTCGGGAATTTCACGGCGCCGTCGATCACTCCTGGCGTGTCGCCAGCTTCTCCCATCTCATCTCCGGCGTCGGTTGGAACAGCGAGCTGCCCGACCGCGACAGCGACCGGGGTGGACGGGTACACGATGCGGCATCATGTCCCCGTATTGGAATGCTTTCCCCGGGTCCGGAACACCGCGCCGACCCGGAGGAGATCGATCCGAGCTTCACATTTCCGCGGGGAAGCCGTTCCGGCACACTGCTCCATGAGATCCTCGAAAAGGTCGATTTCATGAAAACGGACGAACCGCGCTCGGCGGAGATGATCGCGCTTAGGCTGCGTGAAAACGGCTTTGATCCGCAATGGCAGGGGCCGGTTCGGGAGATGGTCCGCCGCGTGGTCCGCCATCCACTCGTTTCCGCTAACATTTTCCCGATCCGGGAAGATCCGGTCCGCCATTCCGGGGGTGTAACGCCGCCGATTTCGGGCGAACCGGAGGCGATCACCCTCTCCCGGATCGGCAGCGACCAGCGGCTCAACGAACTGGAGTTCTATTTCCCGTTGAAACGGCTCACCCGGGAAGGGCTGAGCCGTCTTTTCCGGGAAACGGGTATTTCAGCGGCGCCGGCGTCCAAGACTTTCGCGGAATCCCTTCACCGGCTCCAGTTCGATCCGGTCCGGGGATTCATGAAGGGTTACATCGATATGGTCTTTCGTTTCGCCGGCCGCTATTACCTGGTGGACTGGAAATCCAATTTTTTAGGCGATCACCGGGAGGATTACCGCCGCGACCGGCTTGCGGCGGTCATGACGGAGCACCACTATGTTCTTCAGTATCACCTCTATCTGATGGCGCTCCACCGCTACCTGCTCCGGAGAGACCCGGGTTATGATTATCGCTCCCATTTTGGCGGTGTTTTTTATCTTTTTCTCCGGGGGATGAATCCCGCCTGGGGCGCCGATTACGGGGTCTATTATGACCGTCCCGATCCGGAACGGGTCGAGTTCCTCTGCCAGGAGATGATCGGAACGGGGGAGGCGAAATGACGATGGCCGACGGTAAAGCGAAAAGCGCCCCTTACACCTCACGCCTCACGTTCCACACTGGTGAATCCCTGGAACCGATCGATCTTCACTTCGGCCGCTTCATCGAGAGGCTGGGCGGCGAAGCGTCGCCCTCGCTTTTCTTAGCTGCGGCTTTTGTCAGCCGAAGCGCCCGCGAGGGAAACATCTGCCTCGATCTCAACGATGTCGCCGGCGGGATGGCGCCGCCCGAAGCGTGCGTGTCCCTGCGGCAATGTCCGGATCTGGCCACGTGGCGAACGGATATCCTGAAATCCCCGGTCGTCGGAAAGCCCGGTGAAGAGCGACCGCTGATTCTCGACGAGGCCTCCCGTCTCTACCTCTGCCGTTACTGGGAATACGAGGCGGAGTTGTCCCGGTTTCTCATTCAAAAAGGCCGGTTGCAGGGGTCCCGGCCGGAATGGCTCCGGCAAAAGGGGATCGATTTGGAACGCCTCCGGGATGGCCTGAGGCGCCTCTTTCCACCCTCCGCCGGGGAAACAGGACGGGAAGGGGAGGGGAGGATGGATTGGCAGAAGGCGGCGGCGCTGACGACCGTTCTGCAGAACCTCACGGTGATCAGCGGCGGTCCGGGAACGGGGAAGACAGTCACCGCGGCCAAGGCGATTATCCTCATTGTCGAACAGTCGCGGCTTCTCGAACCGTCGCAGGGGAAAAGGCTGCGCATCGCACTGACCGCCCCGACCGGAAAGGCCGCCGCAAGGCTTCAGGAGGTGATCTCCCGGATCAAAGAGCGGTGGTGCAGCGATCCAGAGATCCGCGAGGCGATCCCGGACCGGGCGATGACCATCCACCGACTGTTGGGCGGCCTTCCCCATTCCTCCCGTTTTCGCTATCACCGCGGGAACCCGCTGCCGGTGGATGTCGTGGTGGTCGATGAGGCCTCCATGGTCGATCTGCCGCTCCTTGCAAAACTGATGCGCGCCCTCCCGGAACAGGCCCGGCTGATCCTCCTCGGGGATCGGAATCAGTTGGCCTCGGTGGAAGCAGGGGCGGTGCTCAGCGACATTTGCGGCGATCCGCCGCTGAACCGTTTTTCGCCGGATTTTGCCGATCTCGTCGCCTCGCTGACGGGCGGGGACGCTGTGACGCCTCCGCTCACCCGGTCAACGGCAAGCCCATCGCAGATCCGGGACTGCCTGATCGAACTGCAAACCAATTACCGCTTCCCGGAGGAGAGCGGAATCCATCGTCTGAGCCTTGCGGTAAACCGCGGGGCAGGGGAGTCGGCCCTCTCCATTCTGAAGGAGAAGGGGGACGACTGCCGCTGGATGCGGATTCCTCCGGCCGGGGAGCTGTCGCATGACCTGAAAGATACCATTATAAAATACTTTAAGGAATACATGGATCATATTGATCATGCAGGTGAATATGGATTGCTCTTTGATCTGTTTGACCGTTTCCGGATTCTCTGCGCCCTCCGCCGGGGGCCCTACGGTGTGGCCGAGATCAATCGGCTTTGCGAGCAGATCCTTTTCGAGTCTGGGCTCATCCGGACCGCCGGTCCCTGGTATCCGGGACGACCGGTAATGATCACAAAAAATGATTACGGAATAGGGCTTTTTAACGGCGATGTCGGACTCATCCTGCCTGATCCGGAACGCAACGGGGAGCCGGGCGCCTTCTTCCGTGATCCGGGCGGCGGCTTGCGTCGTTTTGCCCCGGTCCGACTTCCCGCCCATGAAACCGTCTATGCGCTGACGATCCACAAAAGCCAGGGGTCGGAATTTGATAACATCCTTGTGATTCTTCCCGACCGCGACGCCCCTGTGCTGACGCGCGAACTCATCTATACGGCCATCACCCGCGCCAGAAAATCCGTCACCGTATGGGGCGAGGAGGCGTTGTTCATCCGGGCCGTTTCCCGCCGCTCTATACGCTCATCCGGTCTGCGCGACGCGCTTCAGTGTGAGTGCCAACCTGGGGACAGATTTTAAATCTGTCCCCAGGTTGGCCTCGATTCACCTTGACAATTGAGATTGAATCCATTAGCCTTCGCCCAATATCGGAACATGGGGGAAAATCATGATTGGCGTACTGATCACCACCCACGGCAATCTGGGGAACGAATTGATCAAGGCGGCGGAGTTGATCCGCGGCAGCATGAAGGGGATCATTCATATCGCCGTTGACCAGACCAAAGGGGTGGAAGATATCAAAAAGGAGATGAGCACGGCGCTCAAGAAGCTGGATCAGGGTCAGGGGGTGTTGATTCTGACCGATCTTTTCGGCGGGACGCCCTCCAACCTTGCCCTCTCCTTTCTGAAGACGGGCAAGGTAGAGGTGATTACCGGCGTCAATCTCCCGATGCTGCTGAAGCTTCCCGACATCCGGGAAGGGATGACCTTGGAGGATTTTGCCCATTTCATCAAGGATTACGGAATCAAGAACATCTCCCTTGCCAGTGAGATTCTGAGCAAAAAAGTCGGATAACCCATTGCAAGATTCATTGGATATAGCCCTTGTGCGGGTCGATAACCGTCTGGTTCATGGCCAGATCCTGGAGGCCTGGGTTCCTTTTCTGAAGGCTTCCTGCATTGTTGTCGCGGATGATCAGGTGGCCTCCGATTTCTTCCGCGAGACGGTGATCCGGATGGCGGTTCCCAGCGAAGTCGAGGTCGTGATCAGCGGCGTGGCGGAATTTGCGGAAAACAAAGCTTTCAGGCGGGGCTGCGGCCCCAAGACGATTGTTCTTTTCAGCACCGTTTCCGCCGCCTGGACGGCCTACCGGCTCGGCTTCCGATTTGATAAACTGAATATCGGGAATATTTATAACGAGGAATGCAGACTTTGTTGCACCCCGTCCGTGCAGATGAACGATGGGGATATCCGGGATATCACCGGCCTGCGGAATGCGGGGGTGCAGATCGAATTGCGGCGCGTCCCGAGGGAAAAGCCGATCGATCTTTTCGAAATCGTCCGGAGCATGGGGCCATGATTCCCGTGCGGACCCTTTTTCCACGTGTCCGGCCCTAATCCGCAGTTGAACCGTTCAGGCGGATCCTATGTTCATGAATGTTCTGATCGTCTCCATTGCCGGTGGCCTCCTCTGCCTGGATCGCGTGTTCATCCAGACCCTGATCTCGCGACCAATCGTGGCAGCGCCCGTGACCGGCGCTATCCTGGGCGATCCCTATACCGGACTCATTGCCGGCGCATTCATCGAACTGTTCTGGATCGACCGCCTTCCGATCGGCGCCTATGTTCCTCCCAACGACACGGTTGCCGCCATCCTGATTGCCGCCTGCGCCATCGAGAGCGGCCGGATTCTGGGTCAACTGCCTCAGGGGCTGATCGCACTGGCCGTGCTCATTTTTGTTCCGTTCGCCTATCTTGCACAACAACTGGACCGCTGGATTATCCGCGGAAATGAGAAACCCGCCGACGATGCCTTGATGAATGTCATGAGCGGCGCCCCCCCCGCCATTGCGCGCAAACACCTTTTCGCGGCCCTGAAGACCTGGCTCCTGTCGACCGGCCTGATCGTGATCGCAATCCCGATCGGCGTCGGCGTCATGACATGGGGTTATCCCCGCCTGACGCCCCGGATCATCCGGGGGCTGGATCTGGTCTATGGGCTTCTTCCGCTGATCGGAACCGCGGTCGCGCTGAACACCATCCATCTGCGCGGCGCCCTTCCCATTTTCTGCGCGGTATTCCTGTCGGCGACGGTTATTCTCCATTACATCCGGAGTTTTTAGAATCATGAAAATGGATCATATCCGAATCGGAGAATGTGAGGAAGGGGATATGCGCGAAATTATGGAAATCGAAAGGGATTCTTTCCCCTCTCCCTGGTCTGAGAATCTGTTCCGCCGCGAGCTGACAAACCCCATCGCCCGGATGCTCGTGGGCAGGGTTGATCCCTTGCCGGGCAAACCGGTAGCGGGTTACATCGTCTATTGGCGGGTGGCGGATGAGATGCACCTCCATAACATCGCGGTCCGGAAAGATCAGCGGAGAAAAAGGGTTGCGTTCTTGCTGTTGCGGGAGGCGATCCGGGCTTCAAAATCGGAAGGGGCGCGATGGATCACGCTCGAAGTGCGCCGCTCCAACCTTCCGGCGCAGAATCTGTACGAAAAGTTCGGCTTTTCGGTGAAGGGCGTTCGTCCCGGTTATTACTCCGATACGGGGGAGGATGCGCTGATCTTCTGGGCGGACCTGGATCGGATTCGGGCGGAGGGAGGGCATCCCCCGGAATCGGTAAAGAAGGAATGAGCACCATGGCTGAAAAACCATCCATAGCAATCGGGCAGGTCATGGAGAACCGCAGCGTGGCCCCCGGCCACTTCCTCCTGACCATCCGGCTTCCGCTCTCTTTTGCAACGCCGATCCCGGGTCAGTTCGTGATGATCCGTGATCCGGATCGGGATGAGCCCCTCCTTCCCCGGCCGATCAGCGTTTACGGCTTTCAACGGGAAGAGGGTCACGCGATCCTGAATCTGCTCTGCCGTGTCGCCGGGCGGGGTACATCCCTCTTTTCCCGGATGAACCGAGGCGGGGCGCTTACGGTCCTGGGTCCTCTCGGCCGCGGCTTTACGATCGATCCCGATGTCCGACAGCTTCTCTTGGTGGCGGGCGGCGTCGGTGCGGCGCCGCTGACCTTCCTTCTCCAGGAAGGCTCTCTTCCGGAACCCCATTCGGGGAAACGGCAGGTCACGGCCTATCTCGGCGCCGGGACGGCGGAACTCCTGACCGGGCTGAACCGCTTCGAGGGGTTCTGCGACCTCCGGACGGCCACCGATGACGGCAGCAGGGGGTATCACGGGAATGTCACCGAGTGCCTGGCCCTTGATCTGGCAGGATACGACGCAAAGAGCACGCTCATCCTGGCCTGCGGTCCGGGGGCGATGATCCGATCACTGGCACTTCTACTCCGAGACACCCGAATCCGCTGCCAGGTCTCGCTTGAGGAGAGAATGGCCTGCGGCGTCGGCGCCTGCCTGGGATGTGCGGTTGCAATCCAGGAAGGGGAGGGGAGGACCGGTTACCGGAGGGTCTGCAAGGACGGCCCGGTATTCGATATCGGGGAGCTCCTCTGGAATTCCCCCGAGGAGTCAATGTCGTTGTCGTAAGGATTTTTCTCTTTCAAGTCCCCCTTTTCGGAAGGGGGATACAGGGGGATTTGAGGGGGGTCACAAGCTTAAGTCAATGACATTGACCGTGGAAGGGTAGCGCAATCGTGTAAAAGGTGGGGGGTTTTAAAAGATGGAAACGGATAAAAACACGGTTGTTCCCGGGCGGCTTGTGGTCGAACTCTGCGGTCTGGCCCTCAAGAATCCGGTCATGACCGCTTCGGGGACCTTTGGCTACGGCGAAGAATACGCCCCGTTTTGCGATCTGAACCGTCTGGGGGCCATCGTGGTCAAAGGGCTCTCCCTCGAACCGAGGCTGGGCAACCCGCCGCCTCGGATCATGGAGACGCCCTGCGGGATGCTGAACGCCGTGGGGCTGCAGAATGTCGGCGTCCGGGCGTTCATCGCCGAGAAGCTTCCCTTTCTGAGACAGTTCAACGTCCCGGTCATCGCCAACATCTTTGGCGAGACAATCGACGAATACCGGCGTGTTACGGAGATTCTCACCCGGGCGGCGGGGGTGCACGCCATCGAGGTCAACATCTCCTGCCCGAATGTCAAGAAGGGGGGTGTCGCCTTCGGCGCCCATCCGGATGCCGCCGCCGCTGTCACGGAAGCGGTCCGGGGTGAAACGGATCTGCCGGTGATTGTGAAACTGACGCCGAATGTGACCGACATCACCGAGATTGCCCGGGCGGTGGAGTCCGCCGGCGCCGACGCCGTCTCGCTGATCAACACGCTGACGGGGATGTCCGTGGATATCGAACGGCGGCGCCCCCATCTGGCGAACGTCACCGGCGGCCTCTCCGGCCCTGCCGTAAAACCGGTCGCCCTCCGGATGGTCTGGCAGGTGGTCCGTTCCGTACAGATCCCGGTGATCGGAATCGGCGGAATCTCGACGGCCGAAGACGCGCTCGAATTCCTGATCACGGGGGCAAAAGCCGTCCAGATCGGCACGGCCAACTTCATCCATCCGGCCGCCACGATGGAAATCATCGACGACATTGAAGATTACATGATCCGGCATCGGATCGGCTGCATGAAGGATCTGATCGGGTCTCTACAAATTGTTTTTTGACAAGAGGAAGTGGGAGAATTTTTTTTAATGCTGGAAGAATAAGGAATAACCCCCATGCCCGGCGCGGGCACAACGAAGGATGAAAATATTCTGTTCACGACGATGGCTGGAGATACTTTGTCTGCAGAAGGCGGGAGATTTTTTTTAGAGAGTCATAAGCGGCCTCCACCGTATCGAAGCCATCGGGATTCATCAGCGCGCAGGTTGCCGGCATCAAAATGCTTTGGGAGAGGATCCGCGGCAGATCAAAACCGGCCTTTTCCAATTCCCGCCAGAGCGCTTCGATGCGATGGATGAGGCCATCCGTGGATTCCGCGATGAATTCATCATAGTTTGCCGGTACAATCCCCCAGCCGAGCATCCCGCCTTTATCCAGAAATCCATGGATTCCTTCCCGGTATTTGACGAATATCTCTCCGCAGTTGTAGGCATTGAAGGAGAGGATGTCGATATCGAGATGGAGCAAAAAATCCCAGTCGGGATTGCCGCAGAGGTGGATGCCCCGTGGATGTTCGATCTGGGCCAGGAATCCTCCCATATCCACGCGTGCCTGATCTGCGGTATAGCCGGATACGGCGCTGAAGATGGACTGGAGTCCCGGCTCGTCGATAAAAAGAAAGGCACGGGGATTTTTTTCTTTCAGTTCGCGCAATTGGCAGTTGGCCTTCCTCGCCATGAAGTCAAAGAGGATCGAGCGCACCTCGTCATTGTAGATGATCGGCTTTTTGTTTTCGTCCAGCACATTCAGGCCGAAGCTCACCGGGCCTTCCAACTGGCCGCGTATGGAGACAAAGGGGGATAAATCCAAGGATAAAAATTGGTGATAAGTGGCGGAAAACCGGGGGGACATCCGAAAAAAATCCTCATTTTCCAGATTCATCAACGCATTTTCCAGTTCGGCATAAAATTTTTCCGTACTGAAATGGATCTTGCGATTTTCCGGTTCCAGAACGATGCCGGGGAAATTCTCCGAGGCCTGAACGTACATGTCTTCGAAATAATCCATCTTCGGCAGTTGCGGCCAGAAGGGGATGTCGACGCCCATCGCCACAGATAGCGCTCTCTCCATCTCTTTATGCGGCAGTATCCCCATCCCGGTGGTGATCAGATTCCCGGTAAAAGGCATGAGCATATGGGTCATGGTCCGTTTCCACAGATTTTTAAAAATGGCCGCCCATCCTCAGATAAGCACCGCATTTTCGCGCGATTTTACCATAATCGCCTGGGAAATCCCAGCATTCATCCGGAGCACCTGCGCCATAATTTACAGCCGGCCTGACCGGAGGAGCGTTGAAAAAAATGAAAATAACTCTTGACAATCAATGTCCTGACCATTAAGGATGACCCAGTCCGTTTTTTTGTCAAACTGACCAGGCAATTCTTCCGACCATCGAAAAGTCGGGGCGGGGTAATGCATCCAAAATGTGCGAGACGGGTTTCCAACATAGCCTTGGCATATTATTTTCGATCGTTATGGAATCGGTTTTTTCTCGAATTGTATAATGGTTCATCTACTATTTGTGCTCTGCTGAAAGGTTCAAATAAGGGATAGGTCCGGGATCATGTTGATCCTGAAGTTGCTAACATAAAAAAAGGGGGGAAAGAAAATGAACAATCGGAAAGTTAAAGTATTTGTCGCGGTTTTTTTACTGTGCCTTTTTTTCGGCTGGTCGCAGATCTATGCCCAAGTCAAGCCTATCGGTCCCCAGATGACCATCAGGATCTCCCATCAATGGCCGGGTGGGACTATCGACAAAGGTGATTTCCGGGACAGGCTCAGCCGCCTGTTTGCGCAGAAAGTGGGGGAAAAAACCGGGGGTGCCCTGAAATTCGAGATTTATCCCGCTTCCGCCCTTTTCAAGGCAGGTCCGCAGTATGACGCCATGCTGAAGGGCGCGCTCGACATGTCCGTTTATCCCCTCGATTACGCCGCCGGGAAGATTCCCCAGTTCTCTATTACCCTGATGCCGGCCGTTGTTAAGGATCATAGCCAGGCCATGCGCTGGAAAGATGCGCCCATCGGCAAGGAAATCGAAAAACTTAGCGAAGAAAACGGGATGAAGATCATCACCTGGGCCTGGTGCGGCGGCGGCATGGCCGGCAAGGCCAAACCCCTGATCAAACCGGAGGATATGCAGAAGGTGAAAATCCGGGCCGCGGGAAAGATGTTCGAGCAGATGCTCCATGCATCCGGGGCCGGCATCTCCAGCATGCCTTCCAGCGAGATCTATTTCGCCCTTCAGACCGGGGTCCTGGACGCCTGCATGACCTCTTCTTCTTCCTTTGCATCCTACCGCCTCTACGAGCAGGTGAAGTACTACACTTCCCCGCGGATCACCACGACATGGTATATGTTAGAACCGCTGGTTATGAGCATGGTCACCTGGAAGAAACTCTCTCCGGAGCAGCAGAAGATCGTAGTGGAAGTCGGCAAAGAACTCGAGAAGTTTGCGCTGGAAGAGGCGATCAGGGACGATACCGAAGTGACAAACCTCTTCAAGTCCAAAGGCGTAATCGTCCATGACATGACTCCGGAAGAGCTCAAAGTCTGGGCGGAAACGGCCAAGAATACCGCCTGGAAGGAATACAGCGAAAAGGTGAAAGGCGGGAAAGAACTTCTTAAAATGGCGCTGGACGTAAAATAACACAGAATAGCAAAGATGATCGTAACCAATAATCCATTGACAAGGGGAGCCGGGCGCTCCCCCTTGTCAATGGATTAAGGAGATTCTATGGCAATGCAATTTTTCCATGGGGTGATGCAGAAGATCGAAAATCTCAACCGTGCTCTGTATTATGTAAGCAGCCTGGCCATTGTGCTTTCCGCCTTCATCCTCACTTACGAGGTGATTGTCCGGTACGTGCTGAGAATACCCACCATCTGGGAGATAGAAACATCCGTCTATCTGACGATCATGGCCACTTACCTTGGAGCGGCGTACGGCCTGAAAGACGGCGCCCACATCAATATCGACCTGATAACAAGGCTTTTGCCAAAGAAATTTACCGAAAAGCTCTCGCTGGCCACCTCGATGATCGCCCTTGTTTTCTGCCTGCTTTTGGCCTGGAAAGGGTGGGGTATGTGGTGGGAAGCCACTGCCAAGGGATGGTGTTCGGAATCCTTATGGGGTCCGCCTCTTACCATCCCATATTTTTTTCTTCCCCTGGGCATGACCCTTTTGTCCCTCCAATATGTCATATCGATTTCCGAAATAATCGAGAAGAGAGGAGGGAAAAGCCATGGATCCTAACACCCTTGGAATCGTCGTCGGCCTGGTCTCACTCGTTTTCCTGTTAAGCGGTATGCCCATTGCCTTTGCACTGGGTGTTCCCTCCGTACTTTTTATCCTGCTATTCATGGACAGCTACCAATTCGACCTGATCGCCCACACGATGTTTGACGGGCTCAATGACTTCGGTCTTTTGGCCATCCCGCTGTTCATCTTTATGGGGTCCATCATCGCTTCAACCAAATCGGGAGAAGATCTCTACGAAGGCCTGCACCGCTGGCTCCATCGTCTTCCCGGGGGGCTGGCCATCAGCAACATCGTCTCCTGCGCCATCTTTTCCGCTCTCTGCGGGTCAAGTCCGGCCACGGCCGCCGCCATCGGCACCATGGGCATCCCGGAGATGCGCAAACGGGGATACCCCGATTCCCTGGCCACCGGTTGCATCGTGGCCGGAGGGACCCTGGGAATTCTCATTCCGCCCAGCGTCACCATGATCATCTACGGCATCGCCACCCAGACCTCCATCGGCAAGCTTTTCCTGGCCGGGGTTGTGCCCGGCATAGTGATCACCATCATGATGTGCATCTGGGTGGTCCTGTATTCCCAGTGGGCGAGGCGCAAGATGGTCCGCAATGTGGCAAATGGGGACATTGCCGCGAGTATAGGCGCCGAATTCTTCGAATCCGTCACATATTCCTGGAAGGAAAAGATGTCGGCCATCAGCCGGGTTGTGCCGTTCATCCTCTTGATTGTTTTCATCATGGGCAGCCTTTACGGCGGCTGGGCGACTCCGAGCGAGGCGGCCGGTGTGGGTTCGGTGGCGGCCCTCTTTCTGGTCATGGCCATTTATAAACTCGGATCCAAGGACTACCGCAAAATCATCAATATGACCATCAAGGAAAGCACCATGATCCTGATGATCATAGCCGCCTCTTTTCTCTTCGGGGCCGTCATGACAAAGCTCTACATTACCCAGTCCATCATCAACGTCATTGTCGGCGCGGGTCTCTCCAAGTGGTCGCTGATGATCATGATCAACATCTTTCTGTTGCTTCTGGGGTGCTTCATGCCCCCCGTGGCGATCATCCTGATTCTGGCGCCCATCCTTTACCCCGTGCTTGTCAAGTACGGGTTCGACCCCATCTGGTTTGGGGTCATCATGACGATCAATATGGAGGTGGGATTGATCACACCGCCGGTGGGTCTGAATCTCTATATTGTCCAGGGGATCGCCCCCGATGTGCCCCTCAGCAGGGTGCTCGCCGGCTCCTTCCCTTTTGTGCTGGTCCTGTTGTTAGGAATAGTCATTTGCTCGATCTGGCCGGAATTGACCCTTTGGCTGCCGAATAGAATGATCGTACGCTGAAAACCGGTCACTCTTGTAAATAGCGGCAAAAAGCTACTGGCGGACGAGCATGTAAAGAAGGCCTATCTCGGATTTTAGATGGGTGGTGCGGATGGGCTGAAGGCTTAGGCGCCGGGGGAGGGCGTTCACCCGGCCGTCGGCCAACTACGACGTGGCGGGTTTGGAATCGCGTCCATCGGTCAAAGCCACCCGTAGCCGGGATCACCCGGCGAATCGGTTCCGCAGGACGTTCTTCTGGACCTTGCCCATGCTGTTGCGTGGCAGTTCGTCGATAAAATGGACGCGCTTCGGCGCCTTGAAGTTGGCAAGGGCGCCCTTCAATGCTTGAATGATGCCGGTTTCGGTCGCCGCCGCGCCGTTCGGGTCCTTCCGGCGGACGACCGCCGCAACAACGGCCTCGCCGAAGTCCGGATGGGGCACGCCGAAGACGGCGGATTCGAAAACGCCCGGCATGGCGTCGATCATCTCCTCGATTTCCTTCGGATAGACGTTCAGCCCCCCGCTGATGATGAGATCCTTTGAACGGCCGATGATCGCGATGTAGCCCTCTTTGTCCCGCTTGCCCATGTCGCCTGTCTTGAAAAAACCGTCCGCGGTGAACTCCTCCCGGGTCTTTTCCGGCATCCGCCAGTAACCGCGAAAAATGTTATCACCCTTGACCTGAATTTGGCCGATATCGCCGACCTCCGTCGGCCGGTTTTCGGCATCGGCAATCCGAATCGACACGCCCGGCAGCGGAAAACCGACCGTACCCCCACGCCGTTCGCCGTCGTAGGGATTGGAGGTAAACATGTTGCCTTCCGTCATGCCGTAGCGTTCGAGAATCGTATGACCGGTGCGGGTTCTAAACTCCGCAAACGTCTCCGTCAGGAGCGGCGCCGAGCCGGAGATGAAAAGACGCATGTTGGAGCACGTTTCCCGTCTAAAACCGGGATCCGCAAGCAGGCGCACATAGTAGGTAGGCACCCCCATGAACACCGTCGAGCGGGGCAGCAATGCGAGGACCCGTTTGACGTCGAATTTGGGTTCAAAGAACATCGGGCTCCCGTTCAGCAGGCAGCAGTGGGTGGCGACAAACAAACCGTGGACGTGAAAGATCGGCAGCATGTGCAAAAGCAGATCTCCGGGCCTGAACCCCCAATAGCGATGCAGCACCTTTACATTGGATGCCAGGTTCCGATGGGTCAGCATGGCGCCCTTGGAGCGCCCGGTTGTCCCTGAGGTATAGAGGAGCGCGGCGAGGTCCTCTCCGGTGCGCGCGACGGTTGCAAATTGATCCGGCCGGGATGAGGCGGCTTCCGTCAGGCTGCCGCCGCCGTTGTCATCGAGTTCAAGCACATGGGTTACGCCGGCCTTTGCCGCCAGTTCGTCGGCCAGCGCCCGGATCTGCGGTCTGCAGACGAAGACGCGGGGTGCGGCATCGCCCAGGAAGTACTCGATTTCGTGACGCTGATAGGCGTCGTTCATCGGCAGGTAAACGGCGCCGGCCCGCAGTGCGCCTAAGTAGAGAAAGAGCGCCTGCGGGGATTTTCTCACCTGCACGGCGACGCGGTCTCCCGGTTGCACGCCAAGATCTGCGAGCAGGGCGGCGTATCGGGCCGATTCGCGTTGCACCCTCCCGTAACTGACTTGGGAACCGTCGGGCAATATCAGGCAGGGTGCATCGGGGTTTTCCGGAAATCCGTACTGAAGGATTTCATACAGGTTTTCGTTCATAGATCACATTCCTTATATTCGTGTGATATCAAATAGAAGAACGAATAACGTTAAGAATACGTTTAACAATACCGTCCTTGCCTTCTTTAATGGATCGTTTTGATCAGTGTCCGGTTCGTTTAAATTGTAGGCTACGAAGATCGGCCCTGGATGTCAACAAATTTCTGCTGCGATATGCCAATTCCGAGAACCGATCTCAAAGCATCCTCTCGATCTCCTCCATTCTGGCGTCGAGACGCTTGCGTGAGATCGGAAAGGGCGTCTTCAGTTCCTGTGCAAACAGGGAGACCTTGTACTCCTCGATCATCCAGCCGAGCTCCTCGATCGCCTTGCGTTTTTCCCCGGAGGCATACGAGGGGAGCCCTTCGCCGATCACCCGGCGACGGTCGCTCAGTTCACGGATTTCCGCCGCCCGGACAAGGGCCTTTTCCAGATGGACGGCGCCACGCTCCGCACGGAGGGCGAGGGCGCGCAGATATCGGCTGATATGGATGAGACGTCCCTCGTCGTACCGGATCAGGAAATCGGCCGGGAGGAGGGCGGCCAGTTCTTCCCGCAGACCGGCGAGAAACGTGAGGAACGGCCGGCTGTCGCGGTTGGCGATCTCGAGCGTGCGGAAAAGCTCCGTAACGTCATAGAGGTTCTTCAAAAGCGGCCGTGCCGTTTTCAGGACCTCCTGACCCCGGGGGAGGAGCAGCGGGCGGACCCTTTCGGCGTGGGACGCGAAGGCCTCCGCGGTTCGGATGTCCGCTTCAAGAAGGTCGTGCATCGCCTTTTCGCACAGCGCATTCTCCAGGGCTTTGGCGCCGCCGAAGGCCGCGGCCCAGAGCTTCAGCTCGCCTACCGGGACGAGTCCCTTCCGCAAATGGCGCAGCTCCTCCCGGAAACGCAGGGCGAAGAGCGCCTTCACCCCCAGACGGTGCGCGCAGAGCGCCTCCGGGGCGGACCGGAAGAGACGAAGAGAGACGCCATTTTCGTTTGCTTCAAGGGCCGGATAGGCGACGCGCTGCCGTATTACTTCGCCCGTGAGCGGAATAGTCTCCGGCAGGTCGCCAAAATCCCATGTCGTCAGGCCGCTCTTCTCCCAGGTATTTCTGACCTTTGCAAAGGCCCGCGATTCCTCCTCATCGATGAAACCTCTCTCCAGGATGGCGATATCCCGTCCCGCCGCCAGTTCCCGGTCCTTCCCATCGACCACGGAAAAGCGGAGCTTCAGGCGCTCCTCCAGATCATCGTGGGGCCAGCGGTCGGCGGGGATATTCACGCCGAAACGGTTGTAGAGAAAACGGCCGAGGGCGGTGAGCAGCGACCCTTCCTGCGGCATCTCTTTCAAAATGATATCACGGGTCCCGGTGAGCGGCAGCAACTGCTTGCGAAACTCCTTCGGAAGTCCGCGGAGGAGGGCGGCGATCTTCTCCCGGAGGAGGCCGGGAACCGCCCAATCGAGGGCGGCCGGGGGGAGGGAAGGCGCCGCCTGAACGGGGATCTTCAGCGTGATGCCGTCCGCCGGTTTCCCCGGATCAAAGCGATAAACGCAGTCCAACCGCCAGCCGCCTGCCGATACCGTTTCGGGAAAGAGGGCCATCTCCTCCGAATCGGGTAATTGGATCAGCAGATCTTCCTCCCGCATCCGGAGAAAGGCGTCGCCGCCGCGGTCGCGGACAAGCCGCTTAAGCGTCCGGATGTCGAAGATCCCGGGGAGGCGCTTTTCATAGAATTGGGCCATCTCCTCCTCTCCGACAAGGAGGTCGTGACGACGCACCTTTTCCTCCATGCCGGCGATCTTCTCGATCTGCGTCCGGTTGTGGAGAAGGAAGGGGAGAGGGGGCTGAACCTCACCCTCGACCAGGGCGCTCCGGATAAAGATCCGGGAGGCCTCCACGGGATCGATCCGACCGTAGGAGACGGGCCTGCCGGGGACGATCACCAAACCGAAGAGGGTTACCTGTTCGGAGGCGACCACCTCGCCCCGGCTCTTCTCCCAGTGCGGGGCAAAATAGGTGCGGCGGCAGAGCTCCCCGCCCAGCTCCTCCAGCCAGGCGCTTTCAATATTCGCCACGGTCCGGGCGAAGAGGCGCGAGGTTTCAACCATCTCCGCCGCGACGATCCAGTTCCCGGCGCGGTTGAAGAGGCCGGATCCCGGAAAAATCATCGCCTGCCTTCCCTGGGTTGCCGTGTAGAGATTCTTCTCCTTTTTCACGGCAATATGTCCCAGGTAGCCGCTCAGGATGGAACGATGGATCGCACGGTAGAGATCGGCCCCCTCTTTTGGGGTTGAACCCGACTTTGCCGAAAGAAATTTCTGTTCCTTCAGGATCGTCCGGATCTGGTCATGGACATCCCGCCATTCCCGAATGCGCCGGTACGAAAGGAAGTGCTCCCGGCAGAAGCGGCGGATCCGGTTCTGCGTCTTCGATGAGTCTCCGGCATCATGGCAGCGCTGCCAGATTCGCAAAAGCGAGACGAAATCCGATGCGGGGTCCTTGAAGAGGGCGTGCATTTGGTCCGCCTGCGCCTCCTTCTCTGCTGGTCTCTCCCGCGGGTCCTGGCTGCTGAGCGCCGCGGCAATGATGAGAATCTCCGCCAGACATTCTTCTTCATTTGCTTCAAGAATCATCCGGGCGATTCTTGGGTCGATCGGAAGCCGGGCCATGATCCGCCCCCGCTCCGTCAGCCGCCAGGGGTCGCTCTTTCTCCGCAATTCATCCGCCTCCCGTTCGATTGCCCCCAGTTCCAGCAGGATGTCGATCCCATCCCGGATGCTTTTCGGGGCGGGCTTGTCGATGAACGGAAAGGAGTCGATGTCGCCGAGACCGAGGGCAAGCATCCGCAGGATCACCCCGGCCAGGTTTGAACGGAGGATCTCCGGCGAGGTATAGAGAGGCCGGCCGAGATAATCATCCTTCGTGAAGAGGCGGATGCAGATGCCGTTTTCGACCCGGCCGCAGCGTCCTTTGCGCTGATCGGCGCTGCTTTGGGAGATCGCCCGGACGGGAAGACCCGCCGTCCGTGAACGTGGATTGTACTGGGAGATGCGGGCGAGGCCGGTGTCGATCACATACCGGATTCCCGGGATCGTGAGCGAGGTCTCCGCCACGTTGGTCGCGATGACAATCTTCCGGAGGTTCATCGGCTTAAAGACGCGTTCCTGTTCCGATCGGGTGAGCCGGGAAAAGAGCGGCAGAATCGCGGCCTCTTCCCGCAGACGGCCGCTCAGAAGCTCCCGTGTCTCCCGGATGTCCCTCTCCGTCGGCATGAAGATCAGGATATCGCCCTGCTTTCGCTGTCCAGTCAACTCCTCGACCGCCCGGACCGCCGCATCGATGTGGTTGCTCTCCCCCTTTTCATCGAGGTCGCGATTGAGCGGGTCATAGCGTACCAGGACGGGATAGACCCGTCCCGACACCTCAATGATCGGGGCGTTATCGAACGCCCGGGAAAACTTCTCCGTGTCGATCGTCGCCGAGGTGATGACGACGCGCAGATCCCGCCGTCGTCGGAGGATGTTTTTCAGGATGCCGAGGATGAAGTCGATGTTGAGGCTCCGTTCGTGCGCTTCGTCGATGATGATCGTGTCGTAGGCCCGAAGCAGCGGATCGGTCTGCGCCTCCATCAGGAGAATCCCGTCGGTCATGATCTTGAGAAAGGCGTCCCGAGGGGTCCGGTCATCGAAACGGATCTTGTAGCCGACCGAATGGCCGACCTCCTCACCCATCTCTTCGGCGATCCTCCGGGCGACGGTCGTCGCCGCAATCCGCCGTGGCTGCGTGCAACCGATCATCCCGGCGAGACCACGCTCCGCCTCCAGGCACATCTTCGGGATCTGCGTCGTTTTCCCGGAGCCCGTCTCCCCGGTGACGACGACCACGGGGTGTTTTCGGACAGCGGCGACGATTTCGTCCTTTTTCAGCAGGATCGGAAGGGAAGGGGGGTAGTCGAGCCGCGGCAGACGGGCGCGTCGTTCATCCATCTTTTTTTTCAGGCTTGCGGACCGGGACAAATTTCTCTCTCCTTTATATGAAGCCGGAATACCTGCGTCGCAGCTCTTGCGTTCGCGGGATCATACCTGTACCCGTTCCGGATGTCACCAGAAAAATCTCATTATCCTTGACATGAATCATGGATGGTGGTAATAGGCGCGCCAGTGTGATGGTTCATGTCGGGGCGTGGCGCAGTCTGGTAGCGTATCTGAATGGGGTTCAGAGGGCCGGTGGTTCAAATCCACTCGCCCCGACCAATTTGAAATGAAACCGCCGAACAGGCGGTTTTTTAATATATTGACGATGTTCCTCCGATCATGGATGTTGACTTTTGGAGGCGCAATGAATATAAAGGTAGGGCTTCTATCATGCGAGAGTGGCGGAACTGGTAGACGCACTGGACTTAGGATCCAGCCCGCCTGAGCGGATAGGGGTTCAAATCCCCTCTCTCGCACCAATCCGTCTGTCATCTGAATATATAATACTTGGGAAAAGGAGCGTATTGCCGTGAGTGATATCAGTGCCGCTGTTAAAATTGAAGATATCAGTGCCGTTAAGAAGAAACTATCCTTTGATATCCCGTGGGTGGATGTAAAAAGCGAGTTGGACGCGGTTTACCGCAAGGTGGGGAAAAAGGCCAAGATCAAAGGGTTCCGACCGGGCAAGATCCCACGGGAAATCTTAGAGAGGCACTACCGGGAAGATGCCGAAGGAGAGGCGATCTCCAATCTGATGAATCGGCACTACTTGGAGACTTTGCAGCAGAAAGAGATTCCGGCGGTGACCCAGCCGGAGATCGAACAGCAAGGGATTAAGGCGGGAAAGGATTTCACCTTTTCGGCGACGGTTGAGGTGGAACCCGTCGTTGAACCGAAGGAGTATCTCGGTCTGGAATTGGAGAAAGAAGAACCGGTTGTGACCGATGAGGATCTTGAAGTTAGAATGGCGGAATTCCGTCAGATGTTCGCCACCATGGAAGAGGTGAAGGAAGACCGCGGGATCCGGATGGGCGATTTTGTGACCCTCGATTTTACGGGTGCACTTGCCGGGGAGCCGCTCAAGGAGTTGAAGTCCGAAAACTACCTGTTGGAAATCGGCTCGAAAACCTTTGTGCCCGGTTTTGAGGAGCAGCTTATCGATTTGAGACAAGGTGAGGCGAAAACCGTTCCCGTCAAATTTCCCGACCATTACAATGCCGCCCAT
>Ga0210051_1001784_pt1 | contig 21772 bp, 3 predicted proteins | sample CryGey092014_all_FD_185464 | JGI IMG/M metagenome (GOLD analysis project Ga0210051, IMG submission 185464) | Groundwater microbial communities from aquifer - Crystal Geyser CG23_combo_of_CG06-09_8/20/14_all (SPAdes) (version 2) | ecosystem: Environmental > Aquatic > Deep subsurface > Groundwater ... | reverse complement strand
GGAAATTTGAAGCATTATTCTGTGAATTTATAAAAATTTGCATTCCGTCAGCTTGTTTTTTTAAGTTATTCTCCGTGCCTCCGTGTCTCTGTGGTGAATCTGAAAATCCATAATGAGAATTGCTGGTATCTCTCCGTGTCTCCGTGGTGAATCCTCCTCTTTTATCGTATTACCCCAAACTTACCTCGCACGAACCCTCCATATTTATCTACAACCACGAAAATGTATATCCCTGATGGTAATTGGTCAGCTTCCTTGAATTCGTATTCATTATTTGTGTCTGGTGTAACAATGGTGTCGTAGATTAATTCACCTGATATTGTCCATATCTTTAATCTACCCGTCTCTGGAATACCCCACCACTTCATTTGAGGATGTATAGATGGTTTGTATGGGTTAGGATATGGGTATACATCCCCTTCTATGACCCTATCTCGACTCAAGTTGCTTGGGGCTAATATTTCAAATATGGACAGATGATTAGTTAATAGTTGGATATTATTTTCCCTGACATTTATCACCTGTTTGCCTATGGACAGATTCCACTCATCGTTATCTAATCTATATATTCGGTATGATAAATCTGCTACCTCATCAAACTCATCTGGATCATCATAGGGTATTATTATCTCTATTTCTTGCTTTGGTTGAATTGCAATATTCTTACTATTTAAGGCTATTATCTCTCTTAATGAGCCGTTAAGAAGAATAAGCCCTTTTTCTGCCTCTGGGCCAAACTTCTTATTATCTTGTATCTCTTTTAATGCCCGTATAATCATTATGCCTGTAGATGTTCCAAAGGCATTTTCAGGCAGAATGATTATTATCTTTCTCCCTCTTTCATCTATCTGTGTTATTTTTACCTCATTTGAATTAATTCGTTCCATCTTATCCACTATTCTGATACCATCTGTAAATACCTCTGCTGATAATCCAAGCTCATTTACTGCTACTATTTTATATCGATAGTTTCGTTTATCTGTATGATTAATCGGGTAAATAGTAGTTGTTGTTGTGCCTAATAACTTAAACTCTTTCTCATCCTGACTCTCATATACTGCATAATACAAAATTTTACTCTCAAGGTCTATTCCTTCATCCCATCTAACCACGAAATCCCCATCTATGTCTGCATCTGCATCCATACCTTCAATCACGCCCCCACCCTCTTCCCATGCTTTGTTTAATACAGGTGGTGTGGTATCAAGTATAAAGGAAATAGTTTTTTCGGTATAATTCCCTGCCTTATCACATGCCTGGGCAATCAATCTAAAGGTAGAGGTAGATATATCCTTTGGCGTAATCCATGAATAACTACCCATACTAACCGCTTTGTCCAAGATAACAACCTTGTTTATGGCAGTCCAATAAAATATATTCATTGTGCCAAATTGAAGATTATCTGTTACCAAATAGGTTAATGTCGCTGTCTCTCCCCCCTTAAGTATTCTGGGAACAGATAATTCTTGTATTATGGGAGGGATGGTATCAACCCCAAGCGTAATTTTTGACATTATATTTTCTGCCTTGCCAGCTATATCCCTTGCTTGTGAAGAAAGTTCGTAATAGCCATTATCCTTTATATCAAGATTAAAAAAGGTACTTACTTTTGTACCAGACACCTCTTGTTGGGCATAATATTGCCTCGTAGTGTTTCCTACCAGTCGGTAATATATTCCTATTTCCTTTAATCCTATTGTATCGCTACCCATTACCTGTATATTTATTGTTTGATTATACCAGTATTTATCTAAAGGTAATATCCATGATGAAGGATAGTTTTTCTTTATCATAGCACCGGTATCATATCCTTGTGGGGCAGTCTCTAAATTACCGGCAATATCTGTTGCCTGAGTATAAAATTGGTAATAACCGGGCAGAAGGTCTGCCCCCAACAGAAGGTCTGTCCCCAGCTTTTCCGGAATAAAATAAGTAGTACTACCGTATGGCATATATTCTGTCCAATTCTTACCATCTGTGCTATAATTGTAATATAGTTGTACCTCAGAGGGACCACTTAAATTATCTGTTGCCTTATATATCAGCTTAAAGCCTCCCTTCTCTTGATAATAGGGGATAATGGGTAAGACATAAGAGTCAGGCGGGGTAGTATCGTATCCTATTTCTAATTCATACAAAGATTTAAGTGGCTCTTTATTACCAGCCATATCCTCTGCCTGACTGATAAATCTATAATATCCATCCTTATATGGATATGTAAAGATAGTATTGGTTCCCGATATATTTCCGTAAAGATTAAATGCAGTATAGATCTCGTTATCCTTACTATATGAATAATACAACGATATTTGTTTTAATCCCACACTATCACTCCCGGCAACAGTTATTGTAAGTGGCTGTGTTTGCCAGTATTTATCAATAATAGTCATAATTTTTGACTGGGGACAATCCATATCAATTGTTACAGCATTACCCTCTTGCGACCATTGCCCGGTCAATCCAGCACCATTTATTGCCCTGACCTTAGCCTGATAGGTGTAGTTTCGTGTTCCATAACACTCCAGAGTAGTATTATTTAGATTAAATATTCTACCATCACTTAGTTCTATTTCATATCCTGTAATCCCGGATTCTATATCTGTTAAACTACCCTGTGTCCAATTAAATGACATTTTTGGTGTAGATGAATATGTATATTCTGATATGGGTGGGGTAGTGACACCAAGAGGGGGCGTTGTCTCAATAATAATCCCATCACTTTGACCAATAGTGTATAATCCGGCATTATTTACCGCCTTTACCCAGCCATAATATTTCTCCCCTGGTGTAAAATTACCCTTTATTCTGGTATGGGTCCGGCTGCCAACATATTCCAATGATTCAGGGTTTAATCCGACATAATATCCTGCCAGCCCGGAAACTAAATCTTTCCCCTGCCACCAGAACTCTAATTCCTGACTATTAGTCGTCCATTTACCACTATCATTTACTACTATATTTTCTGGCGGCGAGGTATCTATTCTAAAACCATCACTACTGGTAGCCAAACTGACTAAGTGAGCATTATTGGAGGCATAGACATTAAAATAATACTGCTTGCCTTCTTGTATGTTTACAGGGTTAACAATAGTAACAGAGGTATCTTTGGTAAATTGCCAGCCAACAATATCACTAATACCCCGTGCAGTCCCGACAGAATACCAATAACCATATATCCCGCTTTCATTATCTATTGCCAATGGCCAATTAGCACTTATATATCTACTGGTATTTATCCAATCTGTATCTGTTGATACACCATCATTGACAAATTCAAGTGGAGATGGTGGGCTGCAATCTACTACTACCCCATCACTTTTTATTGTCAATGATTCCAGTCCCAGGATATTTACTGCCTTTAATTCAAAATAATACCTTTCATCCTTTGAGACAGTCAGGCTAATAGAGGTATTTGTGCCAGCAGAAATCCAGTCATTTTGTTGACCTATTGGATAAGAAACTCTCCAGTAGTATTCCTTGAGTCTGGATTCTTGTTCTCTGGCAGGTGTCCAGCTAAGGGATATTGTTTTAGTGGCAATATAATCGCCATCCATGATTACCCCTACCTCAGGTGGAGTAATATCCACTATGACACCATCAGATATAGTTACATCAGATGAAGAATTGTTTTCATCAACTACTTTAACATATAGATAATATTGCTTTCCCTGCTCAAGTATTGCCGGAGTAGAAAATTGTGTTTGAGTGCCAGCACATGTCCAGGGGATAATAAAATTATTGAAACCTTCCCTCACTGCATAATAATAATCAAACCGTCTACCCTGTAAATCTACTCTTGACCAATTACCAGAATAAACAGTTGTTGTGCCAAGAAAATCTATATCTTCAGCCAACCCATCATTGACTTGAGCCGGCGGTTTCAGGTCTATGTCTAATATTATTACCCCATTAGAGGTAGAGATAGAATAAAGCTGTGCCTGATTTATCCCTTTGATATTAAAATAATATGTCTTACCACCTATTAGTTGCAGCCCGGTAGCCAGGGCATAGGTTTTATTTCCTATTTTTTGCCAGGAAACTATATCTGTCCATCCTGGTTGGCTACCGATGCTATATTCATATTCCATTATCCCGCTTTCATCATCCTTCCATTCGCTAAAGTTACCTGCCAGCCAGCTATTAGAAGAGGTTGTACCTATATCCTCTCCAAACCCATCTGATACTGTACCGGGTATGGGTGGGGTACTGTCCAGTATTACATCACAGGCAGTTGTGCCAACATTGCCGACCGCATCTGTTGCTGTCAGCCACACTATATTTGTCCCTTCCTGCGTTAGGGTGAGCGTTGCCATAAACTCATCACCCATAACCATTGCTGTCTGATTGTTAACCAGTATGCTCGGTGTGCCATAGTCCTCCCTTACACTACCACGAACAATGATGGTTTTCATGCCAGAGATATACCCACTGACAGGTGAAATAATTGCTGCCTTTGGTGCTGTCCTGTCCAGTATTACATCACAGGCAGTTGTGCCAACATTGCCGACCGCATCTGTTGCTGTCAGCCACACTGTATTTGTCCCTTCCTGCGTGAGCGTGAGCGTTGCCATAAACTCATTACCCATAACCATTGCTGACTGATTGTTGGCAAATATGCTCGGTGTGCCGTAGTCCTCCCTTACGCTGCCACGAACAATGATGGTATTTGTCCCGGAAATATAACCGGCAGCAGGTGAAATGATTGCTGCCTTGGGTGCTGTTCTGTCCAGTATTACATCACAGGCAGTTGTGCCAACATTGCCAACCGCATCTGTTGCTGTTAGCCACACTGTATTTGTCCCTTCCTGCGTTAGGGTGAGCGTTGCCATAAACTCATTACCCATAACCATTGCTGACTGATTGTTGACCAATATGCTCGGTGTGCCGTAGTCCTCCCTTACGCTGCCACGAACAATAATGGTATTTGTCCCGGAAATATAACCGGCAGCAGGTGAAATGATTGCTGCCTTGGGTGCTGTACTGTCCAGTATTACATCACAGGCAGTTGTGCCAACATTGCCGACCGCATCTGTTGCTGTCAGCCACACTGTATTTGTCCCTTCCTGCGTTAGGGTGAGCGTTGCCATAAACTCATTACCCATAACCATTGCTAACTGATTGTTGACAAATATGCTCGGTGTGCCGTAGTCCTCTATCACACTGCCACGAACAATGATGGTTTTCATGCCAGAGATATACCCACTAACAGGTGAAATGATTGCTGCCTTGGGTGCTGTACTGTCCAATATTACCAAGCAGGCCGTTGTCCCAATATTGCCAGCCATATCTGTTGCTGTGGCAAACACCGTATTTATCCCTCCCTGCGTGAGCGTTATGGTGGCAATAAACTCATCACCCATAACCATTGCTGATTGATTGTTAACCAATATGCTCGGTGTGCCGTAGTCCTCTATCACGCTGCCTCGGACAATGATGGTATTTGTCCCAGAGATATAACCGGCAGCAGGTGAAATGATGGTGATATTGGGTGGGGTTACATCTACCATAAACCCGTTGGATGCTAAAATCTCTGACACCTTATTGTGTCTATTTATACTACGCACCAGACTATAATATCTCATCCCTTGCTCTAAGTTTAAGTTGGTAAAGTATACCAGCTTAGTCGAAGTCCCTACTCTCTTAAACCCGGTTATAGTTGTCGTTGTATTTGTTCCTAAACCAACATCATAGGCTATTATATCATATTCTTGGGTAGATAATAAATCAAAATTACAGCTTACACTACTTGTATTTGCAGAATAATCAATATCCCCATCTGCCCCATCCCTGATTATTTCAAGTGCAGGTGGACTCGCTACATTTACAATAATACCATTTGAGCTGGTTATTGTCTCTAACCCAACACCATTTCGTATCTTGACAGAGAAATAATATGTTACCCCATCGGCAAGAACCAGATTAGAAACAGTGGCAGTTGTAGCCGTCCTGCCAAGATAAGTCCAATCTACTGTAGAGGTTGCACCTTCTGTTGTGCCAATGGCATACCAGCAGCCCACAATATCGGATTCTAAGTCAAATCCAGACCAGTTAGCTCGTAGTGTATTCCCAGAGGCAGTTATATCCGTATCTGTCCCTTTACCATCTCTGACCTCAAGCAATATTGGTGCTGTCCAATCTACTATTATTCCATCTGAATATCCCCAGTTACCAGGCAATAAAGCACCATTTACAGCACGAACACGCATAGTATATTTGCCCAGATTACCAACAGTAATCGTTATACTACCAAAGCTACTACTTGTGCCCAAGCTCTCTATTCCTAAGCCATATTCATACCATAATATCCCTGATTCTGCATCTGTCGATGAACCAAACCAGAACTCTAATTCCAAATTAGAGGTATAACTACCTTGATCTATTACCCTGACTATATCAGGTGGGGTAATATCTATTGTTATAGGGGAAGACATGAGGCTATATTCTGATTTTAATAAGGCAGCGTTTATTCCCCTTACCTGAGCATAATATGTCTGACCCTGACTACCTGTAAATGTATATGTGGTTCTGCTCCCAACGGCTATCTCTAATACCTTACCCCCTGTAGTCCCTATCCATAACTCATACCCTTGTATTCCGCTGACATTATCAAATAGACTCCCTCTATCCCAGTTAAAATTAATAGTAGTTGATGGACTGTATCTACCGTAATGGACAGGCATGGTTGGTGTGCCTGTTGGTGGGCTATTATCTATTAGAATGAATGCACTGCTGGTGCTTATTAACCCAGCCATATCCTGTACCACCAGTCTAATTGTCCAGCTTCCATCGCTAACACTATTACTATTCCAGACAGATAGTGTCCCGTTTGAGACTGAGACAGTCCCCATGGCAATTATCATTTCACCAATGAATACTTTATATGTATCAAAAAACCTATCCGTAGCAGTCCCTGATATTTTTATCTCACCATTCCCAATGGCAGGAAGTACCCGTATCTGTGCTACTGGTGGCAAGGAATCTACAATAATACCGTCTGATACGCCTATTCCAGATGATAATCCAACGCCATTTATCGCAACCACCTCACATACATACCGTTTACCATCTATTCCTGAATATTCCATAGTAGTAGTGGCTGAAGAATACTCTATGGATTTGACTAATTTATTATCCTCATAGATAGTTGCGACATAGCTTTTTATCCCGGAATGAATATCCTCTGCCTGCCAATTAAACCTTAATGAACCAGTAGCAATATAATCTCCCATATCAGATACAGTTGGTGTAGCTGGTGGGGAGGTATCAATAAATATCCCATCAGAATTAGTTGAGCTACCAATCATTCCCCATCCATTTCTTGCACAAACACTGAAGTTATACTGTTTGCCATCTTCTAACCCCCCAAGTAGTATCTGTGTTTTATTACCCGCACTCTGCCATGTAGTTGTCCCCACCTCTTTATACAGGTATTCTTTTATCCCGGATTCCATATCTTGTGTTGCTGACCATGAAAGCCAGATGGTGTTTTGTGTGCCAATATCTGTATCTGTGCCTAAGCCTTCATATACCCATGCAATATCAAAGGGTGGTGTCGGATCGTTTACTATTGCCAATCCTTCAACAGTAGCGGTTGCCTGCTCTCCTGAAACCTCGTTTACAAATACATTAAATCTATATTTACCGGCATATCTTCCGCTACGCACTTGAGTAATAGTAAATGTTGCCTGTTTACCTGGCTCAATCCAATAATCTACACTATTGGGTAATAATTCCAAGTTTGGCTCTTTAGAGGATAAATACCAATTATTACCTACCAATGCCGTGGGTCCGGTTGATGATAAAAACTCAAAACCTGTATAATCTACAACTATCGATTTTATCATCGCATACAAAGGATTCTGCTTAGGATTGGTAATAACCAATCTTAATTCACCCTGTTCCCCAACATTACATGTTAACCCTATTTCTGCCTTCCATTGCCGTAGGATATTTTGAGTTATATTTAATACACCAATTGCTGTCGTTTTATAGCTCAAGCCGATACTTTCTGTAGCAGTCCCTGTAATCATAATTGTCTGAGCCAGTGTTGGATTTTGTATGTTTAATAAGAATTTTCGATATTGCCCCTTTTTTATCCCCTCCTCTAATATCTTTGCCTTAAGAATGACATATTCATCTGTCTTCTCCATATACCACCCTTCTCCTATATCTGTTTGTGGCAGAATGGTTAGTGAGCCGCAAGATAATTGTAACTCAGTAACAATCGAATATTCAGGGCTGTCGGCGCCATTTTTGACCTCTAATTCTAAGACCGTAGTTGCCCTTACCTCACTTGAATACCCTGTCTTAAACCTCGGGTTAATACTTAAGTAACGATTTTTTTGTGGAACAACAAAGGCAGTTGAGACAATAGGGATGACGATTTCTCTTCCCGATAACTCCATTGCCATACCATTTATTAATATTTGCGAAGGATTTTTCGGATTGCGTATCCTTAATTTAACCACTCTATCCTCATTTGGTCGTATCATTGCTCCAGTAGAGGGTGACAGGGTAATAGTGCCGCAAGACACCTGACTGCTTACTATCCACCCTGCACCAACCGATTCCCCTGACTTGCTCAATATCTCGCCATCTTTCAATCCAATGGTAATAGTGGATAATTGGCAGTAGGAAGGATTATTACCACTACTGATATTAAGGGTTATCTGCGATACTGCCCCTGCCTCATGGCAATACCCTGATGAGTATTCAATAAATCCTGATATCTTACGGTTTTCTTGTTCTATCGCCTCCCATCTACCCGTTGTATCTAATTGGGAAATAATAATCCCACTATTATCTATTAACCAAACCGTAGGCAGATAACCACCGCTTATCTTTGGATTTCTCATCCCTAAATCTAAATTGAAACTACTACCTACGGCAATACCCAAACCACGATTTTCTATCTCTAATATTCCCTTTGAGATATTCTTTACATACCAATCACCCGTAAGATGGGTATTAGACGCAAGTAATGGACTAAACCCAATTTCTGCTAAATTTATATATACCTTCATTACGCTTGAGTTAGCCGGACCAGTTATATAATTAAAATTAGCATATACCTTGGAATTGACACCTACCTCTGGTGAAAATCCAGACATAAAACCTAAACTTACATTTACCTTCCGGGGTATTTGCCATATTAGTTCTAATTTACCAATGATTGTAGGCAAGAATTCTAACTGGCTATACTCTTGATAATAAACCCTTAGCACAACCTCTGCCTTTGAGGTGTAGATATTTATTGTTGGGTTTTTCAACGCTAACGCTATCTCTATAGCCTTACCCGGGGACAGATAATCTCTATTTGTAGCTATATAAATGGTATCTGCCGGCTCTATTCTTTCTACAAACCAGTTAGCCGGTAGTTTTGCACCGCTAAACTCTGCACCCGGTATCTTGATTTTTACCCTGCGTATCAATGAGTATTTTGGCGAGCCTTGCTCATTTTTTATCCTTAGTTTAATCTCAGCAATTGCACCAGACTCATTTGAGCTACTGCTTAGGAGTTCTAAGGTATGATACCGCTTAGCAATTTGATTGGTAACATTTATTGTTCCGGGATAGCTCTTCTCTATCATTAATGAATCTATCACCCCCAGTTCAAGTCGATAATCCCCGACTATGCTTGGATTTGTTGCCTCTAAAATTACACTCGCAGTTGCACCAATACTACACTCTGGAACAAGCTGGATATAGCTTTCTATTGGATTAAGTGATATTGCCTGACCACCACTGCTCAAATTATCAAGACCAATATATCTTATTCGCAGGTATTTAATATTGGTTGGGTTATCAATTTTATTTTCTACCTGTATATTAATCTTTGTTTTTGCCCCATTTTCACAACTATATCCATCTAAAATACCAATAACTGCTGTATATTGCCGCTCTTTTAAGGGTATAATCCCAAATTGTGCCAATACTTGTGGGCTATAGGTCAGTCCTGTTAGCTCGCAGATATTGGCAGACATCGTATAAGTCCCTGCCTGAGGAGGATTTTTGACCTCAAGTATCACATTGCTGCTACCAGTCTTACCAGTTAAATGAGTTAGCTCTACCCAATTCCCCTCCTTATTACTTACCTGCCAATTATCACCCAGATTAGTTCCAATATTTGTTATTATTTCAAAGTAAGAAAGATTTAATCGAATAGTTTTAATCATCTGATAACTTGTTTGTGTATTATTCTCAATCTTAATATTTATTTCCCCCTTTGCCCCTGATTCATTATTGCCAATTAAATTAGCAGATATTTTACTTAGCCGTTCTCCTATAACCCTTGTCTCTAAACTCATTGCTGGCAAACCAAATTGTAACCCGAGGGATTCGGTTACAGTCCCAAGGATTTTGTAATTACCAATATTATCTGGATTTATGCAGGTTACTGTCAATGTTGCCTGACTTGCGTTTACTATCGATCCCTTAATCAAAATCCAATCTTCCCCAACACCTAAAACCTTAAACCCATCCCCAATGTCATCCCAGAGCCGATGAGCAAATCTATACCCGCTTAAATAGATATTGGTTATTTCATTTGAAATACCAATATTATTATTCTTAATCAATAGCTCTAATCTACTCTTTGCCCGCTGCTCCTGAGAATAGCCTTGAGCAAACCTAATCTGAGCAGTGTAGTTTCTACTACCTATTTCTACTACCGATAAACTAACCTGTGGTAATGCAAATGTTAATCTCGAATCCCTTTCTGTAACAATTGTATTTATGGCATACTGTCCTGGCCCCGCAGGATTTATCACCGGGATAATCAATTCTGTCTTATTGCCTGGCAGGATACCCTTGCCAGTTAATCTGATAGTATTGCTTCCAACACTGACCACCACATAGCCTCCCCCACAATCTGCTCCAATACCTGCATTAAACGAAATACCAGATAGTTTTAACTCTATCTCTTCTATGGTATGCCAGTTGACTGTTTCGTTATTCTTTATTTCAACCCGTATCTTACTTATTGCCTTCTTCTCATTACTCAAGACATATCCTGAGGTTAAACCATAATTTCTGATGCCTTTTTCTGCTACAGACAAGGATGCAGTCCCTGATATTCTGCCACCCCCTGTATCTATAAATACTACCTCTGCGAAATAATTCCCTGGTGCCTCCGACAGATATACTGATAATATTAATTCCCCTTGTGGTAAGGTTATGGGTATGACAGTTGAAGTGGATAGATTATCAAACCTGAATCCAGCAGGTAAATTTACCACTATCTCCTTTAATCCAGCCAGATTATCCTTATCCCATTTGTAATCTATCTGTAATTTAGCCCTTGCACCTGCCTCATTACCCTCTATCAATCTACTTGATAATTCAAATTTTTGACCCCTGGTCCCTACTATATTCAGCCCTGTAGATACCACTGCATATGTCCCGTAGCCTGTCTTTTCTGTAGCATAAATAACAGGTACGAAATTGCCTGTTGTGGGGGGACACCTGAATTCTAATCCTACACTGTTGCTTCCATTACCCGGTATCTCCACTGAAAAACTATTTACATAATTTGCCTCTTTGAAATTTACTACTACTTGTTTGATACAGGAATAGGATAATGGTGTGAGATTGGAAATGTTCAAGGATACCCTGGTTAATTTATTTATTTCATTAGAATAGCCGGGCATGACCTCCAAATCTGCCAGATACTCCCTTTTATGTATCTCTGCTGCTGTTATCCCTTGTGAATAGGAATACCCAAAACCTGTTTTTTCCTGTAAGGTAATCTTGATTGTCCAACTACCTGCCTTATCTGGCAGCAGGACGGATAATTCAAGTCTAACTGCCCCAAATGGTTGTATCCCTTTTATCCCCTGAGACTGGGACAAATACAACTTGTTACCCTTGCGATTGACTACTTGCCAGCCAAATCCGATATCTTCCCTCTGGTCCAAAATCACAAACTGACTGCCTAAATCTACTACTACCCCTGATACCTCCATAAATTCCTCTTGATTCAGGTTGCTTATGGTCAAATTAATGATACTCCTTGCTGATATCTCATTACTCTCATTATTGGGTATCGTTGCAGATACTGTATAATTCCTGCTTTCCGTTCCTTTAATGCCTATTTCTGCAGAAATAGTCATCAAGGCATTACTCCTGTCTTGAGCCAATGCCTTGATGGTAAAGCTGCCCAGACCCTCTGGATTTTTTACTGTCAGGTAAATGGTTGCAGAGCCTTTGGGGTATATCGGTCTACCACCCAATAACTCTACTGGCTCTATGATTATGCCCTCAGCACCAGTCCCAACGATTGCGTATCCATTGCCTATATCCTTGCCTGTATCTGCAAAAACCGTAAACGAACCCGGGCATATAATCAGCTTGTTTATGCTTGTAAAATCGTTTGTCTCGTTATTTATTATCTTTAATTTAAGCACAGAGACTGCCCCTGCCTCTTTGGATCCTGTTAATTCTGGCTCTAATCTGTAATTCCTTGAAGCATTAGCCTGCACCGTAATACTTCCTGCCACACTATATGTTAACCCACTTTCCTCTACTAATTCTATCGTTAATACAATCGTAGAAGAAGTGGCTGGATTCTTGACCCCTAATTCTAACCCGATACCTTCATCCTTACCTATCATCCTGCCGCCCAGACTATTATTTGGCTCATATGTTACCTGTTCCACACTGGCTGGGAGTGTGGAAAAATCTGTAATTACCCAGCCGTTACCCTTATCCTGCCAGTTGTTTTTTTCATCTAAAATGATCAAGTCATCACTATTTATCCGAATCTGTTTGATGAAGGAATAGTCTAAACCACTTTTATTGGTTATCCCAATTATTAGTTTACTCTTTGCACCCTGTTCCTGAGAATAACCTGGTGCAAACTGTATATCCAAGCCTGCCTTCCTTTCTTGCTCTGCTTGAATTTCAATATTCGTGGCTGCCGTTCCTGATATCTCTGTTGTCTCCTGACATCTGGCAATGATATTGTAGGTAGAGGCTGTAGCTGGATTTTTTACTAATAGATTAAATTGTCTGCTCGCATTCTTTAATATCAATTCATTACCTGCCACCCGAATGCTATTTTCTCCAACCTCTATTACCCGCCAACCATTACTCAGCTCATCTGCCACCTTACTTAAAACTACAAATTTGTTTAATAAAAACTCTATCTCATTAACCTTTGAATAATTATATCCTGAGTAATTTGACACAGTTAATATCAATTCTGTCTTTGCACCTATCTCTGGCGAACGATTTGAAGCAAATTGAGCAAATAATTGATAATTCCGCAACCTCTGGCTTTCTACCTTAATAGTCGTTGTGATGGTTGTGGTTATCCCGGTAACCTCAGTGGCTATCACCTCTATCTGCTTATTCCCTGCTGCCCCTGTCTTTACCTCAAAGGCGATAGTCAAAGACCCACCACCTGCTATCTCCTTGCCGCCCAATATCTTATTTGGGGCTAAAATCAATTTGTTGGTGCTACTGGCGACGATAGTCCATGCCCCAGGTACAGGGATACATTCCATATCTCCTGTAGAAATACTTATCTGATGGACATTATTCCATGGTTTTTGATTATTATTCTTCAGATTAATCTCTATCTTGCTTCTGGCATAAGCCTCTGAAGAGTAATCTATGGCAAATTTTGAGGTTAAACTATACGAGCCTGGTGTTATTCCAACTACTGCCAATGTCGATACAGTAGCCATAACAGGGCTTCCGGTTGTATCCGTTCCTTGAAGTATACCAGTATAACTACCTGTAATGGAAGGGTTTTTGACATTAAAGGAAAAGAGGGTAGGTGCCCCTGCAACAATATCTTCCCCAGATACATTTTGTAAACTAATTGTGCCTGTCCCAACACCTGTTACCTGCCAGCCTGAGATAACCTTGTCTGTAGTATCTAAAAATACAAACCCGGGCAATTGCAAACAAATGCTATTCACCCTGCACCATGAGGGATTTTCCTTATCTAACCAGATGTCTGCTATCAGCCTGCTCTTTGCCGCTTGCTCATTACAATTAGCCTCTTCATACCTGATCCTACCAGATATGGAACGAGTATATTCAGGGGTGATTGTGATTGGGTCTGTATTTTGGGATTTGCTTATTCCAGAGGTCTCGGTAACAGTAGCAGCTAACAAATATTGCCCGGCAGTAGATGGGTTTTTTACCATCAGGTTAAATACCACTGCCTCACCCGGTAGAATATATTTTGAGGTAGAAATGCTAAGGGTATTACTTCCAGCTTTTTGGACAAACCAACCAGGGTTCAATTCTTCCCCCACCTTGTTCAAAAATACAAAATCATCACTCTGTAATGCCAGACTACAAACATTCGAATAATAAGGATTAGACGGCATATTAATCAATTGCACACTCAGCCTACTTATTGCCTCCTGCTCTGTAGAATAACCAGCAGCAGTTGTTCCTATTAATCTATATTCTCTTCTCTTAATCTGCTCTATATTCAAACTACCCCTAACCGTTGCACTTGCCCAAATATCTGCGGTATCTTTAACCCTGACCTGATTTTGGGTTATATACTCACCGTTATTTATCGGGCATCTAACGCTGAGATTAAACCGTTTTTCCTCACCAGGGAATATATTAAACTCTGCACCATTACTCTTTAGGGTAACAGTATTAGTTTTTATTTCTTCTATCCTCCAATTATTACCCACAACACTACCCTTGCTTGAGGTTATCCTAAACCCTGATGGCAATGCCCATGCTATCATATCTATCCCTGCCCAATCAGGATTATTTTGCAGGCAGGCAGTCTGAAGGTAAATAATCGACAGGCTATCTGCCTCATTGGTATTGCCATCTATGCCTATTTTTGCTGTATAATTGCGCGGGAATAGATTAACTACAGCTATTTTGGGAGCAGGTTGTATGTATTCAAAACTCGTTTGTTCATAAAAGGTTACCTGCGGCAGATATGTAGCACTTATGGTGGCATTTTGTAAATTTATGGTAATCGTGGTTGATGAGCCCGGGACCAAATTGACTTGATAATCCATTGGATCTAAAAATCTGTTTCCCCCAGCCTCTATCCTTACTCGCTTTATCTGACAATATGCCGGATTAGTGTCTGCATTATTTATGGTAATGCCTACCCTGCCCCTTGCCCCTGCCTCTGGGGAAAAATAAGGCAGTTGTATTGTTTGGGCTAAAAACTGGCGGGGTGTTCTGTTTATAACCCCTATTCCCTCACAGTTTAATGGTGTTTCAAACCATGCATATTCCCCAGCAGTGCCTGAAACTGCGAGACTGCCTGCAATTAGAGGATTTATTACCTCAAGAGTTACTGACCCTTTCTCACCAGCATTCAAATACCGATTCTTACCACTTAAAACAATCCCCTGCCCATCCTTTGTTACCTCCCAATCAGTAAAAGCCGCAGACTTGTTACAAATAGAATTGATAATTACCCCTGGCAAATTTATCCGCATCTGGTTTATCTTTACCCAGACAGGGTTTGTCTCCATATTACCTATCTCCAGCACCAACTTGCTGTTAGCCCCTGCTTCAGGGCTTCCGTCATACCTGGGATTAACTGTAACATCCCTTGCCTGCCTATTTGTAACCACAAGGTATGAGTCTTGTTTTGCCTTTGCTTGTTTATTACTGGTATCCTTAAGATAGCCTTCAAATTTGTATGTCCCTATTGCAGCAGGGTTTTTCATTAGAAGATGGAATATTACGCTTGCATCTGGCAGCAAGCCTGTTGTTGTCCCGCAATCTGTATTCTTAAATATTAGCTTTGTGCCTCCTGTCCCGGGCCGCATATCGCTGAGATACCACCCGCCTTCACCTACCATGGTCATGGTGCCATCCAGAAACCTGAATTCTGATGAGGCAATTATGGTTATCTCATTGATTGGATTAGAGGATGTGATGTCGTTGGAGACAACTACCTTTAATATTGATTTAGCCTCCTTCTCTGGTGAGGCACTGCCTTCAAAAGAGGCAACCACATCAGAGGCTAATCTTGTTGATCGAATAAAAATCTGTGGCAGAAATATCTCCTTCCCATCATTATCTACCATCGACATATTCAGAAATCCTTTATCATCATCACCTTCCCCAAACCCATCGCCGCCACCGCCGCCAAATCCACCGCCAAATCCGCCAAATCCACCGCCACCACCGCCACCACCGCTGCCACCGCTGCCATTGTCCCCACCTCTACCCTGATAGATTAATTCACCCAGCTCACCTGGCTCTCGTGAAAAATAGATATTTACATGCGAGAAATCCTTACTATTTAGATTCTTCCAGATAACTATTGGATTGCCGGCTGCATCCTCGGTAACAACTACATTCTCATCTACATTATCGGAATAATCCCTCATTGCTTGGGATAGTTCAATGGGTTGATAGGCTATTTCAATGTCAGTTATTTGTGGGTAATTAGTCTCTTTCTCCGTCAATAATCGATTTTCATACTGCAAAAATTGTGCCTCAATGGCTGAAGGGATAGATATATTCGCTGTCTGTGCCTGATTGCCGCTGTGCAAAGAATACTCCTCTGACCACTCTGTCCATGGTCCCGGTTTAATAGCCTCCCGTATGCCTAGGTCATCTACCATAACCCGATTTAACTCATCGTAATACGCCTGTATATTCTGCAATGCCCCGCCAAAGGAATTAACTATATCACGCGTAGTCTTCTTTGTTGCACCTTGTGGCAGACTTGTCCGATACCGCACCCTAACACCCGTATTCTTTGGCAGATTGTAACTAAACTGTAATCCAGTCAAATTACCCTTTGCACCCAGATCTATGGTACTGCTTTGTTTTACCTGACTAAATTGATACACCGGCTCACCAGTAACAGTAATCGTTGCCATTGCCCTGATATTTCCTATGTTGGCAATAATGGTAAATGTGCCGGGATGAGCAGCCTTGTAAACAATAGACTGTGAACCACCATTTAACATTGACCCCCACTCCACCCCAACACCATCTATTTTCTGCTCAGCCATATCCAATACCGTAGCCGTAATCGTTACCTTCTCTCCAATTTGTAGATTAGCTGTTGAGGGCGATAACACAATGCTGCCTATGGGGTTACCAAGAAAAGAATACACGGAAAAATGCGGGGCAGAAAAATTGACCATCTGTGCTTTTGGATTAATACTCATAGGGGTATTAACCAACTGCCAATTATTCTGAGCCAATGAGTATACCTGTAATGTCGATACCGGAACGCATCCACCACGAACACCTATGAGAATATCCCCTGACTCAGGCGAGTTATATGACATATTTATGCTCGGCTGTTTTCCCTGTGCAAAATCTACCGTATTCTGTCCAGAAACAGTGGTAATCTTAAACTCTCCGGTTAAACCTTTTATTCGCTCTCTATTGCCTATGTTATTATCTGCATTTGTTAAATCCACATCTATTTTATCATTTACCGTCAGGGTATAATCCTGTCCAACTGCTCCTGCCGGCATATTTACTCCAATATTACCCTGGACATTGGAAAACTGTATCCCTTGCGTATCATTTGCATGAATAGTATTTGTTCCTGTAATCTTTATCCCCAATCTGTATGGCTTTGTTGCAAATCCACCTATATTTAATTTGTAATAATAATCACCATCCCCCAGCGAGATTGGATACTTTATCGTCTGATTACCCGCTAACATGCCGTCTATCTCACCAATTACCTCCTTAAATCCCACATCCTTAGCAATAGATACCCCATAAGGTATCCCACCTGAAACCATATCATTCAAGGATAGCTCAAAGGCAGGGTTAGGGATATTGGTTGTTACAGATTTTATCCTGGGCAACAAACCATATTCCTTGAATACACCCTCCACATCATAACCTGCCTTGGATAATTCATCCCCCATATTCAAGATATCCCACCTCGTGGTATCCGTATTATGCACTGGGGCAAGTGTTGCTAATAGTATTCCCTTTGGTATCTTGAGCCTATACAATGCACAGGCAATGGCTAATGGATTATCTATACCTTTCGCAGATACCTTTTCAAGATCATAAAGCATATCCCCTACCTGAACAATAGCGGTAGATTTTAGGCATGAGGGAAACCAGATACAAAAGCCGGTTAAGAATGCCTCCTGCCGACTATTCATTCGACTATTAAGCATCTTTGGAGGAAAATAACTCGCATTATTTTTCTTAAAATATGGATTATAGTAGTCCAACAAAACATTAGCGTAGCCAGATAACAATTTATCACGATTCCATTCGTCTAAGTTTGCACCATTAACAAACAAACGCCATACCTCTCGTCCAATGCATGGTGAAAGCTGTTCACCACGAAGACACGGAGACACGGAGGAAAACTCTTGTCCAATACCATCCCCTTCCCCTTCTCCGTGTCTCCGTGTCTCCGTGGTGAGTGCCCTATTCCCCCCAATCAATAACTGCCGTATCTGCGGCTCTATCCCCACATTATCCACCAACCCCAAAACATCAATATCCTCATCCCCTGCTCTCCGTGCCTCCGTGTCTCCGTGGTGAATCTCTTCCCTCTCCCCCGTGGTGAGTAGTGGTGCGTTTGCTGGTAGTTTAATCTTATAGAATGTAGTCGCAATATTCTTGTCTGTATCCGACAGATATTCCTTCAAATAATTCCTGCCTTCATAGTAACTGGTTAATACAATAGGGGTTATCTTGCCCCCAACAGCATCAGTTACAAAATCATACCCTTCACCCAACACCTTCAAGATATTCAATGCCCCCACCTTATTATTATACACCCCACTTGGCTCTATATCAGACCATTTTCTGGCTGAAACGGCTGCGCCAGAGAATACTACGGTTTCACCAGCGGTTTTATCCTTGTCTGTATCCGGTGAATAGATGTATTCTGAGGTAGTTGTGGTGGCTACGGAAAATAGTTTTGAGGCAAACTTATGGGTGACATATGTTTGTGGGGCAGTAATGACTATTTGTTTTGGCTTGTTGCTGTTTTCTGCGGTATATACTCAAGTGGGGCATAAATTGCGTTTTTCGCTGGTCTTAATCAACGATAGCTGTGTTGTTCAGATTCGCAATAGTACACTATTGCGAACCTTCACGCCTTGCTCTCCTTGATTAATCCTCACCGAAAAAATCGCAATTTATGCCCCACTTGAGTATAGTTTATTGATTCCAAAAATACCCGATGTCGAAAATATGGGCTGGTGTAATTACCCAGATTGCGGTATGTGATATTATTCATCCTATCAACCTTCTTCCCTGTAGCTATCCACACCTCACTTGCATTAGAAGGATTATCACCAGGCCACCAGAAATGGGACACCCTTGCTTGAGTATACTTGGGCACTGGCATACTCAAGGCAGATGATGCACCCTCACGCACTAAATCGCCAGAGTCTATGGATGATAATGGCAATGAAGAAACGATGGTATTTGTTCCGTCACGCCTAAATGGTGTGCTGTAATGGACAGGCACCACTATCTTCTCAGCCGTTACCCCATCTATTGAAACGATGCCTGCTGGATTGCGGAGTACTATACTCAACGAATTCGTCCCATCCTCTTCTATGGGTTTGGGGACATCTTCGGGCAGTATCCTAAACGAAAAACCGCTGTTGTATTTACCGTTTTCTGATAGAAAGGGATCTATTAACGGCATAAGTGGTCTGTTTGTGATAGTTCCCTCTGCATCATGAAGGTATTCCCCTTTTAATAGTATACTTACCACAGTATTTGCAGGCAGATAATCATAGCATTTCCCCTCAACGACGAAGTTTTTATCCTCATCAAAGCCTACGAAGGTTAGTTTATATAGCGGTTCTGCATCTATTTGTTTAAGCAGCGAATCGATAGATATCTTCCCATCATAGCCACCACGAAGCACAGCCTTTGGCAGGGTTGAATGGAAGGCTGAGGCATTTATACCTGAGGTCTCTTCTGCTGATATTTGACCACCGTTACTGGTTAAAAATGCCTGACTGGATGCTGTGACAATACCGTCAGAGTTGTCGGTTGGTGCCAATATTATTGATATCAGTTCAGAAATCAATGGATTTATGCTATTTATTAGATTGGTAAATGTAGCGATATCATTTGAATCTGCCAGATGATTCTCTATGTTTCCAAGGTATTCTTCCATTTGCTTATTTTTCAGGCGGAGCTTTTCTACTTTAGAATTAAGCAACTTAAAATTATCCATAGTCAGCTGGATGCCCTTTAATTCATCAATCAGTGCTTTTAACTCCTTTAATTGCTGCTCTATATCTGTGCCTGATCGCACTTTTCCCAGGGCAAGGTCTATTTGATTGCTAATGTTATCCAATTGTCTATTGTATGATCTTTTATTCTCATCCGTTAAATCAGGAGAAAGTATAAATGTTGCAATATTTTTAACCGAAAACCCTATTATCCCTGAAACTGTTGGAGACTCTAAAGCTTTTGGAGCTACAACACCTATTAAAGCAATGTACTCTGTACCATCAACAGATCTACCCCTGCGATTTAATTCAGCCAACTTAGGTGAATCCGGACGAAGGTCTTTCATCAACTCACCATTGCGGTCAACACCTAATATATGACAAACGATAAATGCTATTGCGTTGTTAGGTGAATGGCAGGTAACATTCCTTATCGTTTCTGCTATTGCTCCTACTTTACCCCACCCATTACCCATATTCGCTGTTTCTAAAATACTGTTAATGCCCATACTATTTAATGCTGCAGCAATATATGACCCAAAATTAGGCGTCTGAATCATAATCAACTTAGCCACATGCTTGCTCTCGGTTATCTCCGGATTAGTCAAATATTCCCTGGCAACTACACCACCAGCGGAATGACAAACTAAGATGACCTTGTCGTTGGGGTAGGAAAGGGGGCTGTAGGGTTTGATATGGGTGTCTTCATAGTATTCCTGGAGGAGGGGTTTGAAATCTTCTGGTATAGCATCATTAGGCTTTCTGTCTCCTATGCCGCCTATCTTTTTACCCAGAATTCGGTATTTAAGCTCCTTCCCTAACTCGGATATCGAGGCATTACTATCGGAGAACTCAATGGTTTCGAGATAGGTTTTGATGGGGATTTTGGCGATGTCTCGGGCACGGTTGGAGAGGGGGATGTCGATAAGATTATCCTTGAATCCCTCATCTTCTGCCTCTGGCTTGGTTTTCCAATATGGCTTAAAGTATGGCAATAATTTAGCAGTCATGCCATCGTCATCATCTGGTCCCTGGTTGTGCTTACTATTATCAGGGTCATTCCATTGCACACAATGCCCACCCAGACCATGGATAAATAATATCGGGTATGGTCGATATGTATCCTTGTGATTCCATCCTAACTTCTTGCCCTTATCTAATGCCTTGGATAATTCTGTGGCACTGGATATGGAAGCAATGCTTATTGTTAATATTAAGGCAATGATATATCTCATAATTAAGCTATCTCCTTGGGAACTTCTGTATCATCTTGTCCCACCACTCTGGGTCATTTTCTTGCACCCATTGCCTGAATTTTCTAAGTTCGATCCTCGCTTGTTTTCTAGTAAATTCTCCTCCTGATAATCCAGGGGTAAGAGGCTTGCAAGTGTCGCCATATAACAAATCTACTATCATTACCCCACCTTCCCAACCTGCAATAATATATCTCCCACACGGGGACCATTTTGGAGCGTTACCTGGTCCTGGCACTGCCATTGTATCTTCCCCCGTCCATTTCTCCTTCCCCTCGCTCATCGTTCTTTTAATCCTAAACATATTACAATAACCTACTAGATAATTCCCATCTGGGGAAAAGCAGGGGGTGGATGCTTTTGTATCAATTT
>Ga0210051_1001780_pt1 | contig 21796 bp, 20 predicted proteins | sample CryGey092014_all_FD_185464 | JGI IMG/M metagenome (GOLD analysis project Ga0210051, IMG submission 185464) | Groundwater microbial communities from aquifer - Crystal Geyser CG23_combo_of_CG06-09_8/20/14_all (SPAdes) (version 2) | ecosystem: Environmental > Aquatic > Deep subsurface > Groundwater... | reverse complement strand
TGTCAAACAAAATAGTCCGCTTGGGGCGGACTATTTGAGGATGAACTACTTCCAATCTGGGTACGACAGCTTACGCGGCCAGGTAATCTTGCGGCGAATGATATAGAGGGGGAAGAAAACGATCGTAAGAAGAAATACTCCCCAACCCCACGCCGCTGGCGAAGTGTCTATGCCCTGCTCCCTAAAATATTGGGCATCATTAACAACCCAAACAGCGACCGCAATCGGAATTACAAGCCAGGTCACGACATCGAGGGCGGAGCCAATAGTTGGACTGATCAGAGAGACCAGCGCCACGATCGAAACCGCGACAGCAGCCAGTAAGAATAGGATTAACCAGGCTGCTATTACTAACCACAACCCGTAGAAAAATTTTCTCATATTGATTTGATTTGTTAAGGAATAACGGCTCAGCTCCATCGAAGACTAGAGCCGTAAACCCTCACGACTCTACGCTTCGACCTTTGAATCAAAGTTTCCTTAACAAGAAAAATTAAGACGCCCCAAGCATCTCAAATTGTTAAGGAACTTTGTGTGCCTATCTTATGCCATATAAGGCGTGGGGTTGTCAAATTAAATCGAGGGGGTTATTGCTCCGGCCGCAAAACAACCTTCAAAAACCGTTCCGGACGGATAAATTGTCTTTGAACCGCGTTAAGATCTTTGAGCGATAACGATTTGATTATCTCGAGCCGGCGTTTGTCCTCTGTCTCTACTTCCATCACCGGTTTCTCTTCAGCGATCTTATCTAAGATCAAATTTTCATATCCCTCCACATTAGACTGCTCGAAAGCCCTAATCTCAAAAGAGTCGAAGGTTTTTTCTCGCAGCTCGTCGAACTCGCGACTCTCGAAGATAGGTTTAGTAAGAGCTTTCCATATAATCCGTTCGACTTCCCTATCTTTCGAGGGATGAATCTCTGCATATGCAGAGAACTGGTCTGCCAGACCCGCAACTATGAAGTAAGAACTACCGATCGTGTAGGCCAAGCCTCGTTTTTCCCGTACTTCATTCCACAGCCGCGAGGTATTAGATCCGCCGATCATTTTTGAGAACATTGAGAATGTCTCTGTGGTTCTCATATCGATATCTAGCGGGATTTTGCAGCCCAATATCAATATGGTCTTCTCGCGTTTCGGCCTCACCACTGTAAACTCACGTTTAAGCGGTGGCTCGCTCGCCTCGTCTCGCCAATACTTCCTAGGAGCCACGGCGTTATTTAGGGGGATATGCCTATTTATTTCCTTAACAAAGTCCACATGATTAACGCCGCCGATAGCGAGCGCGATCGTGTTTGACGGTACGTACCACGTTGATTTTTTTGCTATAAGATCGCTGCGTCTTATGCGGTCTATACCCTCAATTGTTCCCCCGCCATGGCGACGGACGGGATTACTTTTGTATAGGTGTTCGTATAGGGCCTCGTACGCAGTGACTGCATCATTATCGTTGTTGCGGGCTATCTCAAGATGAATAGCCCGTTTTTCTTTCTGTAACTCCCCTGCTGGGAATATCGAATTGAAATATATATCGCATAGATATTCGCATACTTGCGGGAGTTTCCGATCTATCGCCGATACTTTATAGACGGTGAGGAGTTTATCCGTGTGAGCGTTAAATAATAAAAGATTCTTACGGGCAAACGATTGAATATCTTTTATACTCCGCTTTTTTGTACCTTTGAACGCCATATGCTCAAAACAATGGAAAAAACCTGTCTTATCCACGGGATCGTATGCCGAACCGACGCGGGCAATAAGATCAATCCATACCCTTTTCCGGTGAGGAAGCCTGCAAGAAATTATTCGCAAGCCGTCTTTTCTAATCGTTTCATTAATTTTCATAGTTATAACAACAGCTTTCGCATGATAGATTGTACTTCACCAATCCCTCTTTTGTCAGACTTCAAGCTTCCCCTTAGTATACTATAATACTGATCAGTGTTTTAGTATACTAAGTGCCGCATCTACATAATAAAAAAGTCCGTTCCGATGGCCATCGGAACGGACTTCATAACTCAAAACTAGAACGGACTCGTATAGGCAGCTGTAACGGTCGGCGCTAATCCATAATTGGTCTTGCAGGTGATGCCGAAGAGGTAGGAGTGCGGATACGCTCTCATATCGGAGACATAGAGCATCCACGCAGGTCCGAAGAAATGAGATTGGGCAATAACCACATCACCCTTTTCATTCTCACATTTCATCCCAACTGGACCGCTCTCGATGTAACGAGAGAGGGAGTTCCCGTCCGCTCTCAGAACCACCATAGGGCCTCGATAAGTCATGAGCATAATCACGAAACCCAGGAGGATAACCGACACAACCAGCAGCAGAGCTTCGAGCTGAGTAAAGTTCTTCATATTCTTAACGAACGAGGGGATCCGCCGGTAAGGCTAGTCCCTCGCTCAATTTGGCTAAGGACTGCTATAGCAGATCGACCTTTATTTACTGCATTAAAGCCACAAAGATAAATTATTGTCAATAAAAAAGCGGTCCGACATACATCGGAGCGTTTTGGCCCGATCCCGCGGGCCTACCATTTCCGCTCGAAACCGTTCTTCTCGAAGAACTCGATCATCGATCCCGTTATTATGAGTGTCCGGATGCCCCTTTTATACAATTCCTTCTGTTGTTTAAGCGCGTCACCATTCACCCGTCCGTCGCTATCCAACATTCTGGTCTTAACCTCCAAATACTTCACCGGTCTATCTAGCGAGGGGCCATAAATTTTAGCTTCAACCGATTCCGGGACAGACTGTACGTACACCGGATGCAGTAGAACGAAATCGACTTCCCGAGATTTTGATCCACCTTTGGAACAAATCTTAAAAGAAACTGCATATTCCCATGGAATATGCTCTCGGTCGAGGATGTTTGCCATCCTCTCTTCGAGGGGATGTGCAAACAAAGTATCACGCATAAATTTTGGCCGAAGAACCCACTCACATAATGAGGCTTCGAGCGATTAACTAATTTATTCGACTTTTAAAGAACTTTCCTATATGTGGACCCACCGGGAATTGAACCCGGACCTCGGCAATGCGAATGCCGCGTAATGCCGTTTTACTATGGGCCCTACGGCAACGGCTATATAAATGAATTTATAGCTTTATTGATGCTGAGTAAAGCCGAAGCATCAAACGAATTCTGTAGTACCAGCCAACTAGTATACTATAATACTGATCAGTATTATAGTATACTAGTTGGTATTCGGCTTCGCTCATAATAGTAAGCCCGCCGAACTATGTTAAAATCAAGCTGATTATGATCATAAAAAATCTCCGTAAGCTTGGTTCGACTTCTCTTAGGAAATCCGCGCTCTCAATCGCAGAGGCGGGAATAAAAGCGGTGCTGCCGAAAAATATAATAAGAGACAGTGTTTCCGTAAAAGGAGACTTACTCCGGATAAAGAACAGACAGTTTGATCTTAAAAATTACAGGCGTCTTTTTATCTTCGCTTTCGGCAAGGCCGCGGCGGATTCCGCGCATGCGCTGGAAAAAATCCTGGGCGACCGCATCGCGGGCGGGGTGGTAATTGATGTAAAAACCTATAAATCAAAACGGTTAAAAGTTTTTGCTGCCGACCATCCGTTACCTACCGAACGAAATATCAAAGCCGGCCGCGAACTCGTGAAAATGTTGGAAAGCTTCGGCAAATTCACCGAGAAGGACATAGTGCTTACAGTAATTTCGGGCGGCGCATCGGTGCTCCTCTGCCGTCCGCATCAACTAACCCACACTAAACTAGGCGTGGTGGTAAGCGCATTGCTTAAAAGAGGCGCGGATATAAAAGAGATAAACATCATCCGTAAACATCTTTCGCTGATTCACGGCGGGTATTTCGCCAAATATGTTTATCCGGCTAAAACGATTGCCCTGTTGTATTCCGACGTCCCGACATCGGACTTAAGCGTAATCGCATCCGGCCCGACCTTTAGGGACAGTACAACCGTAAAGGACGCACGACGGATTGCTAAAAAGTACGGTCTAGGAAAGCAACCGTTCGTTGAAACACCGAAGGACAAAAAATACTTTAAAAATGTAAGCAACGTTTTGGTTTGCGATAACCTAACTGCGCTTAAAGCGATGCGGGCAAAAGCGAAGAAGCTGGGTTTTAGGCCGATCGTCTACAGTAATCGCCTCCGCGGCGAGGCGCGCTACGCCGGGAAGAAATTGCTCGCGAAACTCAAGGCCGGCACGGTGGTCCTTGCGGCCGGCGAGACAACCGTAAAAGTTAAAGGCTCCGGCAGGGGCGGGCGGAACCAGGAGCTTGTTTTGGGAAGTTTGCCGCGGTTGAAGGAAAAAGAAGTTATTGTTTCTATAGCCTCCGACGGGAAAGACTTTGCAAAAGGCGCGGGCGGCGCGATAGCTGATTTGAATACTTTGGCGAAAGCTAGGAAAATGAAGTTGAACGCTAAGAAGTATTTGGATGATAACGATTCATATAACTTCTTCAAAAAAACCGGCGGCTTAATTTTGACCGATCCGACCGGGGCAAACGTTTCGGATTTGATGGTCGCGTTAAAAGGGAAATAATGAACAAAAATACAGCGAACATCCTTTGGTTTAAAGAAATCGGCATTGCGGACACGGGTTTGGTCGGCGGCAAAAATGCCAGCCTGGGTGAGATGTACCGGACGCTCTCCTCAAAAAACATTTTGATCCCGAACGGTTTTGCGATTACCGCGGCGGCTTATCGGTATTTCCTAAAACACAACGACTTGGACACGCTTATATCGCAAAAAGTTTCTAAACTTAACACCAAAAATATTAAATCGCTGAATCAAACCGCTCGCGACATCCAGAACGCGATAGTGAAGGGTGATTTCCCCAAAGACCTGGAAGATGGTATCCGCGCAGCCTACGCGGAACTATCCAAGAATTACAGTGAGGCTGGGACGGACGTTGCGGTCCGGTCCTCCGCGACCGCCGAGGATTTACCCGGCGCGAGTTTCGCCGGCCAGCATGAAACTTATCTGAATATCTCCAAACCTGATGAACTTCTAACCGCCATCAAAAAGTGTTTCGCCTCACTTTTCAAGCCGCGCGCGATCTCCTATCGCGCCGACAAGGGATTCGATCAGCTCACGGTTTATCTCTCGGTCGGCGTGCAGAAGATGGTGCGCTCCGATCTTGCTTCCTCTGGTGTCATTTTCACTCTTCACCCCGACTCCGGTTTCGGGAAGGTAATAGTGGTGAACGGTTCGTGGGGATTGGGCGAGCTTGTAGTGCAGGGCGAGGTTGTGCCGGACGAGTTTATCGTTTTTAAGGATACTCTGGATAAAGGGTACAAAGCGGTTATTTCAAAAACTCTGGGCAATAAAAATAAAAAACTCATCTACTTCGGAGCGAATAAAACCAAATTGGTTAAAACTAGCCCGAAGGAGAAACAAAACTTCATCTTAACCGACGATGAGATTCTCACCCTCGCGAAATGGGCTTACGAAGTTGAAAAACATTACTCCGCCATCAAAGGGAAGTGGCAGCCGATGGATTTGGAGTGGGCCAAAGACGGCAAGTTAAATAAATTATTCCTGGTGCAGGCTCGTCCGGAAACGATTTTTTCATCCAAGATCAAAGTTGAGATTGAGGAATACCGTTTGAAGGAAAAAGGTGAGGTTATCACAAAAGGTATCGCAATCGGGAGCAAGGTAACCTCCGGCCGCGCGCGACTTATCCTGAACCCCAAGAAAATCGGCGAGTTCAAACCGGGCGAGATATTAGTTACAACCATCACCGACCCGGATTGGGAACCGATTATGAAAATCGCCTCCGGCATCGTGACGGATTCCGGCGGGCGGACAAGCCACGCCGCGATTGTCTCCCGCGAGTTGGGTATCCTTTGTATCGTGGGTACCGAGAACGCAACTAAAGTTTTGAAAACCGGCACGGAGATCACCCTGGATTGTTCATCGGGAGAGGACGGCACCGTTTACGGGGGCAAACTGGAATTTGTTAAGAATGTTTTCTCGCCGGAGAATTTTCCGAAGACGAAAACGAAAGTGATGGTGAATATCGGCACGCCGGAAGAAGCTTTTAAGTACAGTTTTCTACCGACGGACGGCGTGGGTCTCGCACGCGAAGAATTCATCATTGCCTCGGAAATAAAAATACATCCTTTGGCGCTTCTGAATTTGAATAAGCTGCCCGCAAAGACGCGCGCACAGATTAAAAAGATAATCGGCCTACTGAAGCCCGAAGAGTATTACTTGAATAAACTTGCCTATGGCATCGCCAAAATCGCCGCCGGATTTTACCCGAGACCGGTTATCATCAGGTTCTCGGACTTCAAGACGAACGAATACGCTAAACTCTTGGGCGGCGAGGGTTTTGAACCGAGGGAGGAAAACCCGATGATCGGCTGGCGGGGCGCTTCACGCTACTACGATCCGCGTTTTAAGGAAGCTTTTGGTTTGGAATGCGCCGCTCTAAAAAAAGTGCGCGATGAATTCGGTCTTGTGAATCTAATCCCGATGATCCCCTTCTGCCGCACGCCGGAAGAGGGCCGCAAAGTTTTGGAAACAATGAAAGAATTTGGCCTTGAAAGACGCAAGGGCGATTTGAAAGTTTATATGATGTGTGAAATACCCTCGAACGTCATCTTAGCCGATGAGTTTCTGGATATTTTCGACGGGCTCTCAATCGGCTCCAATGACTTAACCCAACTTACAGTCGGGATTGACCGCGATAATGAAGAATTGAAGCACATCGCCGACGAGCGCAACGCGGCGGTAAAGCGGCTTGTCGAAACCGTGGTGAAAAAAGCGAAAGAACGCGGTAAATATATAGGCATCTGCGGGCAGGCGCCGTCGGACTATCCGGAATTCGCAAAGTTTTTGGTAGATTTGGGAATCGAGAGTATCTCGCTCAATCCCGACACGGTGGTGAAAACCACCCTGAAGATAGCAGAGGAAGAAAACAAGTAATGCGGCTTACTAAAATCGCGGCGCGAATAATCCGTGATTCGCGCGGGGAGAAAACGATTGAAGTTGCGGTGGCCTCCAGGCGATTCGCGGCCAAGGCCTCTATCCCCTCCGGCAAGAGCACGGGCAAATTCGAGGCGGTATCACTGCCCGCTAAGCAGGCCATACGTAAAATAAAATCGGCTGCACCGTTAATTTCAAAACTGGACTTCAAAAGCCAGAAAGATTTTGATAAATTCCTAATCCAACTGGACGGCACCAAAGACAAAAGCAACTTAGGCGCGAATTCAACTCTCGCTTTAAGTCTCGGCTTCGCTCGCCTAAACGCGAAGAAAAATGGCGTGCCGCTCTATAAATATATTTCCAGACTCTCCGGCATAAAACCGAGGAAGCCGCGTATATACGCAAACCTGATAAACGCGGGCTTGCACGCCAAGACCGGGCCGGCTTTCCAAGAATATATTGTCGTGCCCGTTTCGAACAATACGAAATCCGATATAAAAATAATAAACAGTTTCTATCGCGAGCTAGGTAGGTTGCTGAAGAAGAATAAAGTTTTGGCCGGCGTGGGTGATGAGGGCGGCTACATGCTAAAGAGCAAAGATGATAGTCTGCCGTTCCTCATCTTTGACTACATTAAAGACAGGCTCCGTTTGCGCGGGAAGGTTAATTATGCCATCGATGTCGCCGCAAGTTCTTTCTACAAGAACGGTAAATACAGATTAAACAGCGGGCTTGTGGATACGAATGAGCTTACAAAAATTTACAGCGCTATAGCCACGGGCTTTGATATTATTTCAATCGAGGACCCGTTTGAAGAAGAAGATTTCAGATCCTTCGCAAAGCTGCGCGATGCAGTAAACACAATAATTGTCGGCGATGACCTTACCGTCACCAACCCCGCGCGGATAAAACGAGCGCACGCGGCCAAGTCCATAAACGGTGTGATTATAAAACCGAATCAGATCGGAACGCTTACCGAAACAATCGAGGCGGCGAAGCTCGCGCACAAATTTGGTTTCAAGATTATCGCAAGCCACCGTAGCGGCGAAACGAAAGACGATTGGATTTGCGACGTAGCGGTGGGCCTCGGCGCCTTCGGCATCAAAATAGGTGCGCCTAGAACTCCTTACCGTTTGGCAAAATACAAGCGACTCGCGGAGATTAAGATTTAACTACACGGATATCTGGCCGGTCAGCCAAGTATACTATAATACTGATCAGTATTATAGTATACCAAGGGTACTGGAATAAATTTTGCTTGTCTCGTCTGGTCGGGGTGCTGGGAATCGAACCCAGACTACGGAGTCCCGAACCCCGCGTACTACCACTATACGACACCCCGCTTACGGTAAGCACAAAAAGCTTATCTGCTCTAGGGTTTTATATCAAGCTTTTTCTCAATTTCTTCCAGACGCCTAGAGAAGGCGTGGAGTTCCTCGTGCACTTTCTTCACAATATCTTCCTCCTCCTCCACTTCTGCCTCGGTTTTCTCGGCAACCTTCTTTTCGTGTTTAATCCCGGAAATTATAATGTGGTCTCCTATGAAACTCGCAACGAACAGGCCGGTCATTAGAAGGATACTGATGCCCAGAACCAGCGACACAAAACCATCCCAGAAGAACGGGTAATCAATCGTGCCGAGCACAACGCCGTTATGGATATACCGCGCAGAAATAAAGTCGGCCGTGTGCCACACGCCGCGCCACGCAAGCACCGTCCCGACCCCGCCGATGATTCCATAAAGGATGGGGTAGTGGCTTAACCAGCCGCGCACCTTGTCCTCAAGTTTGTCGAAAAATTTTACGATTCCGAAACGGCGCATGGTTCTCTATACATAATATTTCTTCTTCATTTCTTCCTCAATCCCCTGCTGGGATTCGTCTTTTCTTTCTTTTGCCTTCTTGGCGAGCCCGGCCAATTTAGCGTCCGAAAGTTCGTTAAGTCCCCTCGCCCGCGCTTCCAAGTTCTTACTGGTATTTTTATTGGGGTCGTCCAAAACATCCTCCAACAAAATACCCAAAATAAAACCTATACGAGGACTGGGCGGGACAGCAAGCAGTTCCATAACGTCGTTTCCATCGATCGCGAGCATCTTTGGCGAAATCGGGTCGGTCTTAACCTTTTCAAGCATAAACCTCAAGTGGCGTAGCTTATAAGGCACGGCTTTGGGCACGCCGGAGCCAACGCGGTCGGATTCGCGAACCTTTATAAGGTCGTCAATGTTCTCCGAACCAACCCGGCTTAAAAACCTGCGCACACCCGCGGCTGTAACCTCGCCCACGTTGTAGTAGAACAAATGGTGTCGTACCAGGTGTGTCACCTGGTCAATAACCTTATTTGAAAACCGCAGGCGTCCGAGTATCACGCGGGTCATTCTTGCCCCCACCGCCTCGTGACCGTAAAAAGTGGAATCCGGTCCTTCGCCTTGTTTGGCCCGCGGTTTCCCGACATCGTGCAAAAGAGACGCCAGTCGGATCTCAAGTGGCGCACCGTGATGTGCAGAGTAATCGAGCGCCCGGAGACTGTGCTCCCAGACGGTATAAATGTGATGCTTGTTCTGGGTAACGCCTATTCCCTCCCTAAGTTCGGGCAGAATGTAGTAGAGAAGCCCAAATTCCTCAAGCTGTTCAACACCTTCCTTTGGTCCACTGTTATCACTCATAATCAATTTCGTCAGTTCATCCCTCACGCGTTCCGCAGAAATTTTACCCAAAAGAGCGCTGTTTCTTTTAATCGCCTCCGCGGTCTTTTCTTCAATCTTCCAGCCCGAGGCTGGTCCGCCTTTGGCGGAAAATCCGCCCAACTCGGAAGCGAAACGAACCGCCCGTATAAGTCGCAGGGCGTCTTCTTTAAAACGCCTGTCCGGATCGCCGACGGCGCGAATCAGTTTTTTATCTAGATCGGTCTCGCCGCCATAAGGATCAACAGTCCAGCCCTTCGCATCCAAAGCCATCGCGTTAACCGTAAAGTCGCGGCGCGCCAAATCTTTTTCAATAGTGTCCGCGAACTTTACTTTATCCGGGTGGCGGAAATCGGAATAGCTTTCCTCCTCACGGAAGGTTGTGACCTCGACTACTGCCAGCGTCGGATCATCCGATCTGGTTTTGACGCCGACTGTGCCGAATTCATTTTCATAAACGCTATCGGAAAAAAGTTTTTGAATCTCATCCGGCTTAGCATTTGTGGCAATGTCCCAGTCTTTAGGGGTCCTGTTAAGCAGGAGGTCACGCACCGAACCGCCGACAAGGTAGCTCAAATAGCCCGCCGCGGTAAGTTTGGCGGCAATTTCAGAAACTTCCTTTGGGATGTCTAACTTCATTACTTTAATCTTATACCCTCGTGCTCCAGAAACCGACGCTTCACCGCCGCGCCGCGATTATAGCCGCCTGTGTGCCCGTCTGAGCGTACGACACGGTGGCAGGGAATTTTCGGGTTGTAATTGCCGCTCAAGATATTCCCCACCGCCTGATATGCCCGTGGATTTCCCGCGCGCCGCGCGACTTCACGGTATGTCAAAACCTTGCCGCGCGGAATCTGGCGGACTACTGCTAAAACTTTTTCGCGGAAGGTTTCCAGTTTACTGCGGTGCGCCCACCAGGAATCGAACCTGGAACCGTCTCCTTAAGAGGGAGCTGCTCTGCCAATTGAGCTATGGGCGCTATTATACCGACCTTACACTATGATAAATAAAAAATACTTATGTTCAACTATCATCAATTCTTGTGTGCTCCCGGGAGGATTCGAACCCCCAATACCAGGTTCGAAGCCTGGTGTGATATCCATTTCACCACGGGAGCGCTAGTTATTTCTATCACGGCGCGAATAAGGTAGCAACAATGCGGATGGGCGCTATAATCAGAATAGGTTTTGTACGATGATTGCCGCTCAAACACCGCTTGAACAAATCAAAGGAGTAGGCCCGCGGTTCCTAACGCGCTTACATAAGCTTGGCTTAAACACCGTCCGCGATCTTTTGTACCACTTCCCTTCGCGCTACGAAGATTGGAGCGAAATCGTGCCGATCGCGGACCTCAAGCCTGGCGACATGAAAACAATTCAAGCGGACGTACGGAAAATAAAAATGAACCGCGCCTGGCACAAAAGAATGTTCGTGATTGAAGCGCTCCTAGGCGATGCGTCCGGCACAATCCCCGCCGTATGGTTCAACCAGACTTACATCAAAAACACTCTAAAACCCGGCGTGATCGCGAACTTCTCCGGGAAAGCCGCGCTTAGAAAAGATAAGCTTTATCTATCGAGCCCTGCGTACGAGGTGGTGAGCCGCGGCGGCACAGCGTTCTATGACGATGCTGATAACGTTATCCACGCCGATACCAAACACACGGGGCGACTGGTGCCGATTTATCCCGAAACCAGAGGTCTTACATCGCGCGGTTTGCGCTATTTGGTCCAGCCGTTATTGGACGAACTGGAACAACTCCCCGAGTTTCTACCGGAGAAAGTTTTGGAGGAATATAGCTTCCCTGAAATTAACGAAGCTATTAACGCAATTCATTTCCCTAAAACGCTTGATGAGGCGAAAATGGCCAGGAATAGGTTCTCTTTCGAAGAACTTTTCCTGCTGCAACTCAAAGTCCTGCGCGAGAAGCTCGCGCTCGCCAAAGAAAAGGCGCACCCCGTAAAATCTGATAACAAATTCGTTGGAAAACTAATAACCGGTCTGCCATTCAAACTTACAGACTCGCAGGAAAAAACTTTAAACGAAATCTTGCGGGACATCGGACGCGGCTCGCCGATGAACCGTTTGCTCCAAGGCGACGTGGGTTCAGGGAAGACAATTGTCGCCGGAATCGCGGCGTATCTCGCGGCAGAGGAATGCTATCAGGTGGCGTTTATGGCCCCGACCGAAATCCTCGCGCGACAGCATTACGCCACACTTAAAAAATTCTTCCCGGAATTTAGTCGCGGCCTAGGACTCTTAACCTCGAAAGAGGCGCGCGTCTATCACGGTGACGACCTGGAGGAAGAAATTAAAAAGCCTGCTCTCATTAATGAGACCAGCGCCGGAAGGATAAAAATAGTGGTTGGTACGCACGCGCTGATACAGAAGAATATACGATTTAGCGATCTGGCTTTAGTGATTATTGACGAACAGCACAGATTCGGGGTCAGGCAGCGCGCGGAATTACAGAAGGCAAACGGCGAAAAATTGGTGCCGCACCTTTTAAGTATGTCGGCGACTCCTATCCCCCGCACTTTGATGATGACTGTTTTCGGCGACCTGGACCTCTCGCTAATAACTGAACTGCCGAGTGGTAGAAAAAGTATCGTGACAAAAATCGTCGCGCCGGAGAACCGCGACAAGGCCTACGCTTTCATCCGCGGGCAGGTGCGGAAGGGTCGGCAGGGGTTCGTGATTTGCCCAAGGATCGAGAAGACAACTACGGACGACAAACAAACAAACGACTACAGACGGCAGACTATAAATACAAGCTGGGACGAAATTAAAGCCGTTAAGGACGAGTACGAGAAGTTGAAAAACAAGGTGTTCCCCGATCTCCGCGTAGGAATGATCCACGGGAAGTTGAAATCTGCGGAAAAGAATGAAACGATGGCGGGATTCGTGCGCGGAGATATTGACTTAATTGTATCCACCTCGGTAGTTGAGGTAGGCGTGGATGTGCCGAACGCGACGATTATGATGATTGAGGACGCCGACCGGTTCGGACTGGCGCAGATCTACCAGTTCCGCGGCCGGGTGGGCAGGGGCGAACATCAATCGTTTTGTTTCCTATTTACAGAGTCGCGGTCAGCCGAGACTAAAAAGCGTTTGGAATCCATTTTAACGGCGAAAAACGGGTTTGAGCTCGCGGAGAGAGATTTAACGATCCGCGGCCCCGGGGAATTTCTTGGAGAAGAACAGTCCGGAATGCCGGATATCGCGATGAAAGCGCTGCAGAACCCGGAAATGGTTCAAGCGGCGAGAACCGCAGCCGAGAGTTGCCTAAAGAAGGACGCATCATTAACCAATAGCACAGCGCTGCGCGAGAAACTCGCGGAGTTCAAGGAAAGAGTGCACTTAGAATAAAAGACTAGCCGGACTTAAGAGGCGTGAAGGAGGCAGCGTTTGCGCCTTTTGTCCTGCGACCCTTTGGGGTGACCCAGAACCCCAACCTGAACTTGCCGCCCAACAGCAATCTTGTCTGCGATTCAAGCCCAGGAATCGCGCCGAAGACAATGATTGTAATCGGCATCAGAATCCATTGTGCGAAGTATAAAAGATAATGCCGCGGTTTGAACCAAGCCGGTTTTGGGGGCAAAAGCGCGGCTGACACCGTCGCCGAGGTCACTATGCCGAACATCGCAAGCCACATAACCCAGCGGGTAATCTCGGGCAGGCGGTGTGCAAGGATAGTGGCGGTAAAGACCTCACCGCCCAGAACAGTCGGAAGCCAACCCAGAGCGAAAATCATCAGAGCATTAGTCGCCCAAGAGTGGAAACCTTCCACAATATTGAATCCCCAATAGAGTTTCCTTTTTAAAGCGATCCGCGGGTTAGTGATAAAGCCGTACAACATATACGGCACGTTCTCAACTCCCCAACCCCAACGGCGGTTCTGTTTATAGATATTCACCATCGTCTGCCAAAAAGTCGGCGCAACGTTCGCGTCCATTGATACAGGATAATAGAGCGGCACCACGCGCCAATCGCCGTCGTAATGCATAAAACACTGCCAGAAGATAAGCGAATCTTCCGAGACGTGGTCCACGGCCCAGAAGTTTATTTCAACCAAGGCCTTGAACGGCATTGAATGCGAGGAAAAAGTGGTGAGCCTCTCCGGACGCGCCTGGTTCATCATGTGCCAGAAAGTTGAAGAGAAGGACACCACCCGCGCGAACGCATTCGTCTCATAAATATTATTGGTGAAAAGGGGTATCGGCTGGTAACTGGAACGATCGCGATTGGGCGAGGTGAGATAAACGTAAGTGAGCCGCGAGAAATAATCCTGATAAATCTGGGTATCCACGTCAAAAGTGGACACGATAATGTTCTCGTAAGGGATCCCGAGCGAATCTATAAGCTTCTTTACCTCGCGCCCGGCCCAAGCGGAATTAGCGCCCTTCCCCGCGAGTTCGCCTTGGATACCGTCCGGGTGGACGGTGACGAGAAACTTGAAAAATCTGCCGCCAAACTCATCCCGGATCTTCTCACCTACTTCCTGCCCAGCCTCACCAGCCCGTTCTTCAAGCGCGAGGACGACAATAAACTTATCAAGTGGGTAATTAGCCCGGGCCAGGGCCTCAAAAGTCTCGCGGACAACCAAGTAGGGTTCCTTGTACATCGGGAGGATAACAAGGTGACGGATGCGTTCCCACCCATCCAGCTCTTTCAATTCCTTTAGCCAATCCTTTCTCACAACTTGCTTCATTGTCCGGAAAGTGGCGCGGAGGTGGAGTGACATATAAACACATTTAAACAACCAGTAAGTATCAAAAAGGATGATGAAAATGGCGATCGACACCGGGAAATAACGCGAGAAGACCACCATTAGTATCAAGGTGACCCACGCCAGAATACCGGGCAATATCTCCAAGGCCCGGTAAAGTTTGCTTGGTGCTTGCCCCGGATACTTCAGGGCCATCTAGATTAGGAAATCCAGCGCGTACGCGCCGGCCCCGAGCGCGGCGAGGGCTAGGGCCGAAGCAAAGAGGATCAAATCCAACTCGTAACCGCCCACGAAACCTTGCCCCTTCCTGATTTTCCAGAAAGTAGAAACTAACATCTCGGCGGCGATGAAAAGCGCGACAGCTTGGGTCAGAATGCCCAAGACTATCGCAAGCCCGCCGAAAAACTCCAAAACCGCGGCCACTGTGCCCCATATGATGCCGGGTTTGAGTCCCATCGCGCTGAAGTCTTCCTGGGTCTCGCGAAGATTCTTGATCTTCGGCCAACCGTGTACGACGAAATGGACGCCTAGGATGACTCGCAGAATAAAAATCGCCTGGGCGCTGTATATCCAAAAAATTGGGAATATATCGCTATACATAAATTACTCTTACAAATTCACGACCTTTCTCAATTGATAACCGTCAACACTTATATTATAACTTAAGGAAAGACCCTATCGTCTAGTCTGGCCTAGGACATCAGGTTTTCATCCTGGAAACTCGGGTTCGAATCCCGATGGGGTCACCAGTTCTAAAACCGTGAAAATACTCGCGATAGAAACAAGTTGTGATGAAACCGGCATCGCGCTGGTTGAGGCCAGTGTGCCGCATTTAGGCACATCTACACAGACGGGCAGGCCCGCCTGCGCGGACAGGCCTCGGTTCAAAATCGCGGCCTCGCTTATCGCCTCGCAGATAAAAATACATCGCCCATTCGGCGGAGTGGTACCCAATCTCGCGAAACGCGAGCATGAAAAGAACTTGCCTATTCTATATCGGCGGATTTTCGGGACAGCGACAAAAGAAAAACGGCTGTGGGGGAAAATAGATCTCATCGCGGTTACGGTAGGACCTGGTTTGGAGCCGGCTCTTTGGGCCGGAATAACCTTCGCTGAAGAGCTGGCGAAGAAATATAAGAAGCCGCTGGTTGGGGCGAATCATCTGGAAGGGCACTTATACAGTTTTCTTCTGCAGAAGAAAACTCCAATTTCCAATTCCCAATTTCCAATTTCCAAACTCTTCTCAGCAGTGGCGTTGATCGTAAGTGGAGGGCATACGATTCTACTAAAAATGTCGGATCTCTATACTTGGAAGAAAATCGGCGAGACGAGGGACGACGCCGTAGGCGAAGCTTACGATAAAGTCGCGCGCCTTTTAAATCTCCCCTATCCAGGCGGACCGGAGGTGGAAAGACTCGCGCGGAGCGGCAATCCGAGAGCGATTGATTTCCCGCGGCCGATGATTTACCACAAAAATTATGATTTCAGTTTCTCCGGATTAAAAACTTCGGTGCGATACTACATCGTAACCCATCCCGGCGCGGACAAAAACACGGAAACGAAAGCCGATATAGCCGCGTCATTTCAAGAAGCGGCGCTCGATGTGCTCGTAAAAAAGGCCGGACGGGCCATTGAAGAAACTGGCGCCAAAGCGCTCTTCGTCTCGGGCGGAGTGTCGATAAACAACGCTCTGCGAGGACGATTCAAAAAAGAATTTGGTAAAAAAGTCCAGCTGTATTTTCCGAGCCGCAAATTCTGCAATGATAACGCGGTGATGATCGCGGCGGCGGCTTACATTAAATTCATCCAAGGCAAGAAATACCGCCCGGCGGCGCAGGCTAACTTAAATATGTGACTGCGGTTATACTAATAATATTAATGAAAGAGAAATTATCCCCGCAATACGATCCGAAAGCGGTTGAAAAGAGAATCTACGAAGTTTGGGAAAAGTCCGGTTTTTTTAACCCGGACAATCTGCCCGGAGAGCGGCCAGAATCATTCACTATCGTACTGCCGCCGCCCAACGTGACGGGGACCCTGCATATGGGCCATGCGCTTAACGCGACTATTCAGGACATTCTCATCCGATACAAACGTATGAGGGGTTTTAGAACGCTTTGGATCCCCGGGACAGACCATGCAGGCATCGCCACCCAGAACGTCGTTGAAAAAAATCTTAAAAAGGAGGGTTTTTCGCGCCACGATTTGGGAAGGGAAAAATTTTTGGAAAAAGTGTGGGGGTGGAGAGAGAAATACGGGGACATTATTCTAAACCAGCTCAAAAAAATGGGCGCTTCCTGCGATTGGTCGCGCACGCGCTTTACGATGGACGAAGAGTACACTAGAGCCGTCCAAGAAGCGTTCATGCATTACTGTAAAAAAGGGTGGATTTATCGTGGCGACAGGGTAGTCAACTGGTGCACCAAAGACGCAACGTCGCTTTCCGACCTGGAACTTGAATACAAGGAAGAGAACGGAATGCTTTGGTACATCAAATACCCGCTTAAAGACGGCGGGTCCATCACCGTTGCGACAACCCGTCCCGAAACGATGCTCGGAGATGCCGCAGTCGCAGTGAACCCAGAAGACGAACGCTATAAAGGATTAGTCGGCAATACGGTTATTCTACCGATCCTTAATCGGGAGATTCCGATTATTGCCGATGCAGTAGTTGAAAAAGAATTTGGCACCGGCGCGGTAAAAGTAACGCCCGCCCATGATTTTACCGACGCGGACATTGGCGAGCGGCACGATCTCCCCAAATTCCAAGTTATCAACGAAAAAGGGAGGATGACCAAGGTTGCCGGAGAAGAATTTGTCGATCTCAAAGTCGCCGAAGCCCGCAAGAAGGTTGTTGAAAAACTCAAAGTGCTCGGGGTATTGGAGAGAGAAGAGGAATATACGCATAGCGTCGCTCACTGCTATCGCTGTGATACCGTTATCGAACCGCTCATCTCAAAACAGTGGTTCGTAAAGATGAATGAACTCGGGAAAATGGCCGCCAAGGCGGTGGAAGACGGACAGGTGAAGTTTTACCCGGAACGTTGGAATAAGGTGTATCTGGAATGGCTCTCAAAAGTAAAAGATTGGTGCGTATCCCGCCAAATTTGGTGGGGACACAAAGTTCCGATTGAAGGTTCCACTGACGTACTTGATACCTGGTTCTCTTCAGCGCTTTGGCCTTTCGCGACTTTAGGGTGGCCCGAGGAGACGGGTGATTTAAATAAATTTTATCCGACTTCGGTGCTCTCGACGGCACGAGATATTATTAATTTGTGGGTGGCACGCATGGTTTTTTCAGGACTTGAACTCACAGGCAAAAAACCGTTCGGCGATGTGATAATTCATGCCACAATCTTGGCTAAGGACGGGCGCAGAATGTCTAAGTCGCTTGGCACCGGCGTTGATCCTATGACGCTTATAGAAAAATACGGCGCCGACGCGACGCGCTTCGGATTGATATGGCAGGCAATGGGCGGACAAGATATTAAATGGGCCGATGAACACGTACTCGCCGGCCAAAAATTCGCCAACAAACTTTGGAATATCGCACGCTTTATTCTCGTAAAAACCAAAGATGCCTCCATTCCGCAAAAACCGGCCGATATAAAAGACGAAACGACCGTACGAATAATCCAAGATCTTGATACACTGACACGGGAAGTTGAACGGCAGATTGAGGTATATGACTTTGGGCAGGCGCTTCACGATATTTACGAATTTGTATGGCACGAATTTGCCGATAAATACATTGAGTATTCCAAAAATAAGGACGACGAGGAAACTAAACACGCGTTATCCTTCGTGCTTACGCGAATTGTTGTGCTGCTACATCCATTTATGCCGTTCGTGACCGAAGAAATATGGAGCCACCTGCCTAATCGGCGCGGCCTGTTAATGGTAGAAAAATGGTAAGTTCTCCCATATTTTTGTTCGCTCTCGGCGTATTCCCCGCGATTTTCTGGTTCGGCTTCTTTATTATAGAAGATTACAAACATCCCGAACCTCCGAGGATGATTGCAAAAGTTTTCATTGCCGGCGCGCTCTCGGCGCTCGTCGCCGCCGCTCTGCAGTTTAGCCTGCAAATTAGCGTACCCGGAATAGTCGGTTATGGCGCAAGTTCTCCGGTCGGTTTCTTTGCCTTTGCACTAATCGAGGAAGTTGTGAAATTTGGCGGGGCCTACCTGTTAATTCGGAGGAGTAAATCATTCGACGAACCGGTCGATGCTATGATTTATCTCATCACTGCCGCTATGGGCTTCGCAGCGTTGGAAAACGCTTTATTCCTCCTCTCCACCGGCTCAAGTCTGATACTGGAAACGGCGCTGATGCGCTCGGTCGGCGCGACGTTTCTCCACGCTGTAGCCTCCGGGTTCGTCGGATTTTACTGGGCGAGAAGACGGTTGGTCCTGGGGCTTATAATCGCGACGGCCCTGCATACCGCTTTTAATTACCTGGCTTATTACTTCATTCACACACAGATATACGCGGTCATGTTTGTGCTTCTTGCATCCTTCTTTCTTTTCCACGATTTTGATATAATTAAACAGCCTAATGGCGACGGAAAAGGACAAATTTGAAAACGCGCTCGCGGATGAAGGCGAGGGTCAGCTTACGGTTGACGTTTACCAGACGCCGACCGAAATTGTCGTGCAGGCGCCGATCGCGGGAATCCATAAAGACGAGATTGACGTGGAGGCAACCAGCGAGTCGGTCACCATCCGCGGTGAACGCAAGCGCGAGGAGAAAATCGAGGAGAGTGATTATCTCTACCAGGAATGCTTCTGGGGCAGATTCTCCAGGTCCATTATTTTGCCGGAGGAGGTGGACCCCGACCGTTCCAAAGTGTATTTCGGCAAGAACGGTATCCTAACGATACGCTTGCCGAAAGTGCATCGCGGCACGGCGCGCAAATTGCAGATAAAAGTGGAGGAATAAAACCCTGTTCCTGTGCGTTTGTTTGACCAAATCCGAACCTATTTTGAACGGAACTGACCGCCTCTGTTTCGCTCCGGCGGAACGCTCGGGCGCGGCGGAATTCCCCCCTTGAAACCCCCTTCCGCCGCGCCCTCGCGGGAGGCCAGAAACTTTTTCGCCGACAAAACTAATAAAGACAGCACGCTACCTATTTCAAATTTTCTAAATTGATGTGCGGATTATCAAACCTCACTCCTTGCGGTGTAAAATTTATTGCTTCCAAAAAACATTTTTTCGCCTCCTCCGTTTCTCCAGTTTCGGCAAAAAGCGTTCCGATATTGTTCACGATATTTGAATATAAAATATCTGACCTCAACGCGTTAGAAAATGCGGCAAAGTATGCGGGAAGTAAATATCTCGCGCCGTCTTTGTCATAAATGGAAACACCCATATATGGATTTTCCTCCAAAATCTTTTTTGCGGTGTCTCCGGTTGGTATCATCGCTGTCTTTATTCCGTCCTTTGCCGCATTTTTAACCGCAATCTGAAAAGCAAGACGCATCCAGCCCTCCAAGTTATCACCAGGATATTCTGCCTCCACTTCTCTGATAGGTTGCCCTTTGATGTGTTCGTAAATATCCTGCGCTAAAGTTTCCAATGCTAAATTGTAATACTTCAAGGCATTTGCTCTGTCTCTCGCCTTTTTATAAGTCAACGCCAAGCTGTTCAGAGTATCTACCGTGTCAGTCCAGTGGACATCTTGTGAGGAATTTTCAACGAGCTTTTTCAGAAACGAAATTGCCTGTTTGTATTCTCCTGTTGTTTGATAGATAATTCCCATCTCAAAATTTGCGTTGCGCGAAACGGACGATAACTCAAGCGCTTTTTTACAAAAAATCTCGGCTTGTTTCAGATCATCCATTTTTCTTGCGATGTGCGCATGATAATACCAGTAGTCCGAATCATCTTTGGCTTTCTCCTCTATTCCCTCTAAAAAATTGATGGCTGATTGATAATCACCACTTTTTAGAAAATTTGCCATTTGCTTCTGATCTTCTTGTTGCATAATTTCTACTTTTTTATCTTCCGTCCCATTTCCCAAGCCATAATATCAAGAATCCCAGGATATTCGGGATAAATTTCTCTAGCAAGATAAATCAATTCTTCATTAGACGCTTCTTTTCTAAGTAGCCCCTTTTCAATAAAAAACTTTCTAACTTGTATATCCGGTGCAATATCAATAGATGAAAAATCTAACATCGGAATCTTGAAATCGCGCGCAAGTATGTTTACGGCCATATTGGCGATTTTAATGCCGACTCCCCCAAACTCTAGAAGGCGGCGAATTACCAAAGCGCTCTTCGGCTTGTTGGCCCATATTTGTGATGCGTCATCAGAATACTTTATGTGAATATCTTGAACCGCAGAATAAAAACAACCAGCCATTTTTTCATTAAATCGGTGAAGACTGAGGCGTTTAAAAATTTCTTTGAACTGCGGTAGTTTTATTTCGGCGAATTTGCGAAATTCTAATCCGCCTATCTCTTTTCCAACTCGATATGGAATAGCCCACGCCCTACCGGCTCTTATTTGTCGGTCCATAACACACGCACAAACAAAAATATGCGGAAAACTTTCTAAGTCGTTCAACAACCGCTCTGCTTCTGGAATACCAGTTTCAAAAGAATACTGCTGTCTCGGTCTTGATAATCTACGCCTCCCTTCTTCTATAAGAAGCCCAATAATTTTATTTTGGTCTTGCATCATATTTACTATTTCAATAGCTCATCAACTGAAACATCAAGCGCACTGGCGAGCTTTTCCAAAACGGCAATGGTAACATTTTTCTTGCCGCTTTCAATCGCGCTCATATAGCTTCTGTCCATTTCAATCGCTCGGCAAATGTCGCCTTGCGACATACGCTTTTTTAAGCGTATGCGCTTGATGTTTTGCCCTAATGTTTTGGATATTTGCGCCATATTTATATTATCAGATTATCAGCTATTGCGCTACTACTCAATATGGAGTTATAATTCCATATATGAATTCTGATTGTCGGCGAAAAAGTTTCTGGCCTCCCGCGAGGGCGCGGCGGAAGGGGGTTTCAAGGGGGGAATTCCGCCGCGCCCGAGCGTTCCGCCGGAGCGAAACAGAGGCGGTCAGTTCCGTTCAAAATAGGTTCGGATTTGGTCAAACAAACGCACCAGAATTAAACTTTCAGGAATTTTGCCGATTGATTCAGCCGCGCGAAGCGCGGCAAAGAAGGGAAACACTGGCTCGCCGCGCACGGCGCGGCTTGCCAAGCGGAGGTTCGAAATCCCTTGCGATTTTAAGTATTTGCTTTCCCCAATTACAAATTAACAAAATAATTTTATGAACAACAATAAATTTTTTCTCTACGCCCGCAAATCAACAGATGTTGAGGACAAACAAGTTTTATCTATTGAAGCCCAGATCGCAGAATTGCGCGCCTTTGCCAAACAAAACAATCTTTTTATTGTTGAAACTTTTATTGAAAAACAATCAGCCAAAATTCCGGGCC